>Ga0310121_10005818_pt1 | contig 10504 bp, 10 predicted proteins | sample CB27_Tmax_986_MG_FD_203504 | JGI IMG/M metagenome (GOLD analysis project Ga0310121, IMG submission 203504) | Marine microbial communities from Western Arctic Ocean, Canada - CB27_Tmax_986 | ecosystem: Environmental > Aquatic > Marine > Oceanic | place: Canada: Western Arctic Ocean | collected... | reverse complement strand
CCGGAGCTCTTTCATAATTCGGTGGAGAGTTTTCCAGGCAGTCCGGAGATACGCAGACGCACCACTGCTCTGCTCCTCAAGCCACACCAGACAAATCCCGAGATGGAAAGCAGGTACACGGTCCTAGGAGAGATGCTGGACGAATCGGGGATCGAGAACCATACGTTTACCGGGGTCCAAGGAGGAGCGTTGACCCAATCGTTGTCGATGATTGTCTTAGGCGATTACATCAGCTATTACCTGGGGCTGCTCAACAATATAAACCCATCGGAAACACCCAGCATCAATCTTTCCAAAGAGCGAATGTCCAGTTCGGCTCCCGGCTAGAGATCTTCCGTTACTGGCATTGCCTACATCCAGGTGTGTTGACATCAGGTACCGCGTCGGTCAGAATCGTCGTTGGGCATAACCTTGGTGAATAAGGAGTTAGTCTAATGTTGAAAGTCGGACATGTCGTGGTCCGTCCCGGAAGAAAAGCCGGTATGGATCCCGTAGAGATTCCAGTCCCGGAAGAATTAGAAACTGTTCCCGGTATTCCGATGGTCAGCAAAGACATCGATTTTTACAGCAGGGAATACCCGCTGGTTCGCCAACAGGTTGAGCACGCTGCTGATGTCGAATGGGCGCCCACCGTTGGAACAGAGGCCATGAAGGAATACCATCACCGGCACAACGCGGTGATGGAAGAGTTCTATCCCAGCATGAACCGCACCGGAGATTTGGAGCCCACCGGCACTCCTTCCGGAGTGGATGTCACCCAATTGATTCGTGACAAAGCTGTGGAAATGGGGTTCTTGGACATCGGGTTCACCGACCACGATCTGCGGTTCGTATTCCAGGATCGGAAAGACCACGTTAAGTACCCCAACGCCGTATGCCTGGCGTTGGAGCAGGATTTTGCAGAGACCCAGACCGCGCCCAGCATGGCCGCCGAGCATGGTCACTACGGGACCTACGAGACTCAGGCGCCCATGGGCCTGCGAATGGTCGACTACATCCTGTCCTTGGGCTACCACGCCCAGTTGCATGGCCCCAGTAATCACAGCGCCGCGACCATCCCCATGTTCGTCGCTGCAGGCATGGGCCAGTTGGGCGCCAACGGGCAACTGCTCACCCCCCACGCCGGCGCTCGCTGCCGTCTCCAGATCATCACCACCGACGCCCCGGTAACCTTCGGCGAGCCAGTCGACTACGGGCTCCACGCTTTTTGTCAGGTGTGCCAGGTCTGCGTCAACCGCTGCCCCGGCCGCGCCCTGATGCGCGAGAAGGTATGGTGGCGGGGCGTAGAGAAGAACAAACTTATCTACAAGCGCTGCCGCCCGGTCATGTCCCGGTACGAAGGCTGCGCCATCTGCATGAAGGTCTGCCCGATTAACAAGTACGGTGCCAAGGCAGTCATGGAGCACTACGTCGAAACCGGGCAGGTGCTTGGCAAGGGTACCCACGACTTAGAGGGCTACACGCTGCACGATGAAAGCACCGGCAAGTACGCCACCGGCTACTTCGGCCCCGGCGAGTTGCCCACCTTCGATGCCGACTTCTTCAAGATTCCCAGCGGGACTAGGGAATCCGCCGCTCTCGACGAACTCATGGAGCACATCGAGACAAAGAACGGCCCTGCGGACCAGAAGGAATCTGACGAAGCGCTGTTCAACTTCCGTGACCGGCTACGTTTCATCGTTCACGGTGAGCTCAGCGACAGCACGATGTTCTAGGCTGCAAAGCCTGGCGCTATAGCGACTGAAAAGGGGAGCGGGAATTATTCCTGCTCTCCTTTATCTTTGTGGGCCGGTTCCGCTGTGGACATGGCTACGGCCAAGACTGTATCTTCTCTTGGTTTGACTGGGATCAACGGAACTCATGCTCACGGGAATCGGAGATGGTGATGGCCGAGGAATGGACCGCCGAAGGAGACTTATTCGAGGGCTGCAATTGCGACCTGCTCTGCCCCTGCCACGTGTCTTTCAGGCAGCCCGCCACCCACGCCCATTGCGATGCGATCTGGGCCTTGACCATCGAGCAGGGCCGCTACGGCGGCGTGGACCTGGAGGGCCTCAACGTGGCAATTTTCGTGCACTGCCCCGGCCCGACCATGGCAGACGCTGACTGGACGGCCGTGATGTATGTTGATGACCGGACCACGCCGGAGCAGGACGAGGCGCTGCGGAGTATCTTTTCCGGAGATGCCGGTGGGCCTTGGCAGATACTCTCTCAGTTCTACCGGGACGGCAAATATCTGGCGGTCACCAGAACTCCCTTGGACATCACCATTGACGAACGTACCAAGACGGTCAACGCCCCGGACCACTTGTTCATGGAGGTTGAGGCCATCCGTGGCGCGGATCAAGAGGGCGTGGTCACGATTAGCAATCTACGAAATGTGATTCATGGGCCTCAGCATGTCATGGCCCGTTCCAACATCAAGGTGGACGACGAGGGAATGAGCTGGGACTACCAAGCCAAACACGGACTCTACAGCAAGTTCAAGTGGTCGGGTTCGTAACCGCTGGAAAGCCGGTCTCAATGGCTATATTCCCCAACTAAATCTGCGGAGGTACTCATGAAATACACGCGAATCTATGGGGACTCGGATGGCGAAACCCATTTTGAGGACGTTGAGGAAGAGACTCAAAAAACGGAAACTTCGCCTTCCTCGTTTTCAAACCTCACGAAACCCAAACTGTCATCTGAGTGTTTCTTGGCCAGTCTCCCACCAGCCTATACGGATGATTTTCATCCGCCTCCCAAAAGATTTATGTTTACCATTTTGAAGGGCGAACTTGAGACAACCGTCTGCGACGGCGAGGTTCGTCGGTTAGGGCTAGCGGACGTGGCTCTCATAGATGACTTGGACAGTAAAGGCCACCACAATACCGTTGTTAGCCAGTCAGACTGTCAGTTCTTGTTCGTGGTGTTGGCTGAGTAGACCAGTAAATTTACGCTGGGCAAATCGGTCTGCCACTGCCATCGATGAGTTTTTGCTTGGCCGCGTGCTAGAGGGCCTGCCAATAGCGGCGGCCCTGCTCTCGGACAATCTTGCCGAATCCCGGCGCGCCCAGGTGGACGGCCGCCACGAGGGTGCCATCCCGTTCCAGACGTTCCATCATCTCGCGGCGGGTGATTCGAGTTTGCGCCGGATCAATGTCGGCGCGGGAAACCCAATCGGTGTTCTCAATCTGGGAAGTATTGTGTAGAACGTCCCCCAAGACTAGCCCGTTTTCGCCCTGGGACGAGATCATCAGACTCATGTGGCCGGGAGTATGACCCGGAGTAGCAACCGTCGTGATGTCGCCGGTTATCTGTTGACCATCCTGCATGAGTTCCAAAACGCCGAGCTCCTCCAACGGCCAGACGCACTCAGGAGCGTTGGGGAATCGCGCCTCGATCAGTTCCGGATCATGGCAGGCCTCCCAGTCCTTGGCGCTCACGTAATACTTGGCGTTGGGAAAGGTCGGCGTATACTTGCCATCCTGCGACACTAGATTCCAACCAATATGGTCCCGGTGGGCATGAGTCATCACCACCATGTCGACTTCTTCAGGACGAATGCCGTTGGCCTTGAAATCGTTTAGCAACTCCCCCCAGGGGGTTTCCGGGGTCGGCTTGGGCCCCAAGCCGGTGTCAACTGCGATGGTATGGCCGTCTGACTTGATCAGGAAGCAGGCCAGATTGAAGCTGACGCCATGGGAGGCCGACAGGTGGCTTTCCTGCCCTTTCCAGTCCTCCTCTGGGATGTCGGGGAAAAAATTGCAGAGGTCGAACTCCAAGAGTCCGTCTGACAGAGAGGTTATCTCCACCTTGCCGATGGTCAGCTTGTTATTTGGCAATTCAACACTCCTAATTACTTGGCGGTTGCTTTCGGCGTTTTGAGTTTCGGATTAAACGTGACCGGCAGATTATAATCGCGCTCATCAGGGGTGGCAATCGGGTCTTCTTCGGTCCCGCTGACCGAAGAAGACCAATGGCCCGCGAATCGTCTTCTCCTAGCATAGCCTGAGGCGAAACGACAATATCGTCAGCCCAAAGAATGTCACTCTGAAATTGAGAGAGGCCGCACCACCGAGGGTCATGGATGCAGCGGGGAAACGAGATTCTTCGGCCACCGCCTCAAAATGACAAGACCGGGTCGCCAAGAGCCCCCTTTCATAAAGGGGGTTGGGGGATTTCGCCTCCCCGCTGTATACCGGAATAGTGGAATTAGCAGCTAAAGAATCCGCCCCGCGCTTACCCCGTAAACAGATTCTTGACCTTGGTAAGGAACGAACGAGTCCCGCCGCGCTCCAAAAACTGCGCCCACTGCTCCTCGGCTGAGGAAGACCGCTTCAAGTCCTGGGTGCGCTGCTTCATGATATCCAGGACCTTCTTCTCCTCACCCTCGTCCAGCCAGTAACCGTGCTGGTTCTTGCAGTGGTCGATGGGCAGGTCGTGAGCCCGGTAGTTGAAAGTCTCCATGGCCTCGTTGCAATGAGGGCAGGAGATGTCGCTTTCCCGGCGGGAGTATTCGATCATCCCTTTGCTATCGTCATCGTCCATGGCATGGTCCTCTAGTTGATCCATCTCGTGGAAGTCCAACCAAAGGCCCTTGCACTGGGGACAATGGTCAATCTCGATCCCCTTAAGGGATTTTTCGTCTAGGGCTACATCGCAACGTGGGCAGTTCAATTTGATTCCTCACTCAATTCCAAGACTGTATTTCCAGGAATCTGTTCACCAGAGTTGTCTGGTCAGGATAGCATAAGCTCCATTGGAGAGTTAGCCGGGCAGAGTAAGCCGGGCTTGATAAACAATACGCAGGCGCGGGGATTTTGGATGGGACGGCCTAGCCGCCGGTGAAGTTTGGTTCCCGCTTATCCAAAAAGGCCTGCGCTGCTTCCTTCTGATCGGCAGTGCCCCGGACCGCGTCATTGGCGCGGTGCTCGGCCTCGATGACCCGGTGCAGGTCCGCGTAGTGGCTATTGAGCAGTTCTTTGCTTGCCTTCACGGCCAGCGGTGGGTTGGCAGCTATCTCCCGAGCCAAAGACTCGGCCTGGGACATCAACTCTCCGGCGGGAACAACTTGGTTGACCAACCCTTTGGCCAGCGCCCACTGGGCGTCGTAAACTTTGCCGGTAAATGCCATTTCGACGGCGATGCCCGGCCCGGCCAGGGCCCCTAGTATCTGGGAAACTCCGGCATCGGGCACTAGGGACCGCTTCACGAACACCGACGTGAACCGTGCCTCGTCCGAGGCGATCCTGATGTCGCAGGCCAGAGCGATACCCAGTCCCGCCCCGGCTGCCACCCCGTTCACCGCCGCGATGACCGGCTGTGGTATATCGCGCAGATGAGGCGCCAGACGCATGGTTATGGACGGTCCTTGGTCTGTGGAGAGAGATGGGCTCAAGTCTCCATCCATCGAGCCAACCGTGCCAGCCATCCGCTTTGCAATGTCGCCCACGTCGGCCCCGGAGCAGAATCCCCGGCCAGCACCGGTTATGACAACTGCCCGTATCTCAGGTAACTCGGCTGCCAGTTGGTCTAAGACATCATGCAACTCTTGGGCCATCTGCCGGTTAAGAGCGTTCAAGCGGTCAGGACGTTGCAGTGTTATCACCGCGACCTGCCCGCTGCGTTGGAGGGCGATGTGCTGGAATTCAGTGCCGGTGGTGTTCATATCCTCCTCCCATTGGTCCAAGCAGCTGATCGCGGGCCAGTTGGGCGCCCCGGAAAAGGGCCGATAGCTTGGCCCTGGCGTCGGCTTGAGTCAGAGGCACCAGCCCGCAGTCTGGAGCCGCTTGCAGTTTTTCAGGATCATGATGCTCTGCGGCCGCCAGTAGCCGTTGGGCAATCTGTTGTGAGTCTTCAACCTTTGGGTTGGCGTTGTCGATGCAGCCAAAAATAATAATTTTGGACGGACAGAGTTCCAATAGCGCCGGGTCGAGCTGCGGGGCCTCGAACTCCAAGGCCAATTGGTCGATCTGGGATCGCTCCAGTTCGACCAGTATCTGAGGGTAGCTGGGCTTGATGGAGCGGGGCACACCGGGCATGGCGTAGCTGTAGCAAACGTGGACGGCGGTTTGGGCGTACAGTCCCTGAGCGCAGCGGTTCAGGGCCTCTATGCCCCATTCGGCCACTTTCTCCGGGTAGCGGCTGAACACCGGCTCGTCGAACTGAATAACGGCTGGACCCAGCGCGTCCAAGGCTTTGGCCTCTCGGTTTAGCGCGTCGGCCACCGCCATTGCAAATGCGCGTTCGTCTCCGTAGTAGGCGTCAAAGGTTGAATCGGTCACAGTCATTGGGCCGGGCAGGGTAACTTTCACCGGCGAGGTGGTCTGCGTGAGTAGGAAGCGCAGGTCTTCCGTGACGATTGGTCCGGGCCATTCTACGGGTCCCGTGCAGCGTCCGACCTGGGCCAGGCGGCGGCCGTCGCGGATCCACTTCTCCGCCAAGGTCTCGTAATCAAAGCCGCCCAATTGGGAGGTCACGTACGTCAGATAAGACTTACGGCGCTGCTCGCCGTCGCTGATTATGCGGACGCCGGCTGACTCCTGATCGTAAACGGCCAGCCGCACCGCGTCGTCTTGTGCTTCGCGCAATGGTTGGCCGGATAGGAGCCAGTCCGCACCGCTCCCGTGGTGGTCTGAGCCCTTGGCGTCCATGGTTGCCTGCTGGTAGAGCCAAGGCGGTTTGGGCAGACTGCCCACCACGGTGGTCATGAAGGGTTCGGCCATCTAGGCGATGACCCGGCGGAACAGGTCCAGAGCGTTGCCGCCGACGATCTTTTTGATGTCGATGTCCGAATACCCGCGCCGGATCAGACCGCGGATGATGTTCTTACCGTCGGCCGGGGACTCGAGGCCATTGAGATAGGGCGCCGGCAACTCATTCAGGTCCCGGCCCAGCATGTAATGCTGGAATATCACGTGGTCGCCGATGACAGTGTCGGTGCCGATACCCACGTGGTCAACGCCGATCAGGTTCACCATGTAGTCGTAGTGGTCCAGCACGCACTCGATGTCCTGCTCGGGGTCGTCGCTAAGCGAGTTGGGCACGGCTGTAATGCAGACCAAGCCTCCCTTGTTGGCGCAGGCTTTCAGCTCTTCGTCTTTACGGGTGCGCGTGGTGGGCCGCAGCGTGTAGGCGGCATTATGGCTGAACACCGTCGGCGCCCGGGAGAAGTCGATGGCGTCCATGACGGTGGGTGTGGAGGCATGGGAGAGGTCGATGACCATGCCCAAGTCGTTCATCCGGTGGATAACTTCGATGCCGAATTCGCTGAGCCCGCCAGGGTTGCGCTCGTTCATGCCGTCACCGATGTAGTTCTTGCGGTTGTAGGTGATGCCCGCGAGGCGCACGCCCATTGAGTAGAGTTGGTCCAAACGCTCGAGGTGGTGTCCGATAGGCAGATGCTCCAGTGTGGGCATAAAGCCGACTTTGCCCGCTTGCTTCGCCGCCAGAATCTCGTCGGCGTTGCCGACCCGCACCACGTCTTGCCGGGCCGCAACGTCGGCCAGCATCATGCCCACCTCAGACGCCACGTCCTCATACTCGACGAATGACATCTCGGTGGCGTTCTGCAAGGCGCCGAACACGTTGGCGGTGGTTACTGTGGACCAGCCGCCGTGTTTCACCGCTTCGAAACCCCAGGCGTAGCGGTTGGTGCGCAGAAAGTCGATCAACCGGTCCAAGGCTTCCGGCAGCACGAACGGGTGCTGGTGCACGTCGATCATGACTGCTTCTTCGGCCAATGATTGGAAGCGCGTTTCTTCCTGGGCGTTTAGGGGGACGGTGGAGGACGGTACCCGTCCTATCTCTTTGACCAATGGGAAATCGCTGATGCTGGTCATAGTTCCCTCGCTAGACGTTTGGCCGGACAAGATGGAGAGCATCTGAAAGCGGTTGGAGTGTAGATTAGGCCGAGGTTGTAGTCAACGGGACGACTACTAGTTCACAGATATGGCTGCTCCGACGCCTCGTGTCTGCTCGTTGACCAAGAAAGAGGCTTTGTCTCGGCCTCGGGAGGTCTCCAGATCGGCGTCAAACCGCTGGCCTCCCATCGTACCAATCAGCTCGTAGCGCTGCTCGGTGTAGAGGCGTCCTTCGTATTCGCTGCCCTTCACCATCCTCTGTTCCTCCCCGGCCAGAAACATCTCCACGGACTGCACCATCAGTTCATGAAATTCCTCTGTGTTCAGGTATAACGACGCCTTCAGAAATACGTAGCCCCAGCGCATGCCCTTGTGTTCCAACATGTAGTCGAGAACTCCTGATCCTCGTGGTAGATATTGACCTGGCACGGTGACCCTATGGGTCTACGAGCAGTTTAAACCTTGATATTTCGGCCGCCCACCGTCAGTTGCAGGACGATCGCGGAGACCAGCGTCGCGCCGATGCAAAAAAATCCTACCGTAGAGAAGCCGCCCAAGGCAAGGAAGATCCCGCCCAAAGACGCTCCGGCCACGCCTCCCAGTTGGTTGCTGGCGCCCAGCATTCCCACGGCGGTGGCCTGCGAACTGCCCGAAATCTCGGTGCTGATGGCCAAGAACGCGGGCCAACACACACTTAAGAGCATGATGCCGACCAAGGCCACGCCAACCGTGCCCCAGACCGGTAAGTCAATTGAGAACAATATCAGGGATGCAAATCCTCCAATCAAAGCACATCCAGCCACCACCCGGGCCCGATTCCTCAATCCTGTAACCGGCCCAGCCAAGGCGCTCCCGGCCACGATCCCCACTCCCACGATCGCCAACGGCACTGCGGTCTCGCCAACACTCATGCCGTGTCTGCTGATGAGAAACGCGGCCAGATAGCTGAAGGTCGCGATAAAAGCCGCCCGTTGCAGGAAGTTTGCCGCCAAAGCCGACCGGAAGATACCGATGGCAGCCATTTCCTTGTACCGGGAGATGAACGAGAAAGAACGCGGTCCCGAAGATTGAATCTTGGGGTACCAAAACCAATTCAAAACAGCGCAGATAAGGAGCAGATGCCCGATCACCAAGAAGGGGATTCTCCATCCGCCAACACTAGCTAGGATTGCCACCCCGGGCACCCCCAATACTGAAGACAGCGAGGCGAACGCCATCAATAGGCCGAACGCTTGGGCCCTGCGGGCAGGCGCCAAAACGTCGGCGACCGCGGCCATGCTGTTCGGCGGAATCATGCCCCCGCTCAGGCCAGTGATGATTCGCAATCCCAGTAGGGCTCCAAAATTGGGGGCGAAGCTCGATGCTAAGACACTCGAGCCCAAGAGGGTTAACCCGATCACTGCCACGGGCCGCCTACCGAACGAGTCCGAGATTGGCCCGACCGACAAGACCGAGATGGCCCAGGCAGCGAAGGTGGCGGCAGCGATCTGCCCGGCCGCAGTCACCGATACGTCGAAATCGGCGGCTAAGTCCACCAACAGAGGCGCCAGCATCAGCGAAACGCTTTGAGTCAGGAACATAGAGACGCCCGTGAGCCCAAGGAACCGCGTTTGACCCACGGCAGGCGGAGTGGCTACCTGACTCAACTAGGACCGCTGATCGGAGATAACAGGAATCAACAGCAGGCCGTGTTCTATGGACGGGTCGAGCCGCCATTGGTCAAAGGGATTCATTGGCAAGCAGTTTAGCATCAGCGATCGGCTGCCGCATGAATATCGTGATAATCGCAGATGAGACCATTCCTGCGCCCAAGCATAGGTATCCGACACCTGGGAAGCTGACGGCGGCCAAAAACACTCCGCCGAAGGCAGCGCCACCGACCGATCCTGTCTGGTTGCTCATGCCCAGTAGTCCGACTCCGTTGCCCGGGACTGGCCGGAGACCTCAGCGCTGATGCTGATCAGCACCGTCCAGCGGTCAGTGGATGTGAGGGGCTTCAGCAAATCGCTATAACTATATCGATTATCAATTAATAATGACAGCTATGATATGGATGACTAGCTTTCAGCGAGAGAATGGATGTTGTCAGCGGGGATTCGGATGCTGTTCAATCCCTTTTGTTAGCCGTAATGTCGACCCCTGGGTTCAACTCCGCTACATGCCGTGAAATAACAACCTTCGCTGAGACGGTGCCAATATTGCAACAGGCCAAGGAGTCGTCCTTCAGACCGCCCAGTGATGTATAAGTTCTCGTTTGTATCGAGAACCTTTTGGTCAACGTTTGGCTATTTGGCCAAAGAAGAAGGCCTCTAGATTTTGGTCTAGAGACCATTTTCGTGCCTAAAAAAGTTGTGCCGAAGGTCAGAGTCGAACTGACACGGGGTCACCCCCACCGGTTTTTGAGTTTGTCGCCGTGCGTACCACTAGACCTCACCAGCCTTGTTATGTTCCACAATCGTGACTGCAATATACCAATGTGTTTCACCAGACCTCAGGAGACATTAACCCTTTGGGCGACGTTCTGGGCGACGGTTTTAGGCCTCACCAATCAACGAGGCAGGGCGAAATACCTCACGACGAAGATTTCCTTACTTCGGTCATCCAGAGCGGAACGTATTAAGGCGATACATTCCCGTCGCAAGATCGTGTCAACCTCT
>Ga0310121_10005816_pt1 | contig 10504 bp, 7 predicted proteins | sample CB27_Tmax_986_MG_FD_203504 | JGI IMG/M metagenome (GOLD analysis project Ga0310121, IMG submission 203504) | Marine microbial communities from Western Arctic Ocean, Canada - CB27_Tmax_986 | ecosystem: Environmental > Aquatic > Marine > Oceanic | place: Canada: Western Arctic Ocean | collected... | reverse complement strand
TCGCGAGGCTCGATCGACACGGTGCGAGCGGCCGAGTGGCGACCGGTGGAAGCCACCACGGTGTAGGTGCCGGACCGCTCCGCGACAAACCGTCCATCGTCGGTGACCTGCGCCGCCGCGCCGGCCGCGATGATGGTGGGCGAGGTCTGCCCACCGACCCCGAACTGCACGGGCACACCACGCACGGCGAGCCCGCGAGCATCCTTGGCGCTCGCGGTGAACCGCACGACATCGCCAGTCCGGGCGTGCTCCACGCTCGCCCGCAGGTCGAGAGACGACACTGGATTGGGCTCGACCTCGATCGACAGCACGTCGCTGACATCCTCCGCCGCCGCCACAATCTCGAACGTACCGGCCCGCTCCAGAGACAGGAATCCGAACGTATCGACCGAGACGGCCCGAGACCCGGCCGTCGAGAAGGTGACCGGCACATCCGTTCGTGTCTCGCCAATCGAATCGACCACCTCGACCGCGAGCTGTGGTCGTGTGCCGACGTAGAATTTGGGGGGCACCTGCGTAAAGGTCACCCGCTCGACCGGCGGTTGGGGCACTGACACCGCGACCTCGGTCTCTGCCCGTGCCTCGGGGCGACGACGCTCATCGTCCGGGTCTTTGGGCACCAAGACGACGAGCGTGAACTCCCCTGGGCGATGGGCCTCGACCTCGCCGTCAGCCGTCACCCCGACGCTGCGGCGCGCTCTCGAGAAGTAGACGACCTCGGCGTCGTCGACAATCTCACCGGCCGCATCCCGCACCGTGGCGACCAGGGTCGCTTTCTCGCCGACCCCGAGCGTCAGGCGGTCCGGGCTCACCTCGATGGACACTCCGGCGGCCGGCTCGACCGGCTCTTGCCCGGCGGCCCCAACCCCCACCGTGAGACACATCGCAACGCCAAGAACCCGCAGGCTCGTGGACCGTGCCAGACGGATGTAAGGTGGATTCCGGAGCGCGGCGCCCGGCTGACCAGGCGCGACACGGGCGCATACGGACGGTGTTCGACCGAGGGGCAACGCCGCCGGGCGGGATGCCCCGCCCGGAAGGTGCGTTACATCTGTCTGGTACGGTCCACTAACTCGCATCTCGTCATTGTAACGCCGACCTGCACCGTGATCGGTGGCCGCCAGGGTCATCGACCAACCGGCTGGCAGTCCATGGCGACCGTGGTTCCAACCACCTTCCGCAAGCGCACTGTCGGCCAGCGCGACGCATGACGACGCCCGCAACCGCAAGCGGGCAAGTTCTGCGCTAGTATCTGGTGATGGAGTGCGCAATTTCGTAAATAGGCAGGTCGGAGACGCCAAATATACTTTACGTTAAGGCGTTTATTAACAATTAGATACAAGTTATTTAAGAATAACTTTCGCTTGACATTCGCCTGTTCAGTCCCTAGAATACAGGTCGAGGTCAGACACCGCCGTTTTCGAGTCAGCACCGACCGCGACGATCACCACGTGATACACCGAAAGACCGAGAGGAATCGCCAATGCCAGAGGACCGCAGCACCCGCGACCGCCAGAAAGCCATTGAGATGGCGGTGGGCCAAATTGAGAAGCAGTTCGGCAAGGGCGCCATCATGCGTCTCGGCCAGAACGCCGTGACCTCCATTGCGAATATCTCGACCGGGTCGATCAGCATCGACCACGCGCTGGGCATCGGTGGAGTGCCGCGGGGACGGGTCGTCGAGGTCTTCGGTCCGGAGGCATCGGGCAAGACCACACTGACGTTGCAAGTGATCGCGCAGGCGCAGCGTAACGGCGGCACTGCCGCATTCGTCGATGCCGAGCATGCGCTCGACCCGACCTACGCCCGGAAGCTCGGGGTTGACCTCGACAATTTACTCGTCTCACAGCCGGACAACGGCGAGCAGGCGCTCGAGATCGTCGAGATGCTGGTGCGCTCGGGCGGCGCCGACGTCGTGGTGGTCGACTCGGTGGCGGCCCTGGTGCCCCGCGCGGAAATCGACGGCGAAATGGGTGACGCGCAGGTCGGTCTACAGGCTCGGTTGATGTCGCAGGCACTTCGGAAGCTCACGGCGGTGGTCGCCAAGTCGTCGACCTGCCTCATCTTCATCAATCAGCTCCGAGCGAAGATCGGCGTCATGTTCGGCAGTCCGGAGACCACGACTGGTGGCCGGGCGCTCAAATTCTATTCGTCAGTCCGGATCGACATCCGTCGCATTGGCGCCATCAAGGACGGCGACCAGGTGACCGGCAACCGGACGCGAGTCAAGATAGTCAAGAACAAGCTTGCGCCACCGTTCCGGATCGCGGAATTCGACCTCATGTACGGCGAGGGTGTGTCTCGCGAGGGCGATCTGCTGGACCTGGCGGTTGAACGACGCATGGTCGAAAAGAGCGGCACCTGGTTCTCCTATGGTGGCGAACGATTGGGGCAAGGTCGCGAAAAGGTCAAACTGTTCCTGAAACAGAACCCGGAGATCTTCGACGCCATCGACACCCGGGTACGGAAGGAGCTCGGGCTGACCGCCGAGCCCGCAGAAGAGCCGGCACCCGCAGCGGTGCCCGCCTAGCGCCCCCCTCCTGACGCGGTCTTCGTCAACCGGCATCGCGCGCTCTGCCGCAGCGCCGGTTTTTTCTTGTACTTTTTGTCCAAGTTCGGTACTGTGCAACGCAGCCGCCGCGGACTTGTACTTGCCACGCATTTCCGGTATGGTGAGCCCGCATCGTAACGTTCACCCCGACTTGTACTCGGCGCCGAATTCCGGTACTCTGACATCCACAACATGGGCTCCGTCGTCGATCGACTCAACGAAATGGCCCCGCTGCCGCGGCGCGCGCCCACGCCGCGACGCACGGGTCGGTATGTCTTGTCGTTGGTCACCATCCTGCTCGTCGCCAACGCCATCGTCGGTGAGCGCGGGTTGGTCGCGCTGTTTCGCGCCAACCAAGAGCATGCCAGACAGCAGCAGGTGATCGACGCACTGCGGGAGGAAAACGGACGCCTCCATCGCTACGCGCGGGCGCTATCGGCCGAACCTCGCATCATCGAAGACGTCGCCCGTCGCGAGTTGGGCATGATCAAACCGGGCGAACAGCTGTTCATCATCAGAGAGACCGAGGCGCCCCCGCCGCCCGATCCACCCCCCGTAGACCCTGACACGGCCCTACCCACCCGGTAGCCCTGGCGGCCGGCCAGGGACCACCGGCAAGATCCGGCGCCCATTTTTTCAAGCGGTTCTGACCATTCTGAAGTAGGCGCCTTTATACAGGACACCTTTGAGGACAGACGTGGATCTTGACGGGTCCGGACCATCGAGATCCTCGACGTCTGGCAGCCGGCTATCCGGCCTGGCCAACCTGGGGTCGGAGGAAGCGGCACAGGTCCTCGTCACGGCGCTCAAGTCCCCCAGGGGAGCCGACCACGCCGTGGCCTGCGCGCAGGCGCTGGGACAGATCGCCGACCCGGTCTCCGTCGACGCCCTGGCCACTCTGCTGTTGAGGAAGAAGCACTGGTTCGGCGGCTGGAAATGGGACGACCACTTACGAGCAACCGCAGCCATGGCCCTGAGACAGATTTCGGGGCCGGAAGCCGAAAAAGTGCTCGCGCGCGCGAGCGCCGAGCCCGAGCCCGAGCCACGGATCCGCGAAGTGCCCCGCGCAACCGACGGCCGACGCGCCGCCGCCTGAGGCAATGAGTCCCCTGTAACCGTAATTCCTTGCATAAGTCGCCAGCGGGGCATCCCGCCTGAATGCGTTGTTCCGCGGTCACAAATACCCAATTTGCTCCCTTGTCACGCCTTTTCAGCCGCGCGCCGCACTACCGACTTATGCAAGGAATTACGGTTACAGGGGACTAGTCCAGGACGTCTCGCATGGCGTGCGCCGACTCGAGCACGCCCCAGCCTGTCAGGTCGGCCAAGAGGTTCGCTTGGAGCGATGTCAGACGGGTGAGTGAGCCTGGATTCTGGCCAACCGTACGATAGTGCGGAAACCGCGCCACCAGGCTGTGGGCCTCGTCGGCGGCCAGAACCTGCCTGACCGCTGTCGGCAATCGGGTTTCCCAATCTCGGGCGAGGCCGATGTAGACCCAGCAGACGGACACGTCCCACCCCCCCTCGATCCCCCACCAACGGTTCGTCAGCACCGGCAGTCGGGCCGAGGCCACCAGCGGCCGTCCCGCACTCTTGGCCCGTTGCCAGGCATCGACCACCTCTCGATACGCGGGTCGGGGAAAGACGTGGTTGTGTGGCCACCGGGCGCTGGGCTGTCCGAACAGGGGTGGCAACGCGGGATCGATCTGACCGGGCTCCGGCCAGTCAGCATGGTCGTAGTCAAGGTCGAGCGGCCAGACCGAATTGAGGAAAATGACGATGGCTGGTATGCGTCGGCGCAGCATACCGAGCAGCGCGTGGGTATCGACGTCGCCGCCGTCGGTGAACAGATCGTTCACCGTGTGGGGTCCGGACCCGGGGGCTGGCACGGTCCGATACCGAGTGTGGGGGTATCCGGTCACGTCACGGTCCGGGGTGGAGAGAGCGCTGGTCGCGCCCAAGACGTCGGCCAGGGTGAATGGACCCGAGGCGGTGACCATCTCGACGCGTTCCGCCGCCACGTTGGCCCCATCCGAGGGCTCGCCATTGACCCCGCACGGTTCTACGTAGCTGCCGCCCACGGTCCGCACCGCACCGCTCGGGTCCAGGAGTTCACGTCGTCCCGGCGCGCCGACATACAACGGGGTGTACTCGAATGGAAGATGGTGCTGCTCGCGAGACCGCGCCTCGGGCCAGTTCAGCGTCGCGTGCACCACCGGGAAGGGCTCGGCGGTGACCGGGCGCTGACACGCGGCGATCTCGAACTCCCCGACCAGGGTCGGACCCAGCGACGACATCGCCGGTCCGAACGTGACGGGATGGGCGGCGTCATACAGCCCGTGCGGCGTCAGGAAGGTCTCTCCGACCGCGCGACACCAGGCTTGACCCGGCGGCACGGTCGGGTCCGCGTCGAGCGCGGCGAGCCGGTCGCCGAAGCGGCTGGTGACCGGCGCCAGCAGGGAGCGCGGGTCGACATGGCCAAGATGCTCGAGCGTCAGCTGGTTGGGGAGGGTGACCGCACCTAACCGCGCCGCCCTGTCCCGCGCGAAGGCAAAGGGCACCGCGGCCCAGGCGCTACCGGACACAGACGACACATACCCGACGCGGTCCAGGACACCGAGAGCCGCCAATCCACGGAGCTGACCAACCGTGGCCACCATCGACCGCGTGCCACCGCCGGAGAAGCAGACGGCCGTGGCCGGCAAGGGCGCGCGCAGCACGCCGTCGCGTTGTTCGGGTGCGCGGCCGGAGTCGTCATCCGTCCAGATGCGAGCGCGCACGACGGACGGTAGAGACATGGGTGGTTGGACGGGGCCGATCTGTACGGCTGACCGGAGCGAACTGCACCGGCTCCGGGCTCAGCGGCGGGTCTGACGACCCACGGCGACGTACGCACTGGTCCTTGTCGTGGCGCGGCGCCTTCGCGTCGGGCGGCTAGGGCGACGGATACTCCATGGTGAACGGATCGGGCAGCGGGATTCGCGATACCCCGCCCGGGCTCAGTGCCTCGAGCGAAAACTCCGGCCGCTCGGGATCTCCGGCGAGAATCGCCTCGAGGTTGCCCACGGCAAAGATCACCAGCTTGTCCGGGTCCAGATACCGTGTGGCCACATCGAGTACGTCTTCGGCCGTCACCGAGGCGATATTGTCTCGATAGGCGGCCAGGTAGGCCGGGTCGCGCCCGGTGTACTCATCGTTCGCGAACAACCCAGCCGTCGACGCCGCGGAGGAGAAATTCCGAGAGAAGGTCTCCACAAAGTAGGCGATCGAGTTGCTCAGCTCAGCGTCGTCCACCAGTTCCGTGCGCATACGTTCGATCTCTTCAAGCACGATGGCCGTGGCTCGCGCCACGGTCTCACTGCGCGACTGGAACCCGGCCTGAAATATTCCGGGATAGTAAACGCCCGCGGCAAAACTGGAACTGGCGCTGTAGGCCAGGCCCTCGTCGGAACGGACCCGGGTCAGTAGCCGCGCGCTGAAGCCGCCGCCGCCCAGGATGTCGTTCATGACCAGCAGTTTGTAGCGTTCCGGGTTCTCGCGGGTCGTGCCAAGATGCCCGAGGGCGACGCGCCCCTGATTGACGTCCGGTTTGTCGACCAGATACAGACCGGGTTCCGGCGTGAAGCCTGGCGATGGCACCGGCGGCACCGGGTCTGCCCCAACCTCCCAGCCGTTCAGTCGTCGCTCGAGGTCGGCGAGTATCGCGGTCGTGTCGACATCGCCCGACACCGTAAAGATGAAGTTGCCCGGATGAAAGTAGCGACGGTGAAACGCAATCAGGTCATCCCGCGTGATCGCCTCAACGGAGGCGCGGGTGCGAGGGATCGTCGAAAAGTGCGAGGTCCCTCGCATCAGTCGGCTGAACTCGCGGCCTTCGATACTCCGGGTGGCATCATTGCGTCGCTCCATCCCCTGAATGGATTGGCTCTTGGCCAGCGCCAGCCTACCCTCGTCAAAGCCGGGGTTCCGCAGCATGTCGAAGAACAGGTCCAGACAGACCTCGAGATCCTTGGTGAGACAGCCCAGGTTCGCCCCGCCGCTGGTCCCTCCGACGGAACTGCCGATCTGGGCCGCGAGAAACGCGGCTTGTTCATCGAACTCGGCCGCGCCAATCGTGGCCGTTCCACCGGCACGCATCTGACTGCCGGTGAGCCCGGCCAGCCCGATCTTGCCCGCCGGGTCGAGATAGCTGCCCGTCCGCACCAGCACGGAGACGGACGCGAGCGGCAGCTCGTGATCCTCGACGACGTACACCACGACGCCGTTCGACAACTCATGCCGGTGATCGACTGACTGAGGAGGCGTGAAGTCCAGGAGTTGGTAGGTGAGATCCGTCGGATGCGAAGGAATCTGCGCCGCCGCCGGTACCGCCAGCAGGCAGCCAACCCCAAGGGCCCCTGCCACGTGGGTCCATCTGTTACGGCCCGTCATCGTGCCCCCCGTCAGCGGCAAGTTTCTCCTGCACGATCTCGCGCAGGGCCGCGATCATGTCCTGGTTCTCCTCGGGCGCCTGCCCGCCCATCTGCTCGATTTGCGCCGCCAGCTGTCCGAGCTGTTCCGGGGTCGCCTGCTCGACCATCGTCATGATTTGCATCACCTGCTGCCGCTCCTGGTCATCCAACCCGGCCAATCTGGGGTCCGGCGGCTCGTCCGATTCCTCCCGATAGTAGACAGCCACGGCCCGGTTCTCAGGCTCGAAGTAAGTGTTGGCCACCCGCATGATGTCGTCGGCGGTCACGGCGTCATACAGCGCCTGGTCGCTGTTGATGGTCTCCCACCCACGCCACGCCTCACGCACCAGTAACTGGTTCATCAGCCCGTAGTTGGACCGCAGTCCACGGAAGTTGGACGCGGCGTTCTGGTTCTTCACTTTCTGCAGCTCGCGTTCCGGCACCGGTTCGGTCTTGAGCCGCTCGATCTCGGCGTAGAGCGCTTGCTCCACCTCTTCAGGCGTCCGCCCGTCTTTTGCGGTGCCGCCCAGCGAGAACATTCCCTCGAACTTCATACCGGACTGACCACCCGACGCGCCGGTCGCGACCTGCTGCTCTTCTACCAGCGCCCGATAGAGACGTCCGGTGCGTCCATTGAGCAGCTGGCCCAGCATAACCAGCGGCGGCTCATCCACGTGTCCGTCGGGTACGGAGTGATACCGGATGGACACCTGCGGATTCGTCTCTGCGTAGGCGGTCATCCGCTTCTCGCCCAGCTGTGGTACTTCGCGAGTGCGTGGCTGTGGCGGCAACTGATCGCTTCGGCTCAGGCGGCCAAAGTAGCGCTCGGCCAGCGCCCTGGCCTCAGCCGGGTCGAAGTCACCCACCAACGCCGCCGTCAGATTGTTCGGGGCGTAGTAGAGCCCAAAGAAAGAGAGCGCCTCCTCGCGCGTGATCCCCTCCAGGTCGCTCGGCCATCCGACCACCGGCCAGCCGTAGGGCGACGACTGCCAGAACAGCGAGTCGAACTGCTCCTGGAACTTGCCCGTCGGCGTGCTGTCGGTGCGCAGGCGACGCTCTTCGTGCACGACCTCACGCTCTGAGTAGAACTCGCGGAACACGGGATTCAGCAGTCGGTCCGACTCCATCCAGAACCACAGCTCGAGCTTGTTGGCGGGCACATTCACGAAGTAGATCGTGTAGTCGTAGCTGGTACCGGCGTTCATGCCCGACGCGCCCTGTCCCGAGTAGAGCCGACTGAAGTCTTCTTTGATGATCAGCTCGCTCTGCTCCTCCAGCAGGGCATCGAACTGTTCAATCAGCGACTGGTGCTCCGGTGTCCGGAGAGAGGGGTCAGCGGGGTCCTCAATGCGCCCCAAACGGTGAGCCTCGAGCAGCGCCGCCTCCTCGACCCGCATCTGTGCTTTCACCTGGTCGAGCTGCGCGATGAGCTGCAGGTCCTGCTCGATGTTGATCGTGCCGATGGTCGAGGTGCCCTTGAACATCATGTGTTCGAACAGGTGGGCGACGCCGGTGATACCCGGTCGCTCGTAGACCGAGCCGACCTTGGCCACCCATCCGGCCGACACGTTGGGGTCGCCGGGGCGCGGCAACAGCAACACGGTCATGCCGTTGTCCAGCACCACCTCCTCGACATCCACCTGCTGCGCCCCCGCCGGCGTGGTCCCCAGCAGCCACGACGCGCACACCAGCGCGCTGAGTCGTTTCATCATCGACATTGGCATCGGTCTCGGTATCGTGTTCTCAACGGCACGGTCCAGTCGCCCGCCTCGCCGCGTGCACCCTATCCCCGCAGTGTGGCACAGCGGCGGCGCGTGTACCAAGAGGCGGCACGTTACAATGTGGGCCGCAGACCGGCGCCACGCCATCTCGTCACCTTCAGCCCGCCAGGTCGTTGACCACCTTGTCGCCCGACCCGCCCGTGAGTCCCGCCGTCGCGGGGGAGCCGTCTCTGCCGGTCTGGATCCGGGCGTGTGATGTCGTCACCGTCATCCTCGCCGTGATCGTCCTGCACGTCAGTGTGTTCGGGCCGCTACGCGTGGGCCCCCTCTCAATCGGTGAGCTGTGGCGCGCGCTGACCGTGCTCCTGGCCCTCGCCGGTTTGCGGCACTACCGGGTGCGGACACCGTCGCTCCACCGTCGTCTGTGGTCCGGGATGCGGGCCGGGTGGCATGGCGACGCGTTTCAGGCCGTCTGGCCGATCGTCTTGGTCACGCGATTGTCGGTCCTGCTGGTGGGCTACCTGGCGGTCGTGTCGGTTGGATTCCCCGAGGGTGCCCCGCCCATCAGGGTGTCGGACAACGAGGCGATCAACCTCCCGCTCCGCTGGGACACCGGTTGGTATCTCAATATCGCGATGGAGGGCTATCGCTGGAATCCGGACGACCAGGGACAGCAAAACATCGCGTTCTTCCCCGGCTACCCGCTCGTCACCGAAGGCGTCGCCACGTTGCTCGGAGCCCAGGGGGTGTTCAAGCCGCCCCTCGACCGCCCGCCGGCCGTGGCCATGCGGCAGCTGCAGCAATTGTTTCTGGGCTCGGCCCTGCTGGTGTCGATCCTCTCGTTCGGCTGGGGTCTGGTCTGGCTCTACCGACTGGCTCGAGAACATCTCGACGAAGCGGCGACCCGAGCGACCCTGCTTCTGCTGGCCGCCTACCCGTTCGCGGTATTCTTCAGCGCGGCCTACACCGAGTCGCTCATGTTGTTGGCGGTAGTCGCGTCGTTCTACCAATTCCGCCACGAGAAGTGGATCTCGGCGACGGCGTGGGCTCTGCTGGCCGGGCTGTGCCGCCCCAACGGGTTCCTCCTGGCCGGCCCTCTGGCGGTTGTGGGCCTGAAGCAGTTGCTCGCACGGCGCGCGTCTGGCCAATCGACCGACTCGCTGCGGCGTCATGCCCTGGTCGCCATCGGTGTGGCCTCGATGCCGGTCATCGGGACCCTCCTGTATTCGGGGTTCATCTACACCCTGACCGGCGACCCGATTGCCTGGCGGGAGGCGCACACCGCGTGGGGCCGCAGCTATACCGGGTTCCCCACCTTGGTCGTCCCGTTGGAATCAATCACCGAACGGGGCGTCGTCGACTACACGTCGGCGCAGCCGATCGAAACCCTCAACGCGATGGGCGCCATCTTGGCCTGCGCGCTGATCTGGCCGATCACCCGCCGCCTCGGTCCGGAGTACGGGCTGTTCATGGTCCTCAACGTCGGCCCGCCGCTGTTGTTCGGCGGCTTTCTCTCGATGGGACGCGTGACCAGCTTGCTGTTTCCCATGTTCATGTATCTGGCCCTCGTGCTCGCCGACCGGCAACGCCAGACCCTCGTGTGCGGCTTTGCGGTCGTACAAGGGCTGGCCGCCGTGCTCTTCTTCACCTGGCGCCGGTTCCTGTGATGCCCGCCACCGATCGTCTCCGCCCGGTCACGGCCCTGGTCATCCTCCCGACGCTGAACGAGGCGAAGAATCTCCCGCTGCTGGTGCCCCGGATCCTCGAACACGCGGGCTTCC
>Ga0310121_10005815_pt1 | contig 10506 bp, 6 predicted proteins | sample CB27_Tmax_986_MG_FD_203504 | JGI IMG/M metagenome (GOLD analysis project Ga0310121, IMG submission 203504) | Marine microbial communities from Western Arctic Ocean, Canada - CB27_Tmax_986 | ecosystem: Environmental > Aquatic > Marine > Oceanic | place: Canada: Western Arctic Ocean | collected... | reverse complement strand
TTTTACTGCATTCCAATCCCAGCTGAGCAGGTTGTAGCTATCGCCACAACGGCATTTGAGTGCCTTTGCAGCGGAGAGGCCAAAAGTCGTGCGGATCTGCTTCGGCAGCGGATTCCAGCCATGAGTAACCACGATCGTCGGCTTGCTGGGATCGATTGCGTCGCACGGATGAGCTCCACAGGAGTAGTTCAGCAACACGCCCTTTCGCCCGTTGCCCCCTTTCTGGAGCACTGCCGAATTGAGCCCACAGCCGGACGCCAGTCCGACAAGTAGCAGTAAGAGCCAGCGTTGAAATTGGGAACGGTCCATCCTTAGAGCCTGGTAAAGTTTGGCGGTTAATTCGGTTGTAGCGGCAAATTTTAACGGTCGGCGAAAGCTGTGCGGCAATAGTGTTAAAACGTCAGCGCACGCCTCAACTGCCTTATCGGTCGATAAGTACCAATCACTATAGTTGTGATATACGTTAACTTGACCTGCAGTACTTTTTGTCCGGCAAATGGGGCTTGAACAATCATGGCAAAAGCAAGTTTTCCCGGTTTCCCACTTGGGATTCTGCGTTTTCTCAGCGATCTTTCGAAACACAACAACCGCGATTGGTTCCAGGCGAACAAATCCCGCTACGAATCGGAGCTATTGGAACCGTCTCTCATGGCGGGAATCGATTTCGTCATTGGAGAGACCTTACTCTGCCTCGGAAAGCAACTCACCCCGGGCAAATTTATCGAGCGTTTCTTGATAACGCTTCTTGCCTGCTTCAACAACGCGGCGGATTTCCTGGGCATTCGCTTCGCTCTCCTTGCGGAGCTCGGCGATCATCTGCAACGATTCGACCTGATAGTCAGAGATCGCCGTCACGAGCTTTTCGAGTGACTGGGCGCTTATTGTCGAGCCGTAGCCCGCCTTGAGCGCCGCCCGTTCGAGTTCGCGACCCAGGTCAGCAACGTCTTCCAGGCTCTTGTTTACGCCCTCTTTCAGGGCTTCGGTCGAAGCGACTGCTTCGTGCAGACCTTGTTGCGACGTGTAGACCGTGCCGAGAATCGTGAAGACGTGTTCGTTGGTCGTGAAAAACGTGACGGCTCGACGGTAGACCTGGTCTTTCACGTCGTGCGTCTGCTTGAGTTTGGTGACCAGCGTCTCGCCGACGTCATAGCCGATCGAGAGGTTTTCGGATATATCTTTCACAAGCTGGTAGATGCGATCTTGCTTTTGGAACTCGTTGCGGGATTCGTCGCGAATGAGCTCTAAACGGCCGCGGGTACTTTCGTCACCGTCGTGCTCATCGACCGCGACTTGCGAAGCCGCCAACGATTCTTTGGCTGCATCGAGATGTGGCAGTTGGGCTTCAAGTAACTCGCGAGCGAGGATTTCGGCTTCTTTGAGTGCGAAACGAAAATCGATGTAGCCGTCCATGATCGTCTGTTCGCGTTCAAGTTGATTCTTCGTCTCGGCGCAGACATCGCGGTAGACGTCAACGATATTCTCGAACCGTGCGTGCGGCGAGCCGCGTCGAATATTCATCCAAAGGTTGGCGATCTTTTCGGTGACGCCGATCTTGCCGTCGTCGAGTTGGCCGATCAATTTTTTCGAGTCCTCACGAATCGAATCAAACATCTGGCTGATCTCGAGGTAGCGGTTGCCGACGTTGATGTTTTCGACGTTCTCACGCACTAGCTTATTAAACGTGCTCATGTGTTTGATCGTCTTGGCGATAGCCAGAGCCTTGGCTTCGTCGATGTGGCGAACTTCTTCGAGCAGCCTGATGAGCTCGGCTGGGACCTCTTCCTGAGAGCTGAGACCGAACTTGTCAAGAACGTCGACTGCCTTGTCGAGGTACTTTTGCATGCTGCCTTTCTTGACGGCGGCGGGCTTCGTTTTCTGTTGAGTCGCTTGAGCAGCCATGATCTTGCCTCGTGGGAAAATGAGTTTTTGTTGCTAGTGGTACCATTTACTTAAGCAACCGTTTACTTAAGCAAAACGATCAATGTCCGATGCCCGAATGACTCATGCCCCGTGGGGCATGAGTCATTCGGGCATTTTAACTTGGTTGGTCATTTGAACTTCAATGGTTCGACGTGCCGTGCCGGTTGTGCTAAAATCGCAGCCGCGGCAAGGCCTGTCAGCTTATCACGGCTGGGGCCAAATCAATAGTGTTTTCGCTACGCGTTTACGCGAAGTAATTTATGCCTGGTAATTTATGCCGGGTAATTTTCGCCGGGTAATTTTCGCCGGGTCGCTTGCTATGGGCGTGCCAGAAGCTGGCAAGCCGCAAAGATTACCCAGTTTGGTTGAACTTAGGAATTCAGGTCGATGGCAGCAGTCCAAGTCGCCCAAGCTCCGCCCCCGGATGAGTCTTCTCGGTCTGCTTCGGTAGAGGCGGGCCAGACTCCGACGCAGCAACTCACTCTCGAAGAGACGCTCCGCATCATGGACGTTGCGACGACGTTGCGAAAAGAGCAGTCTGTTGTGGAGCAACAGTTGAATATCGAAGAGACGAAGGCCATGCTCCGCGAGCGGTTGCTGGCGGCGGCGCAGGTGACCGGTGAGCGGCTGACCGAGCAGCAGGTCGACATTGCGATCGAACACTACTACGACAAACTACATGTATTTGAACCGCCAAAGTGGAGTCTCAGCCTGGCGATGGCTCACCTCTACGTGATGCGAGGGACGATCGTGAAATGGGTAGTGACAATCGGGGCGACCGCAGGTCTTCTGTCATGGCTTTGGTAAAGGGCTTGGCAATGTTCTACGACTTGGCATTGACGAACTGCTCTGATATGGGGATGGCGTGAACAACTGATGATCGGACAAGTGATGATCGGACAGGCAATATCAGGGCGAAGTATCGGGCAGGCGATTAAGCAGGCAACCGAACAACTGCGCCGGCATCAGGCCGAATGCCAGGCGAGCCTGCGTAAGCTCGACGAATCGTCAAACGACTTGGTCGACCGTCGCGGCCAGACGCTGTTGGAACTAGCAGAACACTATTTGCCCGAGATCAGCCGTGAGTCGGTGCTGGTCACGTTTCGCGGTATTCGCGACGAGCTGCTCGATGTATTGGCGCGAAAACAACGTCGCGAGCGACAATTGCATGAGGTCGTCAAGCAAGACGAAACTGAAGCGGTCCGAATTCAAGCGAGTTTGGAAAATGTAACCGATGAGCTCAATGAGAAGGTGGCCGAGCGACAACGGCTGGAGGCCATCGTTGCCGAGCGATTGACCGCTCACCAACCGTTTCAACAGCTTTCGCAGCAGGCGCTGGCAGCCGAACAGGAACTTCAGCGCAACGAAGAACGAATTGCTGAAATCAAACAAGACGCGAGTGAAAAGCTGCCAGATTACGACAACAACCGGCTGTTTCGTTATCTCTACGATTGTGGCTACGGTACGCCTGAGTACCAGAAGAAGCGGATGACCAGGCAGCTCGACCGTTGGGTAGCGAAGATGGTCGATTATGCCAGGTCGCGCCGCAGCTACGATTTCTTGCGTGTGACCCCAGAATTAATGGCGGCAGAGGTAGTACGTCGGCGCGAACAGTTCAATCTGTTGATGGAGCAAATCGAAGCCATCGAAGACGGGATCGCCGACGAGGTGGGACTCACCGAGGCGCTGCGCCAAGGTCACCGCCTAGGCGAACAGCGTGACGGCCTGGTAGCCGATCTGACTAATCTCGAACAACAATTCACCAACCATCATCAGGAGCTGCTTGCGCTCGAGGGCACGCAAAACGATTTTTACAAGCAAGGCGTCGGGCAGTTGAAAGAGTTCTTGGCGGAGATGGAGCACTCTTGGTTGGAACATCAGTCACGCAGCACGCCTGAGCGTCAAGACGATGAGCTAGTGGCTGAGATCGGTTGGCTGAATGAGCAGCTCGACAAGGCTCGGCGTGAGTCGAGCAAGCTCACCCAAGAGCAGCGTAACTGGGACGAACGTTCGGAGGGCTTGCAGGACGTCATGCAGCGATTTCGGCGCGCCGACTTCGATTCGCGGCGGTCGATGTTTTCTGGTGAATTCGATGTGGAGCGGCAGATGGGCGGATACCTGCGCGGGGAACTTGGTCGCGAGGAGTTATGGTCAGCGCTAAGGCGTTACCAGCAATTCCAACAGACCCGCTACCAGCAGCGCGGCTGGGGCGGTGACGATTCTTGGGATGGTGATTCCTGGGATTTCGATAATATGTCGGGGGTATTGGGGCGCGTATTGATCGAAGTTGCCGGTGAGGCGATGAAACATGCGGTGCGCCGCGGTATGCAGCGGCGGGGACCGATTCGCAACCAGTCTCGCCGGAAATCGGGCAGGCCCGGTTTTGGTGGGGGTTGGTTTACGCAGGGCCGAGGATTTTAGTCTCGACTCTTTCGTGGTTCTTCTTATCCGCGTTTTTCTGGGTGATCCGCCGACAAAAAGCTGATAAAACCGCCTCGAACTGCGGTAAAGCTGGTTTGTCAGCGAGAGCCGTTTCAGAGTAGAATGACTGCCCGAGTTTCGGTTGCCGAACCTTACGACGGAGCGTCGGTAGCTGTCCTCGGTATTTGTCCTCGAAATTCATCGTTATGGCAGATAACCGTCTCAGCATTTCGCTCCCGTTCCTTGCCCCCCCATTCGATAGGATTCCTGTTATGTCGTCTATTTGTATCCGTGCACGGATCGGCCTCGGCAGACTGAATGGCCGCGGCGCAGGGTTCGGCACGCGTCGACTCGTTGGAATGGGTATAGTTGGAATGGGTGGTGCACTATTCGCGCTATTGTCCTCTCCATCCGAAGCACAAATTGTGCGTCGCTTTGCCGGCGGTGGTGTGCAGGTGAATGCGCCGTTCGTGCGGGTCAATGTGGGACCAGGCGGCACCTCAGTACGAGCGCCGTTTACCGCCGTGGATACTCCAGGAAGAGTCTTTGTAGGGCGTCGTCGCCGCTTCATGGCGCAACCACAATACGCTGTTCCGCCACAACCACAATACGCGGCTCCACCACGATACGTTGCGCCTCGATCGCACGGTTCCACTCCACAGCCAACACCCGTTGATGTAGACGCGCTCCCCTCTCCTACCTACAGCCAGTTGGCCGCAATGGACGACGCAACCCTTGTCGAAACACTCCGCGAGATGATGGGCCGATTCAACTACCGCTTGTCACGGCTGAAAACGGGCGCAGGCTGGCAAGATTACTTGATTCTCAGCAGAGAGGTCTTGGGCTCGCCGGGGGCGCCGCCAGAAGCTGCAGAGTATCATGCCATCCGAGAGGTTCTGCCCCGGTATGCCAGCGTACAGGGCGATCCTCAGTTTGAAAAAATCTCCGCGCTCCCGAGTTTTGCGGCAGCCTATGCAGCCTTGCAAGAAGCCGAACGTCGCTTGGCCAATATCCAGCCTGTCGGCCCAGGGATCGCCAATCCCAGCGACCGCGACACGACTCCGATCGAGAAGCCAGCCGAGGAGGTTCTGGAGATTTTACCGACGCCTCAGCCAGCTGAGCTGCCCAATGCGACCCGTGGCGAACGGTCGATTCTGAAACGCTAATAAGCGATTTCTGACTCTGGACCGGTTTCCAAGAGGTTCTTTTTCTGCTCAGCCTGGTTACAATCTGGTAAGGGTTTCGTCGATTGGCAACTCTTAGTGTTTTGGGATGCAGACAATCATGAATCAGCAGCAAACCAAGCGTACCGTGACAGTTTTAGCCCTGATCGCATGCTTAGGAGGGGCCCTCATCATGTCCAGTTTTTCGTTTTCGTCGCACGGTCAAGAGGATGGCGAGGCCAAACGTGTCGCCGGTGATTTGGTCGCCGGTGATCTGGAAGCGGGCGTTGGCGTTCAGCTGGACCAGGCCACCTTTGGCGGTGGCTGTTTTTGGTGTACTGAGGCCGTCTATCAAGAGCTCAAAGGGGTTATCAGGGTAACATCGGGCTACAGCGGCGGAAGCAATGAGAATCCTACCTACAAAGAAATCTGCACGGGACTAACCGGCCATGCCGAAGTGATTCAAATCGACTTTGATCCCCAGCAAATTTCGTTCGACGAATTGCTCGAGGTTTTTTTGAAAACACACGATCCCACTACGCTTAATCGCCAGGGGGCTGATGTCGGGACTCAATATCGCTCGGTAGTCTTTTACCACAACGACCAGCAAAAACAGTTGGCCGAGCAATACAAACAACAGCTCAACGCGGCCGGGGCGTTTTCCAGCCCAATTGTGACCGAGATTAGCCCCATCAAGAAATTCTATCCGGCGGAAGATTATCACCAAAACTACTTTGCTGAAAATGGACGACAGCCCTACTGCCGCGCGGTTGTCGCCCCGAAAGTCGATAAGGTTCGTAAAGTATTTGCCAATAAACTGAAATCAGCAGGCCAGAAAGAAAAGATGAAAGAAACGAAGGAATCAGCAATTTCAGAAACCGATTGGGCCAATGTCGATTGGAAGGAAAAACTCACAGCAGAGCAGTATCACGTGACTCGCAACGACGGTACCGAGCGTCCCTTCGAGAACGAATACTGGGACAACCGCCGCGAGGGAATCTACCAATGCGTCTGCTGTGGGCTGCCGTTATTCAGCTCAAAAACGAAATACAAATCGGACACCGGTTGGCCGAGTTTCTATCAACCGGTCGACAAGAAAAGCGTTGGCGAAAAGAAAGATCGTAAATTGTTTTCTGTTCGCACCGAGACACACTGCGCCCGTTGTGAAGCCCATCTTGGCCACGTCTTTACCGATGGCCCCCAACCGACTGGTCTGCGCTACTGCATGAACTCGGCAGCACTGAAATTCATCGAAGGGGAAAGCGAGCCCAAACAGGCTGAAGACAAATAGCTGCCGTGTGTGGACGCTCGCACGCCAATCAGGCGAATACAGCTCAGCAACTGCAATGACCTTTACTCTGGTTCATAACCTAAATTCGGCCCCAACCAGCGCTGCATGTCGGCCACGCCTATTCCCTTGCGCTGAGCATAGTCTTCGACCTGCTCGCGCGTGACGCGGTCGACGGCGAAGTAGCGCGACTCGGGGTGTGCGAAGTACAATCCAGACACGCTGGCCGCAGGGTGCATCGCATAGCTTTCGGTGAGATTGATACCGATGTGCTTTTCCGCTTCCAAGAGTTCGAACAGTAGTTGCTTCTCCGTATGATCCGGCTGGGCAGGATAGCCGGGAGCGGGACGGATACCACGGTACTTTTCGGCGATCAGATCCGAATTCGAAAGACCCTCAGATGTTCCATATCCCCAATCGTTACGCGCTCGGGCATGGAGAAATTCAGCAAAGGCCTCTGCTAGCCGATCAGCAAGCGCTTTCACCAAAATGGAATTGTAGTCGTCATGCTCGGCGTCGAATTCCGCCGCCAGTTCGTCGCAACCGACGCCAGCCGTGACCGCAAAAGCGCCGATGTAGTCCTCGCGTGCACTCTCCGCCGGGGCGATAAAGTCGGCCAGTGAATAGAAAGTGTCTTGCCCTTTCCGCTCCCACTGTTGGCGTAGCCCGTGAAAACGACACTGCTCCGCTGTGCGCGTGTCGTCGGCGTACACAATAATATCTTCACCCTCTGAATTGGCTGGCCAGAAACCATACACGCCGTGTGCCCGCAGTAGCTTTTCGCCAACGATACGGTCAAGTAGTTGTTGGGCATCGTCGAACAATCGCTTCGCTTCCGTGCCGACGTGCCGATCTTCAAAAATGCGTGGGTATTTTCCTTTCAACTCCCAGGTTTGAAAGAATGGAGACCAATCTATGTAATTTCGCAGTTCGGCCAAGGAGTAATCTTCCAATACGTGCGCGCCAGTGAAGTCAGGCTGGGCAATATCGACCGTCGACCAGTTGCAAGTAAACCGTTTCTTGCGAGCCTCGGCATACGGAAGCAAAGTGACCGATTGCCGCTTTTCGTAGGCAGCGACCATTTGCTCGTGCCGTTTTTGGTTCTCAGCTTCGAACAGCGTTCGATTCTCTGCGCTGATCAGTTTTTCGACCACGCCGACCGACCGCGATGCGTCGAGCACGTGCGCAACGCAATTATCGTAGCAGGGGGCAATTTTTACAGCCGTGTGCTTTGCGCTCGTTGTGGCGCCTCCGATCAAAAGCGGTTTATCAATGTTCAGGCGTTTCATCTCCCGGGCGACGTGCACCATTTCATCGAGGCTCGGTGTAATCAATCCCGACAGGCCGATGACATCGACGTCCTCAGCAACGGCTGTCTCCAAAATCTTCTCAGACGACACCATGACACCGAGGTCAATCACTTCGAAATTGTTGCAACCGAGCACCACGCCGACGATGTTTTTTCCAATGTCATGCACATCGCCCTTGACCGTCGCCATCAATACCTTGGCGCGGGCCTGTCCTACAGTACCAGCAGCTGCTTTCTCGGCTTCCATATAGGGTGTCAGGTAAGCCACTGACTTTTTCATAACGCGCGCTGACTTCACGACTTGCGGCAAAAACATTTTCCCCGCGCCAAACAGGTCGCCCACGACGCTCATACCTGACATGAGTGGGCCTTCGATGACTTTCAGGCAGGTGTCGTACTGCTGCCGGGCTTCTTCGGTGTCTTCATCGATGTATTTGACGACTCCCTTGAGCAAAGCGTGTTTCAATCGATCTGCAACCGTCCCGTCGCGCCATGCTTCGTCAGCGACGGCCGCCTTCCCGCCCTGCCCCTTTACCGTTTCAGCAAAGTCGACAAGCCGTTCGGTCGCATCGGGCCGGCGATTCAAGAGCACATCTTCAACCAGCTCTTTGAGTTGCGGATTGATGTTTTCGTAAACTTCGAGCTGTCCAGCGTTGACGATGCCCATGTCGAGCCCGGCCCCGACCGCGTGATACAAAAATGCCGAGTGCATCGCCTCGCGCACTGCGTTATTACCGCGGAACGAAAACGAAATATTCGACACGCCGCCCGAAATGTGCACGCCCGGACAAGTCGCTTTGATCTGCCGCGTCGCCTCGATGAAATCGACCGCATAGTTGTTATGCTCCTCGATGCCGGTAGCGACGGTAAGTATGTTTGGATCGAAGATAATATCTTCGGCCGGAAAACCGACCGCTTCGGTCAACAGCTTATAGGCTCGTTGGCAGATCCGTACCTTTTCGCTCTCGGACGCCGCTTGGCCTGCTTCGTCAAAAGCCATCACGACAACCGCTGCCCCGTATTGTCTGCAGAGTCTTGCCCGCCGGAGGAATTCTGCTTCACCGTCTTTAAGGCTGATCGAGTTGACGATCGGCTTGCCCTGAATCGCTTGCAAGCCAGCTTCGAGTACCGACCACTTGCTGCTGTCGACCATCACCGGCACCGCCGCAATATCGGTCTCGCCGGCGATCAGCCGCAGATATTTTGTCATCATCGCTTCGCTGTCGAGCAGGCCTTCGTCCATATTGATGTCGATGACATTGGCGCCACCTACCACCTGGCCGCGGGCGATCTCGATGGCTTCTTCGAAATCTTCCTCTTTGATTAGCCGGGCAAACTTGCGCGAGCCGGTAACGTTCGTCCGTTCGCCAATCATGAGAAAATTGCTTTCGGGCCGCAGTGTCATCGGCTGCGTGCCGCTCAGTCGCAGTAGCGGCGCCATCGTATTACGCTTGTGCGGCTTCACATTTTTCACCCGCGCCGCGATGGCTGCGATATGCTCCGGGCAAGTCCCACAGCAGCCACCGACAATGTTCAGCCACCCGTTGTCGACAAAATCGCCAATGAATTCGGCCATAGCAGCGGGACCGAGATCGTACTGCCCCATCTCGTTGGGCAGACCGGCGTTGGGATGGCAACTGATCCGTGTCGTCGCTACTTTTTGCAATTGTTCAATGTGCGGCCGCATCACGTCGGGGCCAAGCGCACAATTCATTCCCACCGACAGCAGCGGAAAATGCGCGATAGCGTGCCAAAACGCTTCGACGGTTTGCCCCGACACGAAGGTGCCGCCGCCCGGGTCAAACGTGGCCGAGACCATCACCGGCACATGCAGTTGCGTCTCGTCAAAGAAATCTTGAATTGCAAACAAACAGGCCTTCAAGTTGAGTGTATCGATGGCCGTCTCCGGCATCAGAATATCAACCCCTCCCTCAACCAACGCTTTGACCTGCGCGTAATAGGAGTCAGCCATCTGATTGAAAGTTACCGCACGGTAGCTAGCGTCCTCGACGGAAGTGCTAATTGCCGTCTGCTTGGTGGTTGGACCGATCGAGCCGGCAACAAATCGCGGCTTGCCCGGCGTCTTTCTAGCAAATTCATCGCACGCCTGTCTCGCACAAGCAATCGCCGCTTCGTTCAACTCAGTGATCAACTCGGGTGGCAGACCAAATTCTTCCATACCCACCGGACTGGCACCAAAGGTATTGGTCTCGATGATGTCGGCCCCCGCCTCCAAATAACGGCGGTGGATGGCCGTCATGTCGTCGGGCCGTGTCAGGCAGAGAATATCGGCAAAGTTCTTGAGATCTTTATGATGGTCCGAAAACCGCTCTCCTCGAATGCCTGCTTCGTCGAGGCCAAGCGCCTGAATCTGAGTTCCGGTAGCCCCGTCCAGCAGGAGTATT
>Ga0310121_10005813_pt1 | contig 10508 bp, 7 predicted proteins | sample CB27_Tmax_986_MG_FD_203504 | JGI IMG/M metagenome (GOLD analysis project Ga0310121, IMG submission 203504) | Marine microbial communities from Western Arctic Ocean, Canada - CB27_Tmax_986 | ecosystem: Environmental > Aquatic > Marine > Oceanic | place: Canada: Western Arctic Ocean | collected... | reverse complement strand
TCCAAAGTTTTATTCACCTAAGAATATTAATGAAATGAATTATGCTCTAAAAATGTTAGGTTTTCCTAAAAAAAAAGTAGTTTTTAAACCAATAAGTCAAAGAGGTGGTAGAGGATTTAGAATACTTAATTCAAATTTTGACGAATATGATGAAGTAACAAAAAAAAAGAAAGAATTTTTTATAAGTAAAGAAAGATTAGAAAAAATTATATTAAAAAGAAAATTTTCCTCAGAATTTATTTTGATGGAATATTTAGCAGGAGAGGATTTTAATGTAGACGTATTGGCTAAAGAAGGAAGTATAATTAATTATGTAGCTCAAAGAAGACTCGAACCAAAACATGGATCTTTAGAAAAAGGTATAGTGGATAAAGATAAAAAAATCAAGAAATATTTAGAAGATATCTTTTCTAAAATTAAATTTGATAATTTAGTAAATTTAGAAATGGCATATCAAAAAAAAAATAAAAAAGGTAAATTATTACTTTATGAAGTTAATGCAAGAGCAAGTGCTCCTATTATTATTTCAGCAAAAGCAGGATACTCATTATTAGAAAACGCTATTTATTCAAAAATTGGTGTAAAAATTAGTAATAAAAGAGTTTCAAATATTAAAATGATGCGATATTGGGGAGAGTTTTTTTTAAATTAAAATGAACGAAAAGGAATTAAATAAAATTTTAGTAGATTCAAAAGCAGAAAGTTTAATAAAAAATTATGAAACACCTTTTTTTATTTTTTTTCCAAAAATTATGAAAAAAAAAATTGATCAGCTTAATATATCACTAAAAAAAAATTACCCAAATTCTCAAATAACTTATTCTGTTAAAACTAATTATTTACCTTATGTTATAAAAAAAGCTCATAGTTTCGGTGCCTATCCTGAGTGTATTTCTGGATTTGAAATTTTAATTGTAAAAAAATTAAATTTACTGAATAATAATGTTGTAATAAATGGACCTTTAAAGTCTGAGGATGATTTAATAAAAATTTCTAAATTAGGTTGTAAAATAAATATTGATAATTTTACTGAGTTAGAAATAGTTCAAAAAGTTGCTAAAAAATTAAATTTAATTTTAGAAATAGGAATTAGAATTTATACAAAATTAGAAAAAAAGACATGGTCTAGGTTTGGATTTAATCTAGATAACCAAGAAGCAATTAAAGTTGCAAAAAAAATAAAAAATGAGATGCCAAATTTAAAACTAGTAGGTTTACATACTCATATAGGAACAAATTTAATAAATTTAAAAATTTATAAAAGCGCCTCAAAAAAAATATCGGAATTTGGACGTTTATTAGAAAAAGAAAATCTAATTAAACTAAAATATTTAGATTTGGGAGGCGGTTTTGCTACAAATCTTCCATTTAAGGATTATAAAAAAAAAGTTTGGAATGTGCCAAAAGCAAATGATTATATTAAAGCAATTGCAAACCCTATCAAAAAGATTTTTAAAAAAAAATTACCAAAATTAATTTTAGAACCTGGAAGATTTTTAGTTGATGAAAGTTTTTTCTTAGTAACAAAAGTTAAAAGATTGAGAGGAAAGAAATTAGATTCTGTAATACTGGATGCAGGAGTAAATGTTTTGCCTTCTGGAAAATATAGAAGACATAATTTTTATAAATTAAATAATAATAATGGAAAAATTAAGAAATATCATTTATACGGACCTTTGTGTATGCAGTCTGATTGTTTTAGAAATGATATCAAACTTAAAGAGTTAAATCTAGAAGATGTTCTATATACATCATTTGCTGGGGCATATAGTTTATCACAGTCATGGAACTTTATACAATTTTCCCCTCCTGTTATAGCTTTTAATAAAAAAAATTTTGTTTTAATTAAAAGAAAGCAAAATTTAAATGATCTTCTTTGTAGGGATATAAATCAGTAAAGAATTTATACTTAATAATAAGAATAAGAAAATTATAGACAAGAATGGGTTTATAATATTTCCTCCTAATAAGTTTGTACTAAAAAATTTAAAAAATATACATAAAATTGTTGAAAATTTATTAACTAAAGAAAAATCTAGAGCTGGTTGGGAAGGGAAAGAAGAATATTTTAAAAAAGGAAAGCATTTTGAAAGAGGCGCTAGAAGATTAGGAAATTTAATAAATAAAAATGAAATATTTAAGGAATTAATAGTTTTGCCTGAAATAGTTCAAACATCAGAATATATAATACAAAATAATATAAAAATAGGCGCGGTTGATTTTAGAGATCCATTAATTGGAACAGGAAAGCAAACATTACATATTGATTGGCTTCCTAGAAAAAAAAGAAATGATGCTTATCAATCTGTATTAGTACAAATAATATTAGATGACACAAATAAAACAAATGGACCACTACGAGTAGTTCCTGGAACTCATAAAAAGCTAGGATGGCCAGATAATTATATTAAAGATGTTAATAAAAATCATAAAAATGAGAAATTAGTATTTCTTAAAAAAGGCAGCATAATTATTATTAATGGAAATTTGTGGCATGGTGGAACAGGTAATATTTCAGGAAAAAGAAGAAGAATAATTCTTATAGATATAAGAAATAGAATTTTACCTCAGTTACTTAATCAAAAAAAATATTTAAGTAGTAAAGTTAAAAATAGCTTAACTGATTTTCAAAAATATCTTTTGTGTGTAAGAGAGATTGACACTACCCAAAAACAAAAAAGTTATGGTTCAGGACAGGCGTATAGAAAAAAATATGGAACAAAGCGCGACTAAAAGCGACTGGGAAAATCTTTACAAATCAGGCAAATAAATTAATGAATGGCCATAGATTAATTCTAAATCATTTTAGAAAAGAATATGTTTCTTTTATAAACAAAGAAAATAATAATCAAACAAACATAGATATTGATTTGATGAAATTAATTTTTTGTGATTTATCTATATTGATCATAGAAATATTTTATTTAAAAAAAGAGATTCTAAATAAAAAAAAAATTGTATTACCTAGAATTAAAATTTTGAATAAATTACCAAAAGTAAAAGGTAATTTCTTTTATCAGATAAATAGATATATAAAAAAAATATTTGATACTAGTAATTTTTATAAACCTAAATTATTTATTAATTTAGAAAACCCAGTAACTTTTTCTCCTAGTGATTTATTAACTTCATATCAAGAAAATAGAAATAAAAACTGTATTACAAGTAATTTTGGAGAATGGTATAAAAAAAAAAAGATTTGTATAAAAGAAGTTGACAGGAATATTTCAAAATCTATTAAAGTTATTTTTGAAAATTCATTAATTAAATTCAAGAAAAAGAATGCAAAAAAACTTTCTTCCATTTTTTATTTTAATTGTATTTTTCTAACTTCATGGTTTAGACAACATAAAGAAACAATAGAAAAAAAAAAAACACCAAAAGAATTTTGGTCTGGAACTATGGGGAATCCGTTTAATAGAATGTTTGCATATATAGTAAGAAAAAATAAAGGAAAGGTAACAATTTTTGATCATGGAACAGGGAGTGGGTTTTATAATACAATTGAAGATAGTTTAATTGAACTTGACTGGGTTGACACTTTCGTAACATTCGGCCCTTCAATGGCTAAAGGAATGAAAAATAATGCACGTATGAATAAATCCTTAAGATTAAATAGAAATAATGTTACCAAATTTCTTTGGGTACTAACAAAAAGCCAAAGTAAAATAAAAAGAAAAAAAATTTCAAATGTTGACTTAGTTTATGTTCTTTCCAAACATATTGAAGGTAGCGGAAATAGAATAGATGCATATTCTGATAAATTTATGATTTCTTTTCAAAGAAAAATTATTAAAAAACTAATAGATAAAAAAATTAATTTTGCTTTAAAGCCACATCCGGAGTCTTCAAACAAAATTATTAAAGAATTATCAAAAGGTTTAAAAATAAAAATTATAAAAAGTGATTTTAATGATATTTTATGGAGAAAAGAAATATTAGTTTTTGATTCTCCCCAAACTTCTGTTTTTAAAGATGCATTAAGAAGTGGCTTGCCAATTATACTTTTTAGTTTTCCTAAAATTAAATTTCATGATAGAGCTCTTAATTTATTAAAAAAAAGGTGCAAAATTATTAATATTAATGTAAATTTTAAAAAAGATATAGAATTTAAAAAATTTATATTTAATAAATCCTTAAAAGATTCAATTAAATTAACTAGTAATAAATTATTTGAAAAAGAATATTTTCCTATAAAAAATAGTAGTTTTTAATGTTTTTTAACTATATTGCAAAAAAAAATACTATGAAGAGTCTGTATAGTATTACCTTTGATACTGTAAAGAATTTTCCTATTGCTACTTTAATAAATGTCTTAGTTATAATTCTAGCTGCGTTTACAGAACTTATCGGCTTTAGCTTATTATTACCTTTTTTAGAAACTTTATTAAATGACAATTTAAATGAAATTTCACAGTTTAGTAAATATATATTGAATATTTTTAATTTTATCGGATTAAGTTTTGAAATAAAAGATTTTTTAATTTTATTTGGTATATTGCTAATTTTAAAACATATCTTTTTATCTTTTTCTAGCTGGCAAATAACAAGGGTGTGGTCGGAATTGATTGCATTATCAAGAAAAAAACTCCTTAATAATTTATTATTTACAAGATTTAACTTTTTTAATTCACTATCGTTGGGCGGGCTTGTAAATACAATTAATAGAGAAGCCGAAGCACCTGCAAATGCTTATTCTATAACTTGTCATTTAATAGTTTCACTTCTTCAATCTTTAATGCTTATTACATTAAGTTTTTTTGTTTCATGGAAAATAACACTTGGAGCAATTGTAGTTAGTGTATTTGTTGTTTTTATTTTAAAAGGTTTTATAGATTCAACAAAAAAATTGGGGAAAAAGGATACGTTTGTTCGATCAATTTTTAATAAAAAATTTGTTGAAATTATGAGCAGTTTAAAACATTTAAAAGTTTCAGGTGAAGAAAATATAATTAAAAGGATACTTTTTACAAATATTGAAAAAATTAATCAAAACACAAAAAAATTTATTTTTTTTCAAGAAAATATTATCTGTTTTCAAAATATTTTTTTTACTCTTACATTATTGTTTGGTATATATTATTTATTAGTAAATATCTCATTTCCTATTGAAAAAATAGCTGTTTTAGCTGCTTTGTTTTTAAGACTTACACAGGGCGTAGGAAGAATACAAAAATTTTCACATAAACTTGCCCAATCCGAGGCGCCATATAGAAAGATAAATGAACTTAATAAAAATCTAAAAAAAAACTACGATAAAAAAAAAATTGAAGTAAAAGATATATTAAAATCTATAGAACTAAAAAAGATTTCTTTTTCATATTATAAAAAAGCAATTATAAAAAATGTTTCATTAAAACTTAAAATCGGGGAAATACTTCTAATTAAAGGTTCTTCAGGTATAGGTAAAACAACCTTAGTTGATATTATTTGTGGTTTACTTAATCCACTTGAAGGAGAAATTTTAATTGATAATAAAAGAATTGATCCAAGTATAACAAGATTAAGAAAAAAATTAATTGGATACGTGCCTCAAGATTATTTTCTTTACAATAATACAATTTTAAATAATTTGACTTTAGGCAATTCAAAAAAAACAAATAAAAAGAAAATAAATTTTTCACTCAAATTAGCAGAGTGTTATAAATTTGTAACTAATTTAAAAGACGGACTAAAAACAAAATTAGGAGAGAAAGGTGCAAAAATTTCTGGTGGTCAAAGACAAAGAATTGCTTTAGCCGTTACTTTTATGAAAGAACCAAAAATATTGATACTAGATGAAGCAACATCTGCTTTAGATATAAAAACAGAAAATAAAATATTACAAAATATAAAGAGAAATAATAAAAAATTTGCAGTTATCATTATTTCTCATAGACCTAGTGTTAAAAAGTTTGCTGATAAAATTGTAAATTTAAATAATAATAAATGATAAATTTTTCTGAACCATATCAATCTTATAAGGAAAATAAAAGTGCTTTTGACAGAGTTATTATAAAAACTCTAACAGATGGTTCATATATTCTAGGAGAAAATGTTAAAAGATTTGAAAAAAATTTTTCAAATTATTTAAATATAAGACATTCTATTGCAGTTGCTAATGGAACAGATGCAATACATCTTGGATTAAGATCATTAAACATTGGAAAAGGCGATGAAGTAATAGTTCCGTCTCACACAGCTATTGGAACAGTTTATGCTGTGGAAATGTCAGGAGCAAAGGTTGTGTTTGCTGATATTGAAAAAGACTTTTTTACAATTGATCCAAAAAGCATAAAAAAAAAAATTACAAAAAACACTAAAGCTATTATTTGTGTACATTTATATGGACAAAGTTGCGATTTAAAGAATATTGTTAAATTAGCAAAAAATAATAATTTATCTTTAATAGAAGATTGTTCTCAAGCACATGGCGCTAAATATCAAAGAAAAAAAGTTGGAAACTTTGGAACTTTATCATGTTTTAGTTTATATCCAACTAAAAATTTAGGGGCATTTGGTGATGCTGGAATAATTACAACAAATAACAAAAAAATAGCTAAAAAATTAAAATTATTAAGACAATATGGTTGGAATGAAAATAGAAAAAGCCAGCATATGGGATGGAATTCACGAATGGATGAAATACAAGCTGCAATTTTAAATATCAAAATTAAAAAATTAGATTTTAATAATAAAAGAAGAAAAGAAATTGCAAAAATATATAATCAAAATTTAAATATAAAACATATACAAGTTCCTAAAATAAGGAATGTTAACGATCATGTTTTTTATCTTTATGTAATTAAGTGTAAGAAAAGAAATCAATTAAGAAGTTTTTTAAAAAAAAAAAAAATATGTACAGGTGTACATTATTTTAAACCTGTGCACAAAGAAAAAATTTATATAAAAAGAAGAATAAATCTTGAAGAGACAGAGAAAATTTCTAAAGAAATACTTAGCTTGCCTTGTTATCCAGAATTGAAATTAAAAGATCAAAAAAAAATAATTAATTTAACAAAAAGTTTTTTTAATAATAATTATTTCTAAAAAAAAAAAGATATATCTGTCTTTTTCAAATCAAATTCAAGCCTCAGCAGCTTTAGCATTTGATAATAATATTATTGAGTTTATTCAAGAGGAAAGATTTAATAGAAAAAAAATGTATAGAGGCTTTCCATATAATTCAATTAAGTATTTATTATCAAAATATAAAATTAACCCAAGTGATATAACTAAAATTATATATTGCTATGCTGATGGAATATATCCAAAAAAAGAAATAAAAAAGAAAATTTTAGAAAGAATTAAAGAGGGGTTAAATGAAAAACAATTTGATGAAAAGAAATATATGGAAAGATTAAATAGTGAAATTAAACTTCAAAAAAAATTATTTAATAATGTGTATATTTTTTTAAAAAAATTTAAATTATCCAAAAAGAAATTAATTTGTTTTGATCATCATAAATGTCATGCAGCTAGCGCATTTTATTTTAATAATTTTAAAAATCAAATAGTTTTTACATGTGATGGGAAAGGAAATTATTTAAGTAGTGCTGCTTGGATTTATAAAAACAATGATCTAAAAATGTTAAATTATTCTACTACATTTGATAGCATTGGTTATTTTTATGGGAATATAACAAGAGTTTTAGGATTTACCCCTGAAAAACATGAAGGAAAGGTTACAGGCCTAGCTGCATATGGAAAATATAATAAAATAATTAAAATTTTTAGAAAATTTTTTTTTATTAATAATGGAAAAATTAAAAGTGTATGGTCAAAGTATCACTTGCCTTGGTTTGTTAAAAAATCAAATTTACCTGAAATATTTAAACTAAAAAATTATTTCTCAAAAGAAGATATTGCATCTGGAGTACAGAAGTTATTAGAAGAGGTGATTTGTGAATGGATTATAGATAATATTAAAATTTATAAAAAAAAAAAAATAGATATTAGTTTAGCAGGCGGTGTTTTTGGTAATGTAAAATTAATTTATGAGATTAAAAAAATAAAATATGTAAATAATATATTTATCCAGCCAGCAACAGGTGACGCTGGCCTTTCTTTAGGTGGTTTAAAATTATTAATTAATAGAAAAAGTAATCTAAATACAACGTTTCTTGGCTCTTCTTATTCAAATAATGAAATAATTAAATATTTAAAAAAAAAGAAAAAAGATTTTAAATATATAAAAAATGTAGAACAAATTTTAATAAATTTGTTTAAAAGAAAAAAAGTAGTTGGTTTTTTTAGAGGAAGAATGGAATTTGGATATAGGGCGTTATGTAACAGGTCAATTTTATATCACGCAAAAGACAAATCGGTTAATAAATGGCTTAACAAAAGATTAAATAGAACAGAATTTATGCCTTTTGCACCTGTCACAATTGCTCCTTTAGCAAAGAAATGTTTTTTGGATTGGAATCAAAATGATAAAACTTCAAAATTCATGTTAAGTGTTTATAAATGTTCAAATTTGTTAAAAAGTAAAGCACCTGCAGTTGTACATGTTGATGGAACGGCCAGACCTCAAGTTATAGATTATAAAGATGATCCAGAGATGTTTGAAATACTTAGTAATTATTTTAACAAAACTGGAGAAATTGTACTTATTAATACATCTTTTAATAATCATGAAGAACCAATTGTTGAAAGTCCAAATGATGTTATTAATTCAATGTTAATAGGAAATGTAGATAATGTTATATTTAATAATTCAATTTTAATATAAATGCTATTTATATAATTCTACAAATTATATGAAAAATAAAAAATTACCAATTGAAGTTTCAGGGCCATCAATTTCTAATCTTGAAAAAAAATATATTTTAGACGCACTTTCAAATGGTTGGTATGGAAAAAAAAAATATTATTATGTTGAAAAGTTTGAGAAAAATTTTGCAAAGTTTCATAAAAGAAGTTTTGCTTTAATGACAACTAATTGTACTAGCGCTATACATTTATTACTTTTGTCTTTAGGAATAAAAAAAGGAGATGAAGTCATAGTTCCTGAAACAACCTGGATTGCTACAGCTTCGCCAATTGCGTATGTAGGAGCCAAACCAATATTTTGTGATGTTGAAAAAAATAGCTGGTGCATGTGCCCAAAGGAATTAAAAAAAAATATTACAAAAAAAACGAAAGCAGTAATTGTTGTTGGAGTATATGGGAATATGCCAAAAATGTTTGAAATTGAAGAAATTCTTAAAGAAAAAAAAATTCCTCTTATTGAAGATGCAGCTGAGTCTTTGGGGTCTAAATATAAAGATATTAAATCAGGAAAATTTGGATTAGCTTCCGTTTTTAGTTTTCATAGAACAAAAACTTTGACTACTGGTGAAGGAGGGATGTTAACTACAGATAATAAAAAAATTTATGAAAGATGTAAATTTCTAAGAGATCATGGAAGAAAACCAGGATCATATTATTTTGATGAACTCGGTTATAAATACATGCCTTTTAATATTCAAGCAGCACTAGGTTATGCACAATTTAAAAGATTAAAAAAGTTAGTTAATAAAAAAAGATGGATTTTTTATCAATATAAAAAAAATTTAAAGAGTTTAACTGATATTCAATTTAATATTGATACTAAAGAAATTTATAATAGTTTTTGGCACACTCATATTGTGCTTGGAAATTCATATAAAATTAATTCAAAAAAATTAGCTAAAGAATTAGAAAAAAAAAACATACCTACCAGACCTTTTTTTTATCCACTAAGTTCAATGCCAGTTTTTAGACAAAAAAATTTAAGGAAAAAAAATAAAATTTCATATTTATTAAATGAAAGAGGCATAGGGCTACCTAATGCATTAGATTTAACTAAGACACATATAAGAAATGTATGTAAAGAACTATCTAAAATTTTGAGAAAATATAAAATTTAATGAAAAAAAAAAATAAAAAAAGCATTTTATGGAAAGGTACTCTAAATAAATTTCCTATAAAAAATAATAATTTTTTTGAAAGTAATTTATGGATAAAAAAATTAAAAAAAAATAAAAAACTTATCGAAAAAAATTTTATATTTTATGATTATTTCATTTATCCAATTATTTTATCTGAATTAAAAATAAAAAAAAAACTTGAAATTCTTGATTTTGGAGGGGGACTAGGAGAATTATATATAAAATTAAGAAGATTTACTGAAAAAAAGTTTAAATTTAGTTTAACTGTTATTGAGAATAAAATAATTTGTAAATTAGCTAATAATATATATAAGCATGTAAATAATGTTAAATATTTTGAAAATTTAAAACATGTTAAAGGAAAAATTTTTGAAATTATTCATTTAGGTAGCTCAATTCAATATGTTGAGATGTGGGAAGATTTAATTAAACAAATTTGTTCTTATAATCCAAAATATATTATTTTTTCAGACACACCTATTACTAAAAATAAATCTTTTATATCAGAACAAATAATCAATAAAAAAAATATAATTCCTTATATATTTATAAATAAAAATAATTTGATAAATTGTTTAAGAATTCATAATTATGAATTAATATCTATAGCTCCAT
>Ga0310121_10005812_pt1 | contig 10508 bp, 5 predicted proteins | sample CB27_Tmax_986_MG_FD_203504 | JGI IMG/M metagenome (GOLD analysis project Ga0310121, IMG submission 203504) | Marine microbial communities from Western Arctic Ocean, Canada - CB27_Tmax_986 | ecosystem: Environmental > Aquatic > Marine > Oceanic | place: Canada: Western Arctic Ocean | collected... | reverse complement strand
TTCCTGACGCCGCTGAAGACCACGCCCATCGCCCACGCCCATCACTTCGTTCTGAGCGTGCCACCCTGAGCGCACCGCTCGTGCCGCCCACACTGACTGTGGATGTCCCACCTGGCACATACGGTGGCACGTCCCTGAGCCCGAGGCGAAGGGCGTGGTGAACCTGGCGACGTCAAACAGCACACGCATTCAACCGGGCAGCAGCCGACGTGAGGTCTGGTTATACTCGACCGGAAATCGAACGGTCTGAACGGTCTTAAGACAGACACCCTGACGGGAGCGAGTGATGCTTCACATGTCCGGCACCTTATTCGTTGGCCTCTTGACTCTGACGCTGGTCTCGTCGTTGCCCTCGGCGGAATTGGAAGTGGCGAAGATTGAGGGAGCGAAGCGGCTCAATGTTGTTTTCATTCTTTCGGACGATCATCGGTATGACGTAATGAGTTTTCTCGGCCATCCATGGGTGGAAACACCTGCGATGGATGCCATGGCGCGGGACGGGGTCTACTTCCAGAATGCGATGGTGACCACGTCGCTCTGTTCGCCCAGTCGGGCGTCGATTTTGACCGGCAAGTACATGCACAATCACGGGGTGATCGACAACAACGTACTGACGAAGCCGGGAACGATCTTCTACCCGCAATACTTGCAGGCGGCCGGCTATCGAACGGCTTACTTTGGCAAATGGCACATGGGCGGCCACTCTGATGCACCACGGCCTGGGTTCGACAAATGGGTCTCTTTTCGAGGTCAGGGACACTACTATCCACCTCAGCATCTGCCGAAATGGTCGCTCAACGTGGACGGCCAGGCGGTTCCTCAGCAGGGCTATATCACCGACGAGCTCACCGACTATGCAATCGACTGGCTTAACGGCAGCGTGAAAGACAGCGGCCAGCCGTTCTTCATGTATCTCTCGCACAAGGGTGTGCACGGAATGTTCTACCCGGCCGAACGTCACGCCGGCCGGTACAAAGACAAGCCGCTGCCCGAACCGAAGACGATGCAAAACACGCCTGCGAATTACCAGGGCAAGCCGCTCTGGTTGAAAAACCAACGCAACAGTTGGCACGGCGTCGACTTTGCCTATCACCAAGACACGAACATCGCAGAACACTATCGACTCTATTGCGAAGCGCTGTTAAGCGTCGACGAATCGATCGCCCGAGTACGGAGGTGGCTCAAAGACAACGGCCTGGCAGACAATACGCTGATTCTGTACATGGGTGACAACGGCTTCCAATGGGGCGAACACGGGCTAATCGACAAACGGACCGCCTACGAAGCGTCGATGCGCGTACCGCTGCTGGGTGTCTGCCCGCAATTCTGGAAGCCGGGCACGAATCTCGAGCAAGTCGTTGCCAATATCGACATCGGCCCAACGATTCTTGAGGCCGCCGGTCTGGAGACTCCCCAGCAGATGGACGGCCAGAGCTTCCTGCAACTCGCCGCCGGTCGGATGGATCCTTCTCAATGGCGGCAGAATCTGTTGTATGAGTACTACTGGGAATACAGTTTCCCTCACACACCGACCACTTTCGCGCTGCGAACTCAACAGTACAAGTTCATTCAGTACCACGGTATTTGGGACCTTGATGAACTATACGATCTGAAGAATGACCCTCACGAACAGCACAATCTCATCTTTAGCGAGCAGGACCAAAAGAGGATTACCAAGATGCGGGCCGATCTACATCAGATTCTGGTCGCTGCCGACGCCAACCGGGTGCCGTTCAGCCACAAGCGCCGGATGGGCGCCAATCTGCGGCTGCAAAGCGGTGCCAAGCCCGCGGTCTTCCCGCAGCAATTGATGCGGGAAAGGGATGCGAAGCAGTAGCTCTGCCTCAAATCAAAGAGGAAGCCCGCAGATCACGCAGATTGACGCAGATGGCAACATCGAGCCTTTCATCTGCGTGTATCTGCGTGATCTGCGGGCAATTTGGAACGGAAATCGGTGTTTCAATTGTGTTTGATCCGTGGCCTCCGTTCGCTTTGGTTGCGTCGTGCGCAATTTCTTCCGTACGACGGACATCCTTGTCCGTCGAATCGAACTCGGCGACGGACAAGGATGTCCGTCGTACTTTGGTTGCGGCCAAAGGCCGCGCCAAGCCTCGGCGTGCTCTGCGTTTGATTTAATCCCTGGCACTCTAAACGCAGAGGACCGCAGAGGACCGCAGAGGACCGCAGAGACGAACAACAGTTTAACCCCGCGGTCGCAGCCTCACCGACGTTGCAACTTGCAAGAAACGGTGAGACCTGCGGTCGACTGCGTGGGCGGGTCAGGAGACGTCAGGAGACCCGCCCACAACCAAGGGCGTTTGCCGCGTGGTGAATTGCGATTCAAGAAGCGCCATTCGCACCGGGAGGCTAACGCCCCGTTGTTTCGAGCCTCTTGATGTTCTACCACGATATTTTCTGAAGAAATCTGTATATTGTGACATACTACGCGGAGTCGGTTATTCCGGTTAGGTTTAACGAGACCGCCGGTTTGTTCCCCAATATGAATGCCGATTTGAGGATGCCATGATCACGATGCTCGGTAGTCCGCGCAAATGCTGCGATGGGTTGACGCGACGCGAGACGTTGCAAGCCGGTGCACTTTCCATGTTGGGTGGACTGTTTGGTTTACCACGCCATGTTGCTGCCAGTCAGGACTCCAAGCCGTCGGGGAAGGCCCGCAGCGTGATTGTTCTGTATCTGCTTGGCGGGGCACCTACTCAGGACATGTTTGATATGAAACCGGATGCGCCCAGCGGCATTCGTAGCGAATTCAAGCCGATCTCGACGAACGTCTCGGGAATCGAGATCTGTGAGCACCTGCCAAAGAGTGCAAAGTGGATGCACAAAAGCGCCATCGTTCGATCGGTCAACCACAAAGGTGGCTGTCATAATCCGATGCCAAGCCTCACCGGCTATCCCGAAGCGCTACCCTCGATCGGCGTCGTTCAGGACAGCCTGCCGCCCAGCATGGGTTCGGTTTGCGATTATTTCAGCAACGATCGCGGCGAATTCCCGAACTACGTTCATTTGCCGTGCTATATGGGCTGGGGGCAACATATCCGTCGGGCCGGTCCGTACGGCGGCTTTTTGGGACGGCGATACGACCCGCTCTATACCGAATGTGAACCCACCGCTGCAAAGCCATCTCCAAATCAATATCAGCCACAGGTCGTACTGGGTGCGCCGCGACTGCCCAGCGCGACGTTGCCCCAGGGGGTTACCCTGGACCGGTTGAACCAGCGCCGCAGGCTGACCCAACAGTTCGATGACACACTGCGGCAAGTGGATAGCAACCGCGAGTTCAACAAGGCTCAGCAAGATGCGCTCACCTTGCTGACTTCGAAAAGAGTCAGAGACGCCTTTGACGTTGAGAGCGTTCAGGCGCAGGTTCGCGATCAGTATGGACGGACCTTGTTCGGCTCCAGCGCCCTGATTGCCAGAAAGCTGGTGGAAGAGGGTGTGCGATTCGTAAATGTCACCTGGGACATCTTCTGGACAAGACCGGCACAACTTGACGGCGCAGGCTGGGACACGCACCAGCGCAACTTTGGCATTCTGAAAGAAACTCACTTGCCCAACTTCGACCAAACTTACTCGGCCCTAATGGAAGACCTTGCTGCGCGCGGGCTACTGGAGGACACGCTGGTTGTCGTGATGAGCGATATGGGTCGCACGCCGAAGATCAACAAGAATCAGGCGGGGCGTGACCATTGGACGTTTTGCTACTCCGTAATGCTGGCCGGAGCGGGTATTCGTGGGGGAACCGTCTACGGAGCTTCGGATGCGCAGGCGGCTTATGTAAAGGATAATCCTGTCAGTCCCGCGGATATCTGTGCCACCATTTACGCATGCTTGGGCATCGACCCGAACATGCATATTCCGGATTCCGCGGGACAACCGATCCGAGTCGGACTGGGTGGGCGAGTCATTGAGGAGATTCTGGCATAGGGTTTTTGGGAGACTCTAATGGCTGGCCATTGGGGTAGAGGGAGTCGCAAGACTTCCGGCTCACACCGAGAACACTCGAACTCTTACGAGTCCGGCTACAAGGACAAGCCTCATTCTTAAACTTGAGACGCACTAGGGTTTGCCACTGGCTTTGCTCGTGCAGGCTTTCCAAGCATGACACACTGGCAGAGCCAGTGGCACACAAAACTGCCGCTGGCAGCAACTGCCGCTGGCAACGCCACACACCGCTGGCACGACAACACGACATCCGTCGTACCAGAACTCACAACCTCGGAGCGAAAGCGACGATGGAGAAACAGATGCAGCGGTTCGTCTTATTGGTCCTAGGCGGCTTGGCAATGCTTAGCTCTCATCTCGAAGGAGCGCCTCCCACCGATCCCGACGATCGAGATCGATTGATCGGAAGTCCGGTGGCCCTGGACGTCGAGCCGAAAACGATAACGCTCGCCGAGCCTCGCGCCAGTCATCAGATCCTGGTTACGGGACGCTATGCCGATGGTTCTCGACGCGACTTGACCTGCTTCTGCGACTGGAGAGCAATTGATGCAAACTTGCTGGCCATCACACCGCGGGGGTTGGTGACGGGTCGTGGCGACGGTACGACGCAGCTCGAAGTCAGCGCGGCCGGCCTGCAGGCTCGCGTGCTCGTCACCATCAAAAACACAGGCCAATCGCAGCCGATCAGCTTTCGCCGCGAGGTCATGCCAGTACTCAGCGCAGCAGGTTGCAGCGACATTCGATGTCATGGCGCACCTAGCGGTAAGGACGGTTTTCGGCTCAGTCTTTGGGGTTTCGATCCGGACTTGGATTATCAACAACTGACCCGCGACGCCCTGGGCCGGCGCACCAACGCGCTCGATCCGGACGCCGGCCTCATCTTACTCAAGGCGCTGGCGCGGATTCCCCACGTCGGTCGCCGGCGGTTTGTGTCCGATAGCCCGTTTGCAAAAATCTTTCGAGACTGGCAAAGCGAAGGGCTCCACCATGATTCACAATCGACGGGACTTCGCTCGCTGAACGCCGTGCCGTCCCGACGAGTCTTGCACGCTCCGGCGCGCTGGCAGCAATTAGCAGTTCGGGCTACGTTTGATGACGGCCGCACGGCTGACGTTACGCATTTGACGACCTTTACAACCACCGACTTGGCCGTGGCCGAGGTTGATCGGACCGGCCTCATCGAGTTTAAGCGGCAAGGGGAAGTGGCCATCCTGTGCCGCTTTCTAGGCGAGATGGTGTCGGTACGCGTGATGTACATCGACGCACCCTCGCCGGGCTATCGCTGGCCGGATCCGCCCCAGAGCAACTTCGTCGATAGGCATGTCTTTGCAAAACTGCGGATGCTGAACATCGCCCCGTCCGAGTTGTGCAACGACGAAGAATTCGTCCGTCGGCTGTACCTTGACCTAGGTGGCATCCTGCCAAGCCCGGTGGAAACACGGGCCTTTGTCGCAGCCACGCAACCGCACAAGCGGGCCCGGCTGGTTGATCGACTCTTGCAGCGACCCGAGTATGCAGACTATTGGACCAAGAAGTGGATGGATGTGTTGCGTGTCAGTAGAGATTCGATTCAACTGGCCGGAGCCACTGCATATCACGGTTGGCTATTGGAGCAGATCAAAAATGATGCCTCCTTCGCGGATATCGCAGAGGCCTTGTTGACGTCGCAAGGGCAATCGTACCAGGATCCCGCCGCGAACTTCTTTTGCGTCACGCCCATGCCGGCGGAAATAACCGATCCGCAATATCTGCAAAAAGATCTGGCCGAAGCCACTGCGCAATTGTTTCTGGGCGTCCGCTTGCAATGCGCCCAGTGTCACAACCACCCTTATGAGCGTTGGACACAAGACGACTATCTCGCTCTGTCAGCCTGTTTCACCCAGGTGAAACGAAGTCGACTTGGCAAACCGGGTCGCAAAGGGCGTCCCGACCGGCGGCAGATGGCGATCGCGATGGATCTCGAATCCGTCGAGCTCACACGGGCTTCGACGGGAATGCCGATCGCTCCCGGTTTTCTAGGCCAGGCACCGTCGAGCGTTGCCCGGCAGCAAGACCGCCGCCAGTTACTGGCCGACTGGCTGACACAAAAGGAAAACCCTTTCTTCGCCAAGGCCGTCGTCAACCGGATTTGGTTTCATCTGCATGGACGGGGAATCGTCGAACCGGTCGACGACTTCCGCGATTCCAACCCCGCCGCAAACGATGCGTTGCTCGATGCGCTGGCCGAAGACTTTGTTGCCAACGATTTCCGGCTCAAGCCGCTGATTCGAACAATCGTGAATTCGCACACTTACCAGTTAAGCGCCCGGCCGAATGAGTCCAATCGGAAAGACGCACGATACTTTTCGCACATGCTCGCCCGGCCGCTGCCCGCTGAGGTGCTGCTGGATGCGATATCCAACGTGACGGGCGTTCCCGAGAACTTCGAGATCATGGAGGACTACATCGAGGGAATTCCAACTGCGTCCGTTAAACTCCCCACGGGTACGCGAGCCGTTCAGTTACCGGTAAACGACGTGGTAACCCTGATCAACACCGCGGGAAAATACGTCCGGTATGAATCCCATCCGTTTTTGCGAGCTTTCGGCCAACCCAATCGCACCCAGACTTGTGAATGCGCCCGCGAGCAGCACTTCAGCCGCAAGCAGGCCCTGGAATTGATCGTCGGCTCGTCGGTAACAAGCAGGTTGACCCAAACGGATAATCGCCTGGGACGGATGCTGGCGCAGAAGAAATCGGATTCAGAGATCCTCGACGAGTTGTATCTACGTGCGTTGTCTCGCTTTCCTTCAGAGAGCACAAAATCAGCGTTCCGGGACTACGTCGCCAAGAGCGCCGACAAGCGTCAGGCGTGGGAAGATGTGTTGTGGACGATTCTAAATTCGCAGGAGTTCATCTTCCAGCATTGAGTTTTTGCATCCCTTCTTTGCTCCGATTCAATGTCGTGTCAGCAATGATCTGAGGTTTACCACGCCCTTCGCCTAGGGCTCAGGGACGTGCCACCTGTGGTACCCGTTGCACCCGCCCACGCTGGGCCACCCGTGCCGCCATGTGCCTGTGTGGGTGGCACGCTCAGAACGAAGTGATGGGCGTGGTTGCCGTTGACGCGCCACACGATTGCCCAAAAAAGATGACGATCTCACCGCCTTTCTCGACGTTTTGCTTCCCGCGCAGGCGGATTCGAACGACAATAAGAGAAGGTAGCTCTTTTCCCGCGATGTCAGGCGGAAACTTTCTGTTCCACCAAGTTGACAACGAACTCGATGGTCAACGCCCGAACAGAGAATATTGGTCGGCCGTCCGCGGGTATATTCCGCGGCCCGGCGGAAATGTCCGGTTAAGAGCTGTGTTTCCGCATGATTTCGAGCCGGCGGCCGGACAAAGGAAAATGCCCACGGCATAGCGGCTTTGTTGAACAATGCTGGAGGGGGCTTCACGTTCGAATTCTTTTATCAAGCTAACTGGCGAATTCTTTTATCAAGCTAACTGGCGAATTCTTTTATCAAGCTAACTGGCGAATTCTTTTGTCAAGCTAACTGGCGAATTCTCTTATCAAGCTAACTGGCGAATTCTTTTATCAAGCTAACTGGCGAATCGATGACACAGCGCCGCACATTCCTACGCACAGTCGCCTCGAGAGTCGCGAGTCGGATCGGGCGTCGACGCCCGGCCAAACGAGGGCGATCTCACGACTTATCTCGGCGATTCGCTTCCCGCGCGGCCGGATTTGAGCCGCTCGAAGACCGCCGCCTGCTCGCGACTGTCGTACTGACGCCCCTCAAGGACAACACGCTGTACGACCGCGCCGATACAGTGAGCAATGGTGTAGGCGACTATCTCTTTTCCGGCGCTACGGGGGGCGGAAATATTGGACGCGCGTTGCTGGCCTTTGATCTTGCCACTGCCGATATTCCCGCAGGTGCCCGGATCCATGAGGTGTCGCTGGAGTTAAGCGTTTCGAGAACTAGTTCAGCCGCAAATTCGGACATGGCGATCCACAGATTGACCAGCGACTGGGGGGAAGGCAGCTCGAATGCGTCAGGAACGGAAAGCCAGGGAGCCGCCGCGACCTCGGGCGATGCAACCTGGGCCTATGCATTCTTCAACACAGACACTTGGACAACTCCGGGCGGGGATCTTGCTGCGACCGCCAGCGCCACGGCTAGCGTGGGCGACATCGGCACGACCGGCATTTGGTCTTCGGCGGCAATGATCGCGGATGTAGAGGCCTGGCTGGACGCGCCGGCTACTAACTTCGGCTGGGGCCTCGTCGGCGATGAGGCGACGAACCAGACCATCCGGCGCTTTGACAGTAAAGACAATTCGAACGGCATCCCCCCCCAGCTAGCCATCACCTTTTTCGAGTCCGATCAGAGTCTGATCGTGTCGATCGACGCCCAGGAGGTCTCCGAGAATGGCGGCGCAACTTCACTCGTCGTGTCGCGCGCGAATACGGTCGGCGACTTGACCGTCAATCTCTCTAGCAGTGACACCGGTCAGGCCGCTGTCGAGGCGTCGGTAACGATTGTTGACGGCCAGGCGACGTCGGATCCCGTTCTGATCAACGCGGTGAACGATGCCCTCTTGGACGGCACTCAGACGATCACGATCACTGCAGCCGCCCTGGGCTACGAGTCGGGTAACGACACGCTTGATGTGACGGACGACGAAACGACGTTGGTGCGCGTCAGCGGTGGCACACTCATGATCGAGGACGCCGCGGACGAAGCAACCGACGATCACTTGACGATCGCGATCGATGGTTCCGACCTCTTGGTGCGGGATCCGAACAATTCGATCGCGACCGATATCGCCAGCGCCTCGGGACAGGGTACGAACGAGTTGCGTGTGCCCTTGACTGCATTTGCCGGCCAACTCTCACTCGATACCAAAGGCGGCGACGATTCTCTCATCCTGGACGGCACGCTGGAGAACGCGCTGGCCGAGGGGCTCTCATTTTTCGGAGGCCCGGGTGAAGACTCGCTGAGCGTAGCCGGTGCGGGAGTCAGCTTGCGTCTGTCACAATTCACCGATGTTGATCGGGTCGATATCACCGGTTCCGGCAACAATATGCTCGAGGTCGATTTAGCGTCCGCGCAAAACAACGTCAATGATACATCCGATTCATTGACGCTCGTCTCGGATTTCGGCGACTCGTTCGTATTTGACGAAGGCTGGTCGATTCCAGACACATTGGTCGTCGGGGGGTCCTTCTTCCGGGTCGTCCGGCAGACAAATACGACTCTGCACGTCAAGGGACCCGCTGATTGGCAGAACCCAGTGCAACCGCTGGATGTGACCGGTGACAATGAGGTCGTGCCGCGTGACGCCTTACTGATTATCAATGAACTGAACCAACCTGCGTTCACAACCACCGCGGGCGTGCTGCTTGACGCAGCGAGCTTGGACCCGTTCCCACTGCAGTTTTTCGACGTCCTGGGCAACGGCTTTGCAGCACCCAGCGACGCGATCCGGGTCATCGACTTCCTCAATGACCAGATCCGAAGCGCGGGTGAAGGCGAGTCCACAGGCCAGGCCATTGAGGCGAACGTTGCTGACCAACTCACCACATCAAATAATGGACCGTGGCAAAGTCAGCCCTTCGCGGTACGGGATCGACTCTTTGCCGCCGACTTTTACGGACCGCGGATGGCCTTGAGCGGGGTGATCTTAGACGGCGAGGACAACTCCTCGGCGCAATTCACCGCGGATCAACATCAGAGGCGCGTCCGGGCCGTCGGCCCGTCGACTGCGACGGGAAGAGAGCACCGTCAAGCTGCTCGTGCGCGGAGCCTCAGGAGCCTCACACGGCCAACGTGGTCCATCGCAGCAGTCGACAAGTTGTTTGCTCCGCGCGACTCGCGGCTTGATGACGTGTCCTCCGAGTTCGATCCAAACTCACGCGAGTAAACAGAAGCGTCCGGAATTTTCGTGGCCAGTATCGAAATCGGCCGGTTGGATCGTCATTGCGATTGATCGTCATTGCCCTGTGAATGGTGACGCGAGTTCACCACGCCCTTCGCCTCGGGCTCAGGGACGTGCCACCCAGTATCCCGCCACCCAGTATCCTGGCACTCGGTATCCTGCCACCCAGTATCCTGCCACCCAGTATCCTGCCACTCAGTATCCTGCCACTCAGTATCCTGCCACCCAATATCCTGCCACCCGGTATCCTGCCACCCGGTATCCTGCCACCCGGTATCCTGCCACCCAGTATCCTGCCACGCCCTTTGCCATCAGTAATCAATGTGGGTGGCACGGGTGGCACGCTCAGAACGAAGTAATGGGCGTGGTCTTCCGCGTCGTCCTGCGCTAGCCCGGATGATTCTATAGCCTTGGGCTGTCAGCACCCGGAAACGCTACTTGCGATCGGTCAACTGACGATGAATCCAACCTGCCGCCTGTTCGCTGGCTCCTCGCGGGGTGGTGTGCCCACGCGGTTCCGGGACGACGTGCAGTTCAACTCGATTGGGGAGTTCCTTCTGGCGGGATGCGATTGTGAGTTGCTGCGCGAGTTCGATAGCGTGTTCCGTACCGACCCG
>Ga0310121_10005811_pt1 | contig 10508 bp, 10 predicted proteins | sample CB27_Tmax_986_MG_FD_203504 | JGI IMG/M metagenome (GOLD analysis project Ga0310121, IMG submission 203504) | Marine microbial communities from Western Arctic Ocean, Canada - CB27_Tmax_986 | ecosystem: Environmental > Aquatic > Marine > Oceanic | place: Canada: Western Arctic Ocean | collected... | reverse complement strand
TGGGGAGTCGCGTAGAGGCAAAAGACCGCAACGCAAAAGCAAACAATATGTACAACTCGCGGTTTCACGAATTCAGTTCCTCGCTTGAAGTTTCTACATCCACCACCGGGCCTGCACTACAAAAAATGAAGAGGGCAACGATTGAGCAGACACCAGCAACACCAAACGATGTCGTGTAGGAAAACGATTGATACAAAAGCCCCAGCGCCAACGGTCCTCCGGCAACACCCAAGGTTGTCAAGGCATAAGCAGCCGAATAGACCCTTGGATACCTCAAAACTCCGTACACTTTCACAAGTAGCAAGGGTTGCAGCATCAACAAATTCCCGACCGTAAACCCGAAAAGTACCGTACCCACCAACGCCGAGAAACTATCGTCAGCAAACGCGAGCACGGTCAAACCCATCCATTGTCCGACAATATTCAGTATCGTGAACAGCCGTATTGGAAACCTCGTTACGATCCATCCGCCGAGAAGTCTACCGACGATGCTCGTCACCGCGAGAACGGATACAGACGCTGACGCCATCGCGAAACCGGCGACTTTCTCCAAATGATTGATGAGATGAGCGATCGCCCCTACCTGTGCGCCCATGATGAGTATGTAGGCGATCCCCGAACCAACGAAAAAGCGCGAACGAACAGCATGCCAGTCCAACCAAGGGCGAGATGCGCCGGTATCGCCACTCCTTTTTGTTCCTTCGGGCCATCCGCGTACTACGGTGAGGGCAACCACCGAGATTCCCACAAAGAAAATTAACCCGAACCACGGCAAAGCCAACTCAACACCGAGGTTTCGAATCACAACCGCTGATATTGGCGTCAATACCACGCCACCTGTAGACAATCCCGTTGAAACAACCGCCAACGCGACGGAACGTTCCGGTCCTGGAAACCATCGGGTCACGATCGTGGTGCCTGGAATCAAGGAAACCGCGGCATTACCCAGGCCAAATACCGCGTAGAGTGCCCACACCTGCGACGTATCCGCCGCCACGCCCATTAACGCCAACGAAGATCCCCCGACCGCCGCACCCCCGGTCATAACCCATCGAATGTCATAGCGTTCGATCAGTGGAGCAATGCCGAGACCCGTGATCCCAGAGGCCAAAAACATGAGCGCGGTCGCAGCGGAGATATCGGCGACAGCAAATTCCGGTTTGGCTGCAAGCGCATTCATGTACACAGACATGTTGTAGAAACCGAAGCCAGAAGAAAGCGTGAGAATCAAAAACATCCCCCCGACCATCCACCAGGCGTCATTCTCGATTTTTAGAATCTCTTTTCCCCTTCGCAAAGGTTTTTCACCGTATCCCAAACCAAGTTACGCAATCCGTTTAACTCCAAAAAGCGTTCAGCTGGATGAAAACGTATGTGCCTCAAAGGTTCCCAACTACACACTCGGCCATGGCCGCAATACGTACACGAGGCAAACCACTCCAGCGTTTATGGAGCGGGCGATGGGAGTCGAACCCACGTCTCCAGCTTGGGAAGCTGAGGTAATAGCCGTTATACGACGCCCGCACAGCCGATCGATTATGGCATAACGGGTGGTCCTATCCAGGCCACAGCATCGTCTTCGATCGGGTGGAATAAGCCGAGCAAACCGTCTAACGTCACCTGTCTGTGTCGGGGGATAGCACTTGGAAATTCAAGATAAAGTCGTCGTCGTTACTGGTGGAGCAAGCGGAATCGGACGCGAATTGTGTCGTTTGTTCGCAGCTGAGGGCGCACGGCACGTCGTCGTCGCGGACCTTAACGAGGAAGGGGCCGCCGTCGTCGCCGATGAAATTGGACACACGAGCCATCAAGTCGATGTTGGCCGTGAGAGCGACCTCGTTGGTTTAATTCACCAAACCGAGGACGCCTTCGGCTCGATTGACCTTTTTTGTTCCAATGCCGGGATAGCCGACGGCCGAGGGATAGACGAACCGGACGAAGTATGGGACAGAATTTGGCGCGTCAACACCATGGCCCACATTTGGACTGCCCGACACCTGGTGCCGCTTATGCGAGCACGAGGAGGCGGCTATTTATTTTCGACGGCGTCAGCAGCAGGTTTACTTACGCAGATTGGTTCAGTGACCTACGCGGTCACCAAGCACGCCGCCGTTGCACTGGCCGAATGGTTGGCCATTACCCACGGCCGCGATGGCATCAAAGTCACCGTACTATGTCCCCAAGCGGTCCGGACAGGGATGACCCCGGATGCTTCAGAAACGGGACTCTCAGTCGCCAGCGTTGATGGATTGCTCGAAGCCGACGGTGTCGCCCGTGATTGCCTCGAGGCTATTCGGGAAGAACGTTTTTTTGTGCTTCCACATCCAATGGTCGCCGACTATATGCAACGCAAAGCCGAGGACCCCGACCGATGGCTGCACGGCATGAGACGATTACAGGATCGCTACCTGGCAGAGGACTAGACGCCAGACGTTTCGAGCTCGTATCCGTTCATCGTAACGACACATTTCCCAACGACTTCTCGGTTTTCGAGCATACGCATCGCATCAACAGCACGTTCGAGAGGAAATCCCGCGCACACGTGTGGATCAATGAGACCATCGTTAGCCAACTGGTACAGTTCATTGTGGAATTTCCGACCCAACTTGGGATCTCGCCGACCCACCTCTCCCGCTCGAACGCCAATGACCGCAATTTGTTTTATTAGGATCAAATTCACGGCGGCTTGGGGCCAACGGCCGCTGGTAAACCCGATGGTTAGAATACGTCCACCCCAATTGACACAGCGCATGGACTCGTCGAATACATCGCCTCCCACTGGATCGTAAATAACGTCAGCGCCACCCGTTCCCGTAATCGACTTCACCCGATCCCGAAAACCGCCAAGTGAGCCATCCACTTGGGTGTAGTTGATAACTTCATCCGCGCCACGACTTTTAACAACTGCCAACTTGGCATCGGTCCCGCCCGTGCCAATAACCCGTGCACCCAGATGTTTACCGATGTCGACAGCCGCCATCCCGACGCCACCGGTCGCCCCATGCACCATGAGCCATTCATCCGGCTGCAAATTTCCCCGATGCGTCAGCGCGACGTAGGCCGTCTGATATGCCGTCCCATATGACGCTGCTTTGGCATACGTCATAGAACCCGGTATCGCATTGATCGCATCTGCGGACACATTCAATCTCTCCGCAAAGCAACCGTGACGAGACCCAAAAACAACACGATCGCCCACCTCTACACCAGACACGTCTGAACCGACTACAACCACGTCTCCCGACGCTTCACCTCCCGGCGCAAATGGCAATGGCGGTTTAAACTGGTATTTCCCCTGAATCATCAGCAGATCCGGGAAGTTGACCGAGCAGGCCTTCACATTGATCTGCACTTCGCCTGGCCCAGGATCTTCGACCAATACCGTGTCGAGTGTAATACTGCCGATGTCCTCGCTGATGGCGTGGCAGCGATATGCGCGGGTCTCTCTAACCATCGGCTATACCCAGTTATTTCGATGACTTGGACAGAAGCAAGCGCCCTTAGATTATTTGCGCCACAGCCCGTCGAGCCATGACCCCGACAAGGTGCCCCCGATATTCAGCAGATGCATGAATGTCGCTGTTGAATTCCGTGTAATCGACCTCCAATCCGTCCAACGCCGCGACGGAGAAATTGTCTGCCAACGCTTGTTCAAAATTACGCTGTCGGTAGGCACAGGGTCCGGCACCCGTCACCCCGACCCGAACGTCGCCATTCGTTTCAGCAACCATCACACCGACCACCGCGTAACGAGACGCTGGGTTTGGAAACTTCTCGTACGCTGCACGTCCGGGCAGCGGAAACGTAACGCTCGTTACGATTGCGCCAGGTTTTAGCGCGGTTTCAAAAAGACCCTGGAAGTAATCGTCGGCACCGATCGCCCCGGCCGTGGTATTGATCGTTGCACCCAGCGCCACAACTGCCGCGGGGTAATCGGCTCCCGGATCGCTGTTTGCGATTGATCCTCCGATCGTGCCGCGATTACGGACTTGCGCGTCACCAATTGCCAACGCCAGATTCGACAAAGACAAAATTTCGTTTCCGGCGGCAACCTCGGAGTGCAGAGTTAACGCCCCAATGGTCAAACTATCGTCAGCGAGCTCGATACCTGAAAGAGCTAGCCCGGAAAGGTCGATGACGTCCGTTGGCGACGCAAGACGTGCTTTCAACGTTGGAATTAGTGTCATCCCACCTGAGAGGTACACCCCGTCTTCAGCGTCAGCCATCATCTGCTGAGCCGCAGCCATATCATCGGGTTTGTGATAGTTAAAACGGTACATGTCTATTCTCCTTCCATCGCACGCCACACCGTCTCGGGCGTCGCCGGCATCGGCACATCAACAACCCCCAGCGCATCGGTCAACGCATTCATTACTGCTGCGGTCGAACCTATGGCTCCGGCTTCACCACAGCCTTTAGCTCCCAACGGATTGTGCGTACACGGAGTCACGGTGGTATCGACGACAAAATTGGGCATGTCGTCGGCTCTTGGCATCGTATAGTCCATGTACGAACCCGTCACCAACTGTCCAGACTCATCGTAAATACCGTGTTCAAGCAAGGCCTGGCCAATCCCTTGGGCAAGTCCTCCATGGACCTGACCAGCAACGATCATCGGATTAATAATCTCACCAAAATCGTCTACTGCGACGAAGTTGACGATTTCCACTTTTCCAGTTTCGGGATCCACTTCGACTTCACAGATATGAGCACCCGCAGGATAGGTAAAATTCTCCGGATCATAGAACGCTTTTTCGGACAATCCGGGTTCAAGTTCATCCAACGGGTAATTACCGGGCACGTAGGCGGAGAAAGCGACTTCTGGAAACGTGATCGATTGGTTTGAATCCGTGACCGAAAAGGTGCCTTCCTCAAAATCAACATTTTCCTCGGTACTTTCAAGCATGTGCGCCGCGATTTTCCGGCTCTTGGCAATGACTTTGTCTGTCGCTTTCACGATCGCAGATCCGCCCACCACAAGCGAACGAGAACCGTAGGTGCCAAGGCCATAGTCGGAACGTCCGGTGTCGCCATGGACGACCTCCACGTTTTCGAAAGGAATTCCAAGCTTGTCTGAAACAATCTGCGCGAAAGTTGTTTCATGTCCCTGGCCGTGGCTGTGACAGCCCGTCATGACACTCACCGATCCCGTGACGTCAACGCGTACTTCAGCAGATTCAAATAGACCGACGCCTGCACCGAGTGAAATGGCCACCTGCGATGGCGCCAGGCCGCAGGCTTCGATGTAACAAGAAAATCCGATACCCCTTTTTTTGCCATTCGCTTCGGAAGACGCTTTCCGTTCGGCAAAGTCATCATAGCCGATGAGTTCTATCGCTTTCTTCAGACTCGCGTCGTAATCCCCAGTGTCGTATGTCAGTGCGACCGGAGTTTCATAGGGAAAATCTTCCGGCTGGATAAAGTTAAGCCGCCGGATATCCGCAGGATCTTTTCCGAGTTCGCGAGCCGCCGTTTCGACCAAGCGTTCAACAACGTAGGTCGCCTCGGGTCTGCCTGCCCCTCGATACGCGTCGACGGGCGCGGTGTTGGTAAATACTGACTGCACTTCGACATAAATTGCCGGCGTTCGATACTGCCCTGCTAGAAGCGTGCCGTAGAGGTAGGTGGGAACACTCGAGGCAAAGAGCGACAGATAAGCACCCATATTGGCAACCGTCTTAACACGCAACCCCACAAACGTTCCGTCCGCGTTCAATGCGAGTTCAGCCCTCGTAAGATGGTCTCTGCCGTGCGCATCCGCGAGGAAAGACTCGGATCGATCGGCTCGCCACTTGATCGCACGAGCCAATTTTCCAGCTGCCCATATCACCGCTGTCTCTTCCGCGTATACAAAGATCTTGGAACCGAAACCACCGCCGACATCAGGCGCGACGACACGCAATTTCGACTCAGCCGCAACGTTAACGAACGCGGCGAGAACTAGACGCGCCAGATGGGGATTTTGCGACGTTGTGTATAACGTGTAATTCCCCGTAGCAGCCTCATACATGCCCACCGCTGCACGAGGTTCCATGGCATTCGGAATTAGGCGATTGTTGACAATGTCGAGTGACGTCACATGGTCGGCAGAAGCAAAGGCAGCGTCGGTGGCCTCGCGATCGCCGAGTTCCCAGTCATAGCATTGATTGCCGGGCACGGCCTCGTGAATCTGGTCCGCGCCATGTGCGGACGCAAGATCAACCACGGCCGGGATTTCATTGAAATCGGCGGTAACGGCTTCGGCTCCGTCTCGCGCCGCTTGCAGCGTCTCTGCAACAACCATCGCGTAGGGCTCTCCAACGTAGTTAACGACGGAAACCGCAACCGGCGGATGCGGTGGTTGGATCATGTCGGAACCGTCCTTGGACTTGACCATCCATCCGCAGGGCAAATCCCCGATCCCATCAGCGGCCAGATCGGCGCCCGTATACGCTGCCATGACACCCTCCATCGCTAACGCAGAACTCACATCGATCGAACGGATTTCGGCGCGTGGATACATCGACCGGACAAATACTGCGTAAAGCTGTCCCGGCTGGTTGATATCGTCGGTGTAATGCCCTGCCCCCGTGATGAATCGTGCATCTTCTTTGCGCTTTACCGACGCACCAATACCTGTTTCGCTGGTCATCTGTTGTGCTCCTTACATCTTGTCTTGAGCGTCAAGTACGGCTTTGACGATGTTGTGGTATCCCGTGCATCGACACAGATTACCTTCGAGGCCTTCGCGCACGGACCGTTCATCCAACGGTTTACCTTTTTCTACGAGGTCGATCGCACTCATGATCATGCCCGGCGTACAAAATCCGCATTGCAACGCATGGTTTTCGCGGAATGCTTCTTGCATTGGATGCAACGCATCGACGGTCCCGATGCCTTCGATGGTCGTGATATCCGCACCGTCTGCCTGGCCTGCCAGCACCGTGCACGATTTCACGGAACGTCCGTTCATGTGAATGGTACAGGCACCGCATTGACTGGTATCACAACCGACATGCGTTCCCGTAAGGTTCAAACGCTCGCGTATTATTTCAACCAGCAAGCTATTGTCTGGCACATCGGTCGTGTGCTCTGTGCCGTTGACTGTTAAAGAAATTTCCACATAGTTCTCCTACCTAAATCGTGTCCGCCCAGCGTTCGCTGAACCTCGAAAAAAAACCGTCCGCCATCTTGCGACCGGCGGCGGTGATAAGCCGAGACCCCATTTGCGCGAGTTTCCCGCCCACATTGCCTTCAACTCGATACGATAAGAGGGTCGCATTTTGGTCTTCTGCTAGCTCGACTTCCGCACGCCCTTTACCGAAACCCTGCATACCCCCCTTCACACTGACTTCGAGGGAGTAGCTTTCTGGTGGATTTCGATCCGACACTTCAATGGTGGCCTTGAACTTTGTTTTTACCGGTCCGAGTTTTGCAGTGATGTTCGCGTCAAATCGATGATCCGATAATTTGGTTACGGACTCACAACCTTCAATACATGCCGCCAAGACGTCGGCATCATTGAGCGCATCCCACACGACGGCTCTTGCAGCCAGAATCCGGTATTGGCCGGATTGTTCCAAGGTTCTTCCCCCGAAGCCTACGAAACGATCAACTACTCTCGCATAATCCTCCACAGGGGGAAACGGGTATGACACTTCCATTAGCACATATAAAGGTCTTGGATTTAACCAGGGTACGGGCCGGGCCAACCGCAGTCAGACAGTTAGCTGACTGGGGCGCTGACGTAATCAAAATCGAACAGCCCGGTGATGGTGGCGGAACATTAGGAGGCGCTCGTCATGGCCCCGATTTCCAAAACCTTCACCGAAACAAACGCAGTCTCTCCCTGAACCTCAAATCCGATCAAGGTCGGGAAATTTTCTTCAAATTGGTCAACGACGCCGACGTGGTCGTCGAAAATTATCGACCGGACGTCAAATTCCGTTTGGGTATCGATTACGAGAAAGTGAAGGCCGTCAATCCTCGCGTCGTTTACGCAAGCATCTCGGGTTTCGGTCAAGACGGTCCCTACGGACATCTGCCCGGATTCGATCAAGTCGCGCAAGGCATGGGCGGTCTGATGTCGATTACGGGTTTGCCGGGGCAAGGCCCGGTCCGCGCTGGCATTCCCGTCGCAGACCTGTCCGCCGGGCTATATACAGCTCTCGGAATTCTTACCGCGCTCATTGGTCGGCAACATACCGGTACCGGGCAATGGGTGCAGGCTTCGCTGCTTGAGGCGCAGATCGCGATGCTCGATTTTCAAGCTGAGCGCTGGCTGTTGGACGGTGAAGTCGCTCCGCAGGCAGGTAACAATCACCCCACAGGAATCCCAACGGGGGTTTTCGCGACCGCTGATGGGCACATCAACATCGCGGCGACGGGGGCCGCCATTTACGAGCGGTTCTGTGAGGTCATGCAGCGCCCCGACTGGTTGACCGACGAACGTTTTCGTTCCCCAGGGGCCCGATCGAAAAACCGCGACGCAATGAACGCAGAAATCGAGGCAATTACCGTTGGCCGATCCTGCGAAACGTGGATCAAGGCCTTTAATGCTACAGGCGTACCGGCGGGGTATATTTACTCGATCGACGAGGTCTTCAACGATCCTCAGGTGAAACACTTGCAGATGGCCTCCCCCGTTCACCATCCTGAGCTCGGCGATATAAGCCTCGTCGCCCAGCCGGTGACACTCTCTGACGCACCATTTCGTATCCGGTCAGCAACGCCGGAGCTTGGGGAGCACACCGACGAGGTGCTCGGCGCAATCGGTTACACCGATGGTGAAATTGAGCAGTTCCGTCTTAACGAAGTCGTGTAGCGTGAAGCGAATCTGCGTCAATTGCGGTTCCAGCGAAGGCAAAAACCCCGCCTACCGGCAAGCCGCACATACCCTTGGCAATGAACTCGCAAAGAGAGACATCGGACTTGTCTACGGGGGTGCCCGAGTCGGGCTCATGGGTGCAGTCGCCGACGCAGTTCTTGCAGCGGGCGGAGAAGTCATTGGCATCATCACTCGCGACCTGGACGATATTGTCGGGCATGAGAATCTAACGAGCCTCGAAATCGTCGATACGATGCATGATCGTAAACGCCGATTCGCCGATTTGAGTGACGGCTACATTGCCATGCCCGGGGGCTTTGGAACCCTCGAGGAAATATTCGAGGCAATTACATGGAATCAACTGCACATTCAGGAACGACCAACAGGTCTGCTCAACACCGCCGGTTACTTCGACGCGCTGTTCGTATTCTTAGATCACGCCGCACAAGAAGGGATGATTCGTGATGAACACCGACAGAGTGTCCTCGTCGCTTCCCAACCCGACCAATTAATCAATCAAATGGCGACTTACCGGTACCCAAGCGTCGGGAAATGGGTCAAACAATAAGCGGGGAGTGGACTTCATCGCATGTAAGGGAGCTGGTCCATCGGATTTATCTCAGAAAAAATTACGTCGAGACGACCGAATAAAATATCCTTCCAATCGAGTCCCAGATCGGTGATTTCCAATTTGAGGCGATCAATTTCTGTCGCGCAAGCGATGGTATGAATGGCAAGCGAGATCAGGTGGCCCGTTAACGCGTCTTGCCTTAACTCATGGATTCCATACTCGCCGACGCCTCCTTCACGTAAATCCTCGAGGTAGTTCTCCATAAGCCGCTCCTCGTTCTCCTGACGTGTGTCGGTTGAAAGCCCAGCCAACATAATCCGAGCGACATCCCATGCGCCAGGTGCCACCATAGGAAATTGCCAGTCAATCACCGCGAAGCGTCCGCCACCCAGCTCGTTTGGGAAAAACATTTGTTTGGGATGAAAATCGCCATGCACCAACGCGTACGGCCGGGAATCGACCCACTCCAAGAATTGAGGTACGCGATCGAGCCAGTGCCGCAGTACGTCTTCACAGAGAGGCGTCATGGCGTTGTCCAACGCGAGTGGCAAAGACGCTTTCGCGTTACTTGCGACGGCGTTGAAAAAAACGGGATCGCTTCGTCCCACAAGAAACGATTTACTCAGAAGCTCGGGGTTATTCCACCATCGCGCGTGAAATGGTCCGGCAGCACAAAGCGCCGTTTCAACTTGGTCAAGCGTCGACGCCCAACTCGGCGATACGCCAGCTGAGAGGTCCTCTAACAACAACACGACTTCCTGCCCATCGGCGCTAGCCGAACTGTGGTAACACGCGGGTACCGGCATACCGCCGTCCCCAAATTCCGCATAAAACTTCGCTTCACGGCGATACAGGTCAAATGCGACAGCAACACCTCGCGTGGCTTCGGCCTTTGCCGTGAACTTCGCGATCATCCGGTTGGGTAAATCCGTATCACCTCGGTACGTTAGATCGACACTCGCGACATCCGCCGTCTGGCCGGGGGTCGTCAAGTACTCGACATGGGCACCAATCACTTCGGCACCTCCGAGCTCCAGCACGTCATTAAACCAAGCAATGTCGAAATCTTCAGGGCCTTTGGGGATCACAGTGAACTCCTTCCACGTACACCCCCGAACATATCGCGTTTAT
>Ga0310121_10005810_pt1 | contig 10509 bp, 4 predicted proteins | sample CB27_Tmax_986_MG_FD_203504 | JGI IMG/M metagenome (GOLD analysis project Ga0310121, IMG submission 203504) | Marine microbial communities from Western Arctic Ocean, Canada - CB27_Tmax_986 | ecosystem: Environmental > Aquatic > Marine > Oceanic | place: Canada: Western Arctic Ocean | collected... | reverse complement strand
AGTTGAGCTGTTTTCCATTGCCACTGCTCTCTCGAACCATAGCTTCCGGAAGCACCTCGATCTGTCTGCGTTCATGCTCGTTTCATCACTTCCAGCACAAACGCGATGGCTCTGGATGGTGCCGCTGGTTTTGTGGTCGGCTGTCGAGGCGCAGGAGGTGACCGTTGTTCCGGAAACGATCGTGACGGCAGAGCGCATGTTCCATGGTGACCCGGCCGTCTTTTCGTGGGTGAGGGACGAGATCGTGGCGAGGTCACCCCGCACCCTCGACGAACTACTGGCATCCGAGCCGTCCTTCTCGCTCTACCGCCGCCAGTCTTCAGTCTTTGGGAATCCCACCTCGGCTGGCGTGAGTTTGCGGCGGACCGGAGCCACCGCGGCGGCGCGGACTCTTGTTCTGCGCGATGGCATACCGCAGAACGATCCCTTTGGCGGATGGATCTCGTGGGCCCGCTACAATCCGGAGCTGCTCTCCTCGGCCCGTATCGTTCCTGCCGCACAGGCGGCGGCCTGGGGAAATCAAAGCCCCGCCGGCATCGTGCAATTGACGAGCCGGGAACCGGACGAGAACGCGACCAGCCTGCAACTTGCCGGGGGAAGTCAGAATACGTTTGGGCTCACGGCCGTGACCGACGTCGTTTCGCACAACTCCAAGTTCGCGATGCAGATTGCCGCCTTCACCTTGCAATCGGATGGCTTCTTCGGATTGCAGGAGAGCCAGCGCGGTGCGGTCGACCGGTGGCTCGATCTCGAGACGTATGGCGCGGAGGTGCGCGTGGTGTGGCGCCCGGCGGAAGATCTCACCATCGAGCCGTCGCTTTCCTTCTACGACGAAGAGCGCGGCAACGGAACGGTCCTTGCGCGCAATGCCACCGAAGCCCTCGACTTCTCTCTGCGGATCACAAGCGAGAAGCCATCGCAGACCTGGCAGGCACTGGCCTATTACCAACGCCGCGACTTCGCAGCGCTCTTTTCGTCGGTCGATGCCACGCGAAACAGCGAGTCGCCCGCACTCGATCAGTTTGATGTTCCGGGCGAGGGATTCGGTGGTGGAGTGACCACCACTCTTCACCCGACTGAACAATTCGATGTGATCGTGGGTGCAGACCTGCGTCACGTGCACGGTGAAACGAACGAGCACGCGGGATTTGTGAACGGTGCCTTTCTTCGGCGCCGCCGGGCTGGGGGAGAGCAATTCTACGGTGGCGTATTTGCGCGCGCGGCCTATCGACCGGAGTCGGGCCTCTCTCTCGACGCCAGCGCCCGTCTCGATTTCTGGGCCCTGCGGGATGGTGAACGGGTGGAGCATCGTCCCTCCACCGGAGCCCTTCTGCGCAATGATCAATTCGGCGCTCGCGATGGTATTGAACCGTCGTTGAGCGTTGCTCTCAGCTATCCTGTCGCAGAGACTGTTATGCTGGCGGCCTCTGCTGGCACGTCGTTCCGACTTCCCACCATCAACGAACTCTACCGTCCCTTCCGCGTCCGCAACGACATCACGGAAGCGAGTGCCGGCCTCGATCCGGAGCGCTTCTTCAGCGTCGATGCGGGGGCTCGGTGGACGCCTTCGGATGCATTCTCGTGCGGCCTGGATCTCTTTCACCATTGGATCCACGATGCCATTGCGAACGTCCCGATAACCGACGCGGGCGAGGCGATGGCGATCGCGGGCTTCGTGCCTCCCGGCGGTTCCGTCGCGCAACGCCGCAACGTCGAAGAGGCGAGAGTTTGGGGAATCGAGAGCCAGGCGCGCTGGCAGGTCTCTCCACTTTGTGCGCTCACCTTGAGTTACCTGCTATCGCAGTCTGAGTTCACGAAGTCTTCCGCGCAGCCCTTGTTGAAGGGAAAGCGCTTTCCTCAGGCTCCCATGCACCGGGTGGTGGCAGGAATCGAGAGCGACCCCCTGGATCGGGTGCATCTGTTCGCACAGGTCGATTTTGGAAGCAGTCAATTCGACGACGCGTTGGAGCGTCGCCGTCTCGACTCCTGGTGGAGCACGCGGATTGGAGCCCGGGTCAAGGTGAGCGAAGATCTTTCTCTTCACGCGCAGGTTGAAAACCTGTTCGACGTTGAGATTCCCACCGGCCTGGGAAGTTCCGGCCTGCAGTCCATCGGCATCCCGCGGTCGGTCTGGATGAATCTGCGCTATCAGTTTTAGATTCGACCGAAGCACTAGCCTCACAGTGGCGGGACGGGAGGCCCCCGCTCGAGTCAATAGTTTTGACCCCTTCTCCTTTCCCTGGCTGTCACTCGCCGGCTGTCACTCGCCGGCGGAACGTGGTCGCCAGCCCGCCCAGGGCGATCACCACGAGGAAGGCCGACGACGGTTCGGGGACCGCCGCGTTGAGCTCCCCCTCGGTCGGCGTTTGACCATCGGTCACAAACGCGAAGGCGTCATGCCGGAGCCCGCCTTCCCGGCTCATGAGGGAGAACGTCTCCGTGCCCCCCGCGGTGGTGTAGGACGCCACCGGGTCAACACCTGAACCCGAGAGCCCGTTCAAGTCCACGCCGTCGGTCAGATTGATCCACGCGTAGGCGTCACGGATATTGGCTCTTCCGTCCACGCCGTCGAACCTGCCAGTACTTCCGTACCCGTTCCCTCGGTCCTGATCGACGGCGGGATCGCCACCAAAGGTGAAGGCGACGAAAAAGCTGTCGTTCTCGAATGCAGCGGCGGTTGGAACGAAGGGTGGGTCGTCATTAAAGTTGGCGTCATAGTTGAAAACCACCGGGGCATAAATACGCCCCCAAAGATCATAGGTGCCCGACGGGAGCGTTACCGAATAATCGCGGAAAACGGCAAATTCACCAAAAGGAGAGGCCGCGTCCCGGTGGTCGGTATCGATGTAGCGGCCACCCAGGGCGGCGGGGTCATTTTGCACCCGGTATCCAACGCCCGCCGGAGTGCTTCCCGATTCTGCCTCGAAGCCGACAATGGCGGCTGGCGCCAACGTGGGAAGGAGCCAAACCACGGTCGCCAATAGCGTTACTGTCACGGGTGTCGTTTTCATGAGAATGCTTCCCTTTCTCCCACTTGTCGTTTCCCAACGCAAGTCCCTTTTTCGCAGGCCGATTGTCTGGGGTGCTTTAGCTTTAGTAGTAGCATTACGAGTTAACGTTTTTCGTTTCCGTACACACTTGACGGGCCCTCGCCGGACGAGGGTTCGACCTGCGTCCGGACGGATTTGCACCCGTGCCATTCAAGCACGATCCGGCGTCGCGGCAGGCGACGGTGGGGCGGGAGGTGCGGTCCGGGTGACTGGCGGATACGTGTTGGCATGACCGGGACGGCCATGCCACGGTTCGCTTGATCTCGCGGACTCGGCATGCGACATCAGCACCAGCTCATGAGATCGGCCCGTCATCCTTTTGTCCTCTTCCTGGCAGCCTGCTCCGCAGCCCTCGCCGAGCCCGCAAATCGCCCCGTCGAGAAGAACCCGGCCATCGAGCCGCTCTCTCCGGAAGAGTCGATGAAGCGCCTCAAGGTTGCCCCGGGCTTCCGGATCGAACTGGTTGCCTCCGAACCGCAGATCCGCGAGCCGGTGGCCCTAACCTGGGACGGGAACGGGCGCATGTTCGTCGTCGAGATGCGAGGCTACATGCAGGATATCGAGGGAACGGGTGCCCGGGAGCCGGTGGGCAGGATCTCTTTCCTCGAGGATACCAACCGGGATGGCAGGATGGACAAGCATTCCGTCTATCTGGACGGGCTGGTCGAACCGCGTGCCATCCTGGCTGTCGACGATGGCCTCCTGGTGGGGGAGCCTCCGGATCTCTGGTATTGCCGGGACACCAACGGTGACGGGAAGGCCGACACGAAGGAGCTGGTCTTCGACAAGTTTTCGCTCCGCGGCAGCAACGTGGAGCACAAGGCCAATAGTTTGGTGTGGGGAATCGACAACTGGATCCATGTTTCCCAGCACGGCCGGCGCTATCAGGTCATCAAGAGAAAGGTTCGCAACGAGCGCGTTCCCACCGTCGGCCAGTGGGGCCTGGCGCGCAACGACGAGGGGTGCTTCCTCTTTTCCACCAACGGAAATCCGGCGATTGGGCTCTTCGTGCCACCGCGCTATCTTGGGGGCGAAGCTCACAAGGACGCTCGTCGTGGTCCCATGTCGGAAGCGGTGCGCCGCATGGGCGACTACCACAGTGTGTGGCCCGCCATGGTGACCCCGGATCTGCAGAGTGGTCCGGGCACGGCCCGTCCGAGCGATGGATCCCTGCGTCACTTCACGGCAGCCTGCGGACAGAGCTTTTTTCGCGGCGATCGACTGGGCGATGGTATCAACGGCGACTACTTCATCTGTGAACCGGTCGGCCGTCTCGTGCGCCGCTCGAAGGTCAAGTACCCGGACTCCGGCCACGTCGAGCTGACCAACATGTACGAGAACGATCTCGGCGAATTCATCAGCTCGACCGACGGGAACTTTCGGCCGGTGAACTCCTACACCGGGCCTGACGGCTGCCTCTACATCGTGGACATGTACCACGGCATCATCCAGGAGCGCGGCTTTATCACCCCCTACCTGCGCGGAGAGATCCTGAAGGCCGAGTACGAGAAGAACATCGGTCGCGGACGGATTTACCGCGTCGTGTGCGAGGGCGTGAGGCCCGGCCCGAAGCCGAATCTTCTCGATGCCAAGCCTGCGGAGCTCGTGAAGCACCTCGCGCATCCCAACGGCTGGTGGCGCGACATGGCGCAGAGCATTCTCGTCACGCGCGGCGTTCAAACCCTCGATCCCGCCCTGCGGGAGATGGCGTTGAAGCACGAGAATCCCCTGGGCCGGCTTCACGCCCTCTGGACCCTCGATGGGCTGGGACAGCTCGATGATGAAACGGCCTTCGCTCTTACGAAGGACATGGATCATCGGGTTCGCGCGGCGGCCGTCCGCACCATGGAGCATGCGCACCTGAATCAGATTCCGGTGGCCCACTACAAGCAGCTGGATGGCTTGATCGGCGACCCGAGCCCCCTGGTGGTTGCGCAGATTGTTCTGACGGTGGGTCAAGGCGACAACGAGGAGGGCAGGAACATCATCGCGAAGTGCATTGCGAAACACCCGGTGCACGAGAAGGTCCTCCGTGCGGTCGCGGCCGTGACCCCTCGCGAGCGTCTGGTCGACTCGGCCCAGCAGGCTCCCTCGCTGAGCGGGGAGGAACGAGCGATCTTCGAGAAGGGCAAGGCGATCTACCGGGAGCTCTGCACCACTTGCCACGGCCCCGATGGCCGGGGAATGAAAGCCCCGGAGGGGAAGGCGCTCCTCGCTCCGCCGCTTCCGGGATCCCCACGCCTTCAGCAGAACCGCGAGGCGGCGATCCAGGTCATGCTTCATGGTTTGATCGGGGACCTCGACGGCAAGAAGTATGAGGGACTGATGGCGCCCTTCGGAGCGAACAACAAGGACGAGTGGGTTGCCTCGGTCCTGACCTACGTGCGGCGCGAGTGGGGAAATGCGGGCTCCACAATCCTGCCGTCCGACGTGGCCTTCGTGCGGGAGAGATTCAAGGATCGCAAGAAGCCGTGGACGCAAGCGGAGCTGAACTGGAAGCTGCTCGGCAAGAAGCCATGAGGGCCCCGGAGTGAAACGTCGTCGTTCCATGGTGCTCTTCCTGCATCGGGGGGCGCCAAGAAGCAGCAATCCCGTGATTGCGTGATTGACCCAACCTCCAGCCTGCCGCCAGCCTGTGCCACCGCTCCTGGATAGTTTTTCATTTAGACCAGGCGCCCCTCATCCCCACTAACCACCATGAAAAGACGGACTTTCCTGAAAACGGCAAGCGCCGTGGCTGCACCCACCATCATTCCGGCCAGTGCGCTGGGAGGCGGACCGAAACCTTCCCCGAGCGCACGGATTTCGCTCGGATTGGTCGGCGCGGGCGGCAAAGGCTACGACCTGATGCGCGACTTTTTTGCGCAATGCAAGGACGTCCAATTCGTGGCGATCGCCGATCCCGACCAGAAGCATGCCGCCCGCGGGAAGGCGCTTGCCGAGAAAAACTGGGGCAAGGGCTGTGCGACTTACAGAGACTTCCGCGAGTTGTGCGCCCGCGACGACCTCGACGCGGTCGTGGTGGCGACCCCCGACCACTGGCACGCCCTCGCCGCGCTCGAGGCGCTTCGCCATGGCAAGGACGTCTATGGCGAGAAACCGCTCACCCACCTGTTTCGCGAGGGCAAGGTCCTCTACCAGGAGGCCGCGAAGCACAAGCGAATCTATCAGGTGGGCTCGGAACAACGATCTGCGGGGAACTTCCGCATTGCGGCCGAGGTGATTCTGAATGGGCTCATTGGTAAGATCACGGACGTTCAAGTCGGCTTGCCCGCCGGCGAGACCACCGAAGAAGAAGGCAAGGTGGCACAGAAGATTCCAGAGCATCTCGATTACGACCTGTGGTGTGGCCCGAGTCGTAAGCTCCCGTACCATCCGGACCGAGTCCACTTCAAGTGGCGCTGGTCGCTCGACTACGGAGGCGGCAGCCTGATGGACTGGATCGGACACAACAATGACATCGCCCACTGGGGACTCGGCGCAGAACTAACTGGCCCAATTGTGGTCGAAGCGAAGAACTTCCGCTATCCCGAGAAGGGGATGTACGACAATCCGGTCGACTATGAAATCCACTCGGAATACGAGGGCGGATACACGGTGGTGATCTCTAACAAGTTCGGAAATGGCGTCAGGTGGATCGGGGAAAATGGCTGGGTCAGGGTGAGTCGCGGCCAAATCGAGGCCTCTAACAAGGAATGGATCCGCGAAGAGACCGACCGGGGCAAGATTGTGGCCTACAATTCCCCCGAGCACCGCCGCAACTTCGCGGACGGGGTCAAGACCCGCAAGGAGTGCATCTGCCCCGCCGAAATCGGACACCGCTCCGTCACCCCCGGGCACCTCGCCTTCGTCTCGGACGCCCTCAAGCGCCCTCTCAAGTGGGACTCGAAGAACGAAAAGGTCATTGGCGATGCCGAAGCCGACAAACTCCTCAACAGGCTCGACTACCGCGGCGAGTGGGCTCTGTGAATCGAGCTTGAGGACCGGGAGTCCAGCTTAGGGTCGACGACCAAGGCACTTGATCTGAGCCTTGAATTTCTTTTTTACTTTGCTAAGATTTCACATAATGATGATGAGCAATGAATGGACGGCATCATAGCCGAATCGCTGGGCGTAGGCTGAAGCCTCCTCCGACCGCTTTGGTCGTTCTGTTGGTCACATCTCTGGGCGCGCTCTTGTTCGGCGGGCTGACGGAATCCCTCGCGGCGGAAGAAGCCATCCCGCGACACTGGTCCTTCGTCACTCCGCAGGCCGCCGCGCGGCCCGACGTCGCGAAGGAAGCGTGGCCGCGAAACGAAATCGATCGCTTCGTCTTGGCGCGACTCGAGCGCGAAGGACTCTCCGCGTCGCCGGAGGCCGATCGCCCGACCCTCATTCGCCGACTAACTCTCGATCTTACCGGTCTGCCGCCGACCCTCGAAGAGGTGGACGCTTTCCTCGTGGACAAATCGCCGGATGCCTACGCGAAGGTCGTCGACCGGCTCCTTGCCTCTCCTCGTTACGGCGAGCGTATGGCGGTGATGTGGCTCGACCTTGCCCGCTACGGAGACACGAGCGTCTGTCACACGGACGGCAATCGCGACATGTGGGCATGGCGGGACGGAGTGATCGCAGCCTACAACGCAAACAAGCCGTTCGACGAGTTTTCCATCGAGCAACTCGCCGGAGACTTGCTTCCGAATGCCAGCTTATCTCAACGGATCGCGTCCGGATTCAATCGCAATAACGGAACAACCAACGAGGGCGGGGTGATCGAGGAGGAGTACCGCGTGGAGTACGCAGTCGATCGGGTCAAGACTACCTCGATGACATGGTTGGGCTTGTCGATGGAATGCGCGCAGTGTCACGACCACATGTACGACCCGATCTCGCAGGAGGACTACTACCGCTTCTTCGCCTTCTTCAACATCAGCGCCGATAAGGGCAGGCAGTCGGGCGCGAGGAACGCTCCGCCTCTGGTGGAGATTCCCGATGAAGAGGACGAAAAGAAGATTCCGGGCGTGATGGCTCAACAGGCCGAGGTGAAGGCGCTGATCGATGCTCATCCTGCGAAGGTCGAGCCGGGTCTGCGACAATGGATCGCGGAGCTCGGGAAGAAGATCTCGAATCCGGAAGCGAAGTTCGATCCCCGCGACGCGACGTTTCACCTGGCGCTCGACGAGACCGAAGGGACCCTTGCGAAGGACCGGGCAAATCCGGAACGCACGCATCCCATCGCGGGCAAGCCCCAGTGGACCCCGGCCAAGACCCTCGGTGGGCTGCGATTGGTCGACGGTGGGGACACGTTCATCGACGCGGGCGAGGTGGGCGGCTTCGAGCGGGATCAGCCCTTCTCGCTGAGCCTCTGGCTCTACCCCGCCAAGGATTCGAAGGGCAAGGAATCGCAGGGCAGCTTGATCGCACGCCTCGAGGACGAGGAGACCCTTCGCGGATTCGATCTCTACTACCAGTCGAATAAGCGGCTCTACTTTCAACTCGCCCACGACGCAAAGAGCAACGCCATCAGGGTGATATCCGAGCGCGAGCTTCAGTGGAAAACCTGGCAGCACCTGTGTGTCACCTATGACGGATCTTCGAAAGCTGGAGGTATTCGGTTCTTTGTCGACGGAGAGCCCTGGAGCCTCAAGGGGGAGCAGGACAATCTCACCGAGTCGATTCGCACCGGGAAAACCTTGCGGATCGGCGGCCGCCCCGATGGATTTCGGCCGATCGGGATGCTGGACGAAGTGCGGATTTTCTCGCGCGCCCTTGAAGAGGACGAGATCAGGGCCCTCTTCCTTCGCGACACCGTGACCACCGCTCTTGCCCTCCCGGAGTCCGACCAAACGGAAAAAAACGCCGACTGGAAAACGCTCCTCGATCACTACCTGCGTCAGGATGAGGAGTTCCAGGACCTGAGCAAGCGCGCCAACGAGCTCGTGGAGGAGGAGAAGGAGCTGCGCAGGCCGTTGACGACCGTCATGGTGATGGGCGACCAGGGAAAGCCGAGGACAACCTACGTTCTGCGGCGTGGCAAGTACGACGATCGCACGGAAACAAAAGTGGAGGCCGGAATTCCCGCGAGTCTCCCTCGGCTTCCGGCTGACGCGCCACGCAATCGACTTGGTCTCGCGCAATGGCTCTTCCAACCGGAGAATCCTCTGACCGCCAGGGTCGCGGTGAACCGTTACTGGCAGATGTTCTTCGGCGTGGGACTGGTGGCGACGCCCGAGGACTTCGGCACGCAAGGCGAACTCCCGAGCCACCCCGCCCTGCTCGACTGGCTTGCTTCGGACTTTCGTGACAACGGCTGGAACGTGAAGCGCACGCTCCGCACGATTCTCACCTCGGCGACCTATCGCCAATCTTCGGAAGCGTCTCGTGAGCTTTACACCCGGGATCCCAAGAATCGGCTCCTGGCACGCGGTTCGCGCTATCGGCTGCAAGCGGAGTTCCTGCGAGACAATGCGCTCTCTCTAAGCGGCCTTCTCGTCGACGAAATGGGTGGACCCGGAGTGAGGCCGTATCAACCGGAAGGGCTCTGGCACGAGATCTTGCAGGGCGGGGATCCTCTCTTTGTGCAAGACCACGGCAAGAGCCTCTACCGTCGAAGCCTCTACAGCTTTTGGAGGCGCACCTGCGCTCCGCCGAACATGCTGCTTTTCGACGCACCGACGCGAGAGAAGTGCATCGTGAGACGCTCACGCACAAACACACCCCTCCAGGCGCTCGTGACCTTGAACGACGTGCAGTATGTGGAAGCCGCCCGGAAGTTCGCCGAGAGAATGATCAAAGATGGTGGCTCAAACGCGCGGGATCGCCTTGCCTGGGGATTTCGCCTCGCGACCTCGCGCCCGCCCGGCACGAAAGAACTCGCGACGTTGTTCGACGTCTATCAGCACAGCCACGAGCGCTACGGCACGGATACCGAGGCGGCAACGAAGCTGATTTCAACCGGCGAGTCCGGTCGGGACGAGTCGCTCGAGCCGGCAGAGCACGCGGCGACCACGATTGTGGCGAGCGTGATCCTCAACATCGATGAGACGCTGACGAGAGAGTGATGCGGAGCCTTTGGCGAACGATCAATGTCCAACTTCCAACTATCAACGTTCAAGGGATTGAGCCCGACGGGCTCCCTCAACCTAGCCTGGGGCAACGCCCCAGGAACTGGCATCCCATATGGAACAGCGCTGAGAGCGCGATTCAAATCGCCCCCGAAGCCCGCCAAGATGCGATCATGCCGCAGTCGCTATCCAATGTCATTCTCCATATCATCTTTTCGACGAAGGATCGCTCGCCGTTCCTCGATGAAAGTGTTCGCGAGCGCATGCACGGGTACTTGGCAACGCTATGCCGAGACCTGGATTCAATTTGCTACAAAGTCGGCGGTGTTGCTGATCACGTCCACATTGTCACTTCTCTCCCGCGGACTCTCACGCAGAGCAAGCTTCTGGAAGACATCAAAAAGAAATCGTCGAAG
>Ga0310121_10005806_pt1 | contig 10513 bp, 6 predicted proteins | sample CB27_Tmax_986_MG_FD_203504 | JGI IMG/M metagenome (GOLD analysis project Ga0310121, IMG submission 203504) | Marine microbial communities from Western Arctic Ocean, Canada - CB27_Tmax_986 | ecosystem: Environmental > Aquatic > Marine > Oceanic | place: Canada: Western Arctic Ocean | collected... | reverse complement strand
CGAACGCCTGCCGGACAACGTCGTCCAGTTGCGCTGCAAAACCGGCGCCGCCCCCGACGGCAAACAGTAGCACCAGGCAAAGCGGTCGGCCAAGCCGGCAATTGGAGAACGAAATGACCAGTGTCTGTGACATTCTTAGCCGACTCCAGCGACCGATACTGCAATCCGCCAAATTGTTACCGAATTCTGCCATCGCTATCCGCGCCGCTACACTTGATCTGCGCCAATTTGCGTGCTGCCCTGCGTCACCTACGACACGGGCCCTACGATGCAGGATCCACGTCGGGGTTCAACGTATACATCAAAACGTTGAGACTAATCCTCGCAGCGTCCTCTCGATTGTACCCCCGGCATTCGAGCGACTCGTGCTGCTCGAGCGCACAGCTGATGTCGTAGGGTGAAAATAGGACTGCCCAGCGGCCATCTATCGAGATGCCTTCGAGTTCGGGCTCCACCTGGCGGACGCGGGTGCGTAGCGGCTCGTCGGCCTGCTCCTCGACCGGATCGCGGCGGCTAACTTGTCGAATGTCGAAGCCGCCGGCAGCTTTGCTAAACAGCGCATCGGTCACGGGGATACGCTGTAAACTGCCCTCGCGCCACACGGCCGCCATTTCGCGGCGAAATGCCGCAGCAAACTTATTGCTTGCGCAAATCGAATCGGCAAATAGTGTACCACCATTCGCCAAATAATCCTGCAAGGCTTCCCGCTCCGTGGTCGTCAGTCGAAAGTCATGCCGACCGTGCATGAATGCAAGATGAAAGCGGGGCAAACTCTTGTGGTCGGCACGGACCGGAAATTCATTGGTGCTGATGCGCAGCTGCAACTCGCCTTGCGCGGCGGTGCGGAGCAAGTTTACCAGCGCCCCCGGAGCATCATTGCAGCCGCCCCCATGCTGGAGCTTGGCGATTTGAATCGTTCCGCGACTGCCTGTGGAATTGAGCTCCACCAAATCGTTTGCGCCAACAAAGGCCGTTTCTTTCCCTTTAGGATCACGATTGGTGGCGTAGGCCAAGACATTCAGTCCCACGGCATTGGCATCGGCCATGCGTCCCGCCACGACTTTCGGCATATCGCGACGACGACCTTCCGCATACAGCTCCCAATAGCAGGAAAGATCGATCTCAGAAAAAACGACGCATGTTCGGCAACCATATTCCACCGTCCAGAGCCTGCCCACGTAGGGAGATTCCGGCCGAACAAGCTGCTCAACGCGCCACACAGGATGCTCCGGGCCCGCGCGGCGGAGTTTGTACTCCTGTTCGGGAAAAACCTTGTCTAAAAAACGCCGAAAACCATTGCCAAATCGACTGGCGTCGATACAGCACGCTTCGGCAAATAAGAATCCGCCACGATCCAAATAGTCACGTATTTTCTTTTCACTGCCAGCCAAATCCGGGGAGCGACTGCCCGAGAGGTACAGCACGGGAGCTTGCAATAAGTCATCCACCGTGGCGGATTTCGGGTCCATGACCTGCCAAGTAAGATCCAAGTCCCAGAGCTGCTCGGCCTGAGCCGTCAGATTGGCAACATCGCTGCGGTGGTTGTTCCAGTCCTCTCCGGGGCCATGTTGCAGTTTGCCGATCAACACAGGCCGGCGACCCTTGGCGAGAAACAGCAGACTCAAGGGAGTGGCGATGTGCGGATTGTCCTCCGCATGACCGTTGCCTATCCAATTGTGACTAAACTGATCTTGCTGTTTTACGAGAAACTCGGCCCCCTCTCGATACCAATCGTACTCGCCGATAAAACGCCTGGTGGTCAGACGGCCGACACGTTCCAACCCGTACAGGTAGTAGTAGTGCCAGACGCTCTCCATGCCCGGTCTGCCAGGATTGCGGCGCACCGAGAAATTCTGCGCCAGCCAATTCAGGGCCATCTCCAGAGAGTCGTCGTCCTCTTGCGGTTGGCAACATTGCACCAAACCGTTCTTGACAACGGCGTTTGGACTGTTCACATGCCCGGCGCAGATTACGGTGCCAGCTATTCCCGCGCAGGTCATGCTGCCCAAGCCGTTTTCCCATCCGGCCTGGTATCCCCAGGACCCTCGCTGATTCTGGCAACCCTTCCAGTAATTCAATGCCTTTTCCCACGTCTCCTTCTGTACGATCGCCCCAGCCCGCTCGGCCTCATGGAGCGCAAGTACGGCAAACTGAGAATTACTGTTGTCACCACCACCACGGGGATAGGACCACTGGCCGCCCTCGAGCTGTACCGATTCCAGCCACTTCACGTTGCGCTGGATCAAAATCAGATCGCGTTCTGGCTGCGCAGCCGCAAACACCATCGTTTGCAAAGCAACACTGTAGGTTTTCGTGGGCTCCTGCTTGCGCAAGAAGCTGAGCGCCTTCTGGATTTTCCGGTCGTCAGGTTCGATACCCGCATTCAGAAGCGCCAACGTACAAAGCGCCGTGACACCGCCAGGGTAGCTAGCTACATCGTTCCAAGTGCCGCGGTGCGCATTCTGCTCGCTAAGCAGGTATTTCACACCTCCCTCAATAGCCGTGCGCACCTGCTCTGCCGTAACCGGTTCCGCAGGCTGCGCTCGAACTAGTGCCGTCAAAACAAGGAGCAGCACCAGAGCGCCGGAGGAAGACGTCTGTCTTGTAGTCCATCGATCCATCGCCGGGTCTCTCGGTAGTGAGGATTGAGTCTACCTATATCATAAACTGCGATAGCTGGGGAGACAATGCAATGGGGCGCACATTGTCCGCCGGCAGTACGGGCTATAGAATTGCGGCAGGCAATGACGGTTGGCAATCGGTCCAAGCCGTCGGCGCGAGCAGCGCGCGATTTACCGATACGCCCCGCTACAAAATTGAGAGGCTCGCCCGACTCACCCTCGGAACGACTGCTTGACTTCGTTATTATTACCGCCATTGGTCATTCCTACTCCAGCGTTCCCACTCCCTCCCTACCCTAGCATAATAAGGACGGCAATCCATTGACTCGCAACCTCGGCGACATCTTGAAGGAGTTTCGTCAACATCGGCTGGTCATGAAGCAAGAGCTGCAGAAGGTGATCATTGGCCAAGACGAGGTGATTGAACAGATTTTCGCCGCCATCTTCACCCGTGGGCACTGCTTGCTGGAAGGCGTACCCGGACTGGCCAAGACACTGATGGTGAGCACGCTTTCGCAGATTCTCGACCTCGGCTTCAAGCGGATCCAATTTACGCCGGACTTGATGCCTTCGGACATCACCGGCACCAACGTGCTGGATGAAGATGAGCACGGCCGGCGCAGCTTTCGGTTCGTTGAAGGGCCCGTTTTTACAAATATTTTGCTGGCCGACGAAATCAATCGCACGCCGCCTAAAACTCAGGCAGCCCTGCTCCAAGCGATGCAAGAACGCGAAGTCACCGTCGGCCAAACCACCTATCCGCTCCCCGAGCCATTTTTCACCATCGCCACCCAAAACCCCATCGAGCAGGAAGGTACCTATCCACTCCCCGAAGCGCAGCTCGACCGATTCATGTTTAATATTAAGGTCGACTATCCTTCCGTGGCAGAAGAGCAGCAGATCCTCACCTCGACGACCCGCCACGAACAACCCCAAGTGTCGAAGGTGCTTTCCGCCCGAGCAATCTTGAATCTGCAGAAGTTGGTCGGTTCGGTGGCGGTAAGCGAGTACATCATTAAGTACGTCGCTGCGATTGTACGGGCCACGCGTCCCAAAGATGAGTCCGCGCCAAAGTTCGTCCAAGAGCTCGTGGACTGGGGTGCCGGCCCCCGCGCCGGTCAGTTTCTCATCCACGGCGGCAAAGCCCTTGCCGCAATGGACGGGCGGTTTACGGTGGCCATTGAAGACATACAGAAAGTCGCCAATCCCGTACTCCGCCACCGTGTCAGCACCAATTTTCAAGCACAGGCAGAAGGAATGACAAAGGAGGATGTAATCGCGCGCTTGCTCGCGACGATCCCAGTTCCGGAAATCCCGAAGTATGAGAACTAAAAATACTCCTCATGCCCACTGTCGAAAAATACCTGAAACCCGAAGTGATTCGGCAGATTTCCCGGCTTGACCTGCGCGCTCAATTCATCGTCAAGGGTTTCTTGCAAGGGCTGCACGCCAGCCCCTTTCACGGTTTCTCAGTCGAATTCAGCGAACACCGCAAATACGCGCCGGGAGACAATCCGGACGACATCGACTGGCTGGTGTACGCCAAAACCGATAAGTATTACGTCAAAAAATTTGAAGCAGAGACGAACCTAACCGGCTACCTGGTGATGGATCTGAGCGCTTCAATGGCTTACACCTATGAGCAGCAATTGTCCAAGTTTGAGTATTCGATATGCCTGGCGGCAGCCCTCTGTTATTTAATGATTCATCAGAACGATCCGGTGGGGCTCATTACATTTGGAGAAAAGATTGTCGATAGTTTGGCACCAAAATCGAAACGCCAACAGATTGGCACCATTCTGTCCCATCTGGCAAGGCTCGACCCGAACGAGAAAACTGACATCGGGCGCAGCTTGAACCAACTGGCTGCGATGCTCCGCCATAGTAGCTTGGTCATGCTATTCAGCGATCTCTTGGGAGAACCCAACGACGTGATCGCCGCGCTGCGTCGGCTTCGGCATGGGGGACATGACATCATCTTATTTCACGTGCTGGACAAGGCCGAAGTTGATTTTCCCTTCGAAGGGCTCGTCGAACTGGAAGATCCCGAGTCGCATGCACAGATCGAGGTCAACGCCGATGCCTATCGTAGCGATTATCTCGCAGAGATTGCTGAGTTTCGCGCACTCTATGAGCGCGAATGTCGTCAGATTGGTATCGACTATGTTGCGCTGAATACGAGCATGCCCTTCGATCGGGCACTTACCGAGTACCTGGTTAATCGCCGCAACTGCGGATAGCCCAAAAAAGGAACGCGAATGGGCTTTTTGACTCCAGCCCTGCTGGGAGGCATCGCACTGGTCGCACTGCCGGTGCTGTTGCATCTGGTGATGCGCCGGCAGCCACGCAAGTTGGTGTTTCCAGCTTTGCAGTTCGTGCGCCGCCGGCAGGAGGCCAACCGCCGGCGGATGAATCTTCGTAATTGGCTCCTGCTCGCGCTTCGCTGCCTGCTCCTGGCCGGCCTGGCCATCGCCTTGGCACGTCCCACCCTCAAAGGCAGTGGTTTGCGTGGAAAAGAGGGGGCTCCCTTGGCAGTGGCACTTGTGGTCGACAACTCACTCCGCATGCAGTACGTCCATGAGAACAAAACGCGTCTGCAGCAGGCGGCCGAGATGGCCGTGTGGTTGGTGGAACGCGTACCAGAGGACACGGAAGTTGCCGTCTTGGACTTGAGTCGCGCGGCGGCCGGCTTTGTCGTGGATACAGACACCGCCCAAGCGCGACTACGCAACCTGGCACCCGAGGCCAGCCCTCGCCCGCTCGAAGACGCGGTACGCGGGGCGATCGAGCTCGTGGCCGACCGTCCCGATCATCGCCAAGAGGTCTTTTTGTTCAGCGACCTGAGTGCGGCGCAGTGGAATGAACAGGCACTCACTGCAATCAGCAAAGCGCTCGACGAGTCGCCGGACGTCTGCATTTATCTGATCGATGTGGGCGTAACCGAACCCCGAAATATTTCACTCGGGAAACTCGAGTTGCGTTCGGGCACGCTGCGGCCTGGTCAGCCACTTCACATTGAAGTATCGGTAAGCGGCACGGGCGTGGCGGAACCTCCGCTGGTAGAACTCTTTTTAGAAGAGTCTCCGGAGCGCGCGGTAAAACGTGGACAGCGCCACGTCGAACTCAGCCCCGAAGGAACCGGACAGGCAACCTTTGAACTGGCCGAACTCCCCCTGGGTGTCCATCAGGGTTACCTGCGTTTGGCAACCCGTGACCCCCTGGAAGTGGACAATACGCGCTACTTTACGGTTGAAGTTCGTCCCCCCGCGCGCGTCTTGTTGCTCGGCGAAAACAGCAGGGACACGCTGTTTCTGCGCGAAGCGTTAAGCCCTGCCCTGATCGGTGATTCCCACGCTGTCCGTTTTCAGTGCGACTCCCACCGCTTTTCAGAGGCGGCCTCGCTGGCGCTGGAGGACTATGCGGTCGTGTGTCTATGTGACCCGCCACCACTTTCCGCGAAGTTTTGGCAGTCGCTGGTTGACTATACCTACGACGGTGGTGGTGTGGGAATCTTTTTGGGGCATCGCGCCCGGTTGACTGGTTTTAACGAAGCTGCCGCGGAACAGCTACTTCCTGGCAAGCTAAAACTCCGTTCCCGCCATGCCACGCATCTTTTCCCGCGATCGATGGCGCACCCTGCCCTGGCCGGTCTCAAAGATTACGCGGCCAGTATTCCGTGGGAAGTTTATCGTGTGTGGAAATACTGGGAGTTATCGGACCTCGCTGCGGACGCGTATGTCGTCATGCGTTTTGCCAACAACCAGCCGGCAGTTTTGGAGCGCGCGCTGGGGCGGGGACGGGTACTCACGATGACCACGCCCGTATCGGATCCGCTAGAGCCGGTGGGCCGTGATAGCTGGAACCTTTTGCCGACTGGACCTGAGCCATGGCCTTTTGTAGCGCTAGCGAATCAATTTGTGGGCTATCTAGCACAACATGAAAACGAATCGTTGGCGTTCATTGCAGGCGAGACGGTCGCGCTACGACTCGCCGCGAAGCAGCGCCTGTCGTCCTATGTGCTGCGCCAACCCGATGGAGAGTCCTTGCGCCGCACGCTGCCGCCCGGCGAGAACACCATTCGCATCGGTACGGCTCGCGTCTTGGGCAACTATCGGGTAGCCTCGGGCGGTACGTCGACACAGCTCAATCTTGGGTTCAGCATGAACGCCGCGGCTGATCTCAGTCGTTTGGAACGTGTGGATCCCGCACAACTTGCCGCTGCGTTCCCGGCGGAGCGCGTGCAGCTGGCGCGTACTCTCGAAGATGTCGAACTCTATGTCGATATCGGCCGCAGCGGTCGCGAGCTGTTCTCATGGGCGATTACCTTGGTTGCCCTAGTCTGGAGTAGCGAGCACTTGCTCGCCAATCGGTTCTATCGGAGCACCTCGTGACTTCCTGGAGCTTCGCACCTGTCGGGGGGACGTGGTTTACCGTTGCGGTAGCCCTGCTGCTCCTATTGGCGATGCTAGTCGGGCCGGCAGGAAACCGGCTTTCGCGTCGTCAGCGCGCGCTGCTTTTGGGCCTGCGTGCAGGCACAGCAGTGCTGCTCCTGTTGGCCATGTGGCGGCCGACGCTTGTCGCCACCGAAACGCGCCGTTTGCCTGGGTCACTCGTACTTCTGCTCGACAGCTCGCGCAGCATGCAGATTAGCGACTCACTTGGGAACGATTCGCGCTGGAACGCCATGAAGTCGGTACTCGCTGCGGCAGGCGATCAGCTGGCCGAACTCGCCGAATCCTGGGACGTCAAGATTTACGAATTCGATGAAACGACCAGGGCCGTAGCGCTAACCGATGGTAAACTCGAGCTGCCCGATCATCCGGATGGCCCTCAAACGGCGATCGGTTCGTCATTGAAAGACGTGCTGGAGCGCGAAGCGCAACAGCGTGTGGTGGCGGTGCTGCTGCTTAGTGACGGCGCGCAGCGCGCCTTGGCCCCACGCGACCTACAACCGCAAACAGTCGTCCGGCGCTTGGCAATCGACAACATCCCGCTCTACACGTTCACCCTTGGCAAGCCGGCACTTGGCTTGCAGTCCGACTTGCGTGTCGAAGACCTCCTCTTAAGCGACGTCGTCTTTGCAGAAACCCCTGTCACCGTCCGGGCAACGATCGGTGCGGACGGCTACGCAAACCAAACGTACAAAGTCCAGCTGCTTTGGGAAACGCCCGCAGGCGAGATGGAGATCGTCGATACGCGGCAGGTTGTTATCGGCACCCAGCGCCAGCGCACTCCCGTGCCACTCACCCACACACCCTTGCACCCTGGCGAATACAAAGTCTCCGTGCGAATCGAAACGCCGGAAGGGGAGTTGGCCAGTTCCAACAATGTTCAAAGCACATTCGTTTCGGTACTCAAAGGGGGCGTCAAGGTACTCTATCTGGCCGGCGCGTCGCGGATCGGGGGGCATCCGGGCGTCGAACCTCGCTTCGTCCGCGCGGCGCTGGCCGCCCACGCCGATCTGAGCGTTCGCTATGAACTCCTGAATTACCGGATACCGAGACTCGACCTACGCGCCGCACTTAAAGAAGGCAACTACGACGTTTACTTGCTTGGCGACGTCGATGTAAACGCACTGAACCTGGCATCGTGGAAAAAAATTGCGGTGGAGGTCGACCGCGGCGCGGGTCTGGCAATGCTCGGAGGGTTTCACAGTTTTGGGCCGGGCGGCTACCGTGGTTCGCCGTTGGCGCCGATACTGCCGATCGTCATGGGCCGGGCCGAACGACAAAACTTTGACGAACCGCCCCGCCCAGACATGCATGTACGGGGTCCCTTGCAATTCTTACCCACGACGTTGGGCGACGGCTTGCATCCGCTCGTGCGGATCAAGAACGAGGGTGACCAAGAAATCGATTGGTCGCAGCTCCCTGCGCTTGACGGCGCAAACCGTTTCGAGCGGTCCCAAATAAAGCCCAACGCCCAAACAATCGCCAGCTCCGCGGCACCCGCCAAGTGGCCCCTCCTGGTAACGGGAGCTTGGGGCCATGGTCGCACAATTGCGTTTGCTGCCGATTCGACCTGGCACTGGCAGATGGAAGGTTTTGGAAATGTCCACCGCCGTTTCTGGAGGCAATTGGTCATGTGGTTGGCCCACAAGGACGATACCGACGGGGCATCGGTGTGGGTCCGGTTGGACGCGCGCCGATATCAACGCGGCAGCCGCGTTGAGTTTTCCGTGGGAACTTTGGAAGCCCAGCGCAAGGCGTCGGCCTCGGCCACGACGGATATCCAGGTAGAACTTCCGGACGGATCCAAGCTGCCCGTGCGTGCCCAGCGCCGCGGAGAAAACCTGATCGGAGTTTTTTCGAACACGTCGCTACCAGGAGACTATCGAGTCTCTGTCGCCGCTAGCGAGAACGGCCAGCTGTTGGGCTCAGCCCAGGCGCGGTTCACAGTTCCCGAACTTGACATGGAGCTTGATCAACCGGCTGCCGAGCCGACATTGATGGCGTCGCTGGCCGGTCTCACCGCCGAAGCGGGCGGCAGAGGATTGGCTCCGGAAGAACTGCCCGAATTATTGGAACAACTTAAATCGCGCAGGCAAGAGTTTGAAGAGGAAATCGCGAAAGAGCGAACGCTCTGGGACACGTGGCCCATGCTGCTATCGATCGTCGGGCTACTAGGCGGCGAATGGTATTTACGCAAACGCTGGGGCCTGGTTTGACGCCAAAACCGCACAAGGGATCCGCCGCCCGGTTTTCGAAATCGGTGGGCAAACCCAAGCGCCTAACCCGATCCGGCGTTCGCCCAACACGTGGCCACGATGCGGATTGATTCATAAGGCACCTGTTCCCCAAGATATTCGTAGATCGGCTTGAGCCGGTTGCCGCCGACCTCTTCGATCGCGGCACGCACGCTGGCGACGGTAGCCTCATCAACCCAGGGCGACGGGTCGGTGACCTGCTGGTACGCGAGAAACTGATTGAGATAACAGCAGACTGTCGACTCGGCGCGCCCCAGTTCTACCGCCACGTCCGCGACCGATTTGCCGGCCCTGAATAGCGGAAACGCCGCGATGGCAACCGCGGTGATCTTAGGCGATTGGCCAGCTGCACCGTTTTCAGGCGCAATTGTCCCCGTTGCCCCGTATCCAGGCGTGATGTTGCCCGTCGCCGTGTTGCCCGATGCCGTATTCGTTTTCGGTGGATCCAGCGATCCGCAGTTCTCGGTGATACGCGCCAAAAACTGCTCGCCATAGTCACCCAGCTTCTTGTGGCCAACACCATGAACTTCCAGAAAACTCTCGAGCGTTGTGGGCCGGCGGCGCGCCATGTCCCGCAAGCTCGCGTCTCCAAACACGATGTAGGCCGGAACGCCTTGCTCGGCGGCCACTTGTCGGCGCAGGATGCGGAGCGATTCGAAGAGCTCGCGGTCGACTCCGTCCCACGCTCCGGTTTCTTCGGAACGACACAAACTGGCCCGTTTCTTGGGGGCAGGCTTGAGCAACATGGGCGTGTGCTCGCCGCGCAGCACTTGCCATCCTAGCTCCGTCAGCTGCACCAGGTTGTACTCGGTCGCCTTCGCCGCGCAGTTCTGCCCCACCAATTGCTCCAACCAGTCGCGAATCGTGGACTTGGGGTACTCCGACAAAATGCCGTGCGTGCTGAGCTGGTCGTGCCGTCGCTCGAGGATCCGCTTGTCTTCCGAACCGGCCAGCACTTGAGCCGTGTAGTCCGCGCCAAATCGTTGTTCGAGACGCGCCACACAAGAAAGAATTTTCTGGGCGATCACCAGTGGCGCGTCGACTTGCTCAACGTCTCCAAGACATATGTCGCAGGCCCCACAATTGTCACGCTCGTAAGTCTGTCCGAAATACTCGACGAGCGCGCGATGGCGGCACGAAACCGACTTGCAAAACCGGTCAATCGCGGAAAGTGATTCCATAGCAC
>Ga0310121_10005805_pt1 | contig 10514 bp, 9 predicted proteins | sample CB27_Tmax_986_MG_FD_203504 | JGI IMG/M metagenome (GOLD analysis project Ga0310121, IMG submission 203504) | Marine microbial communities from Western Arctic Ocean, Canada - CB27_Tmax_986 | ecosystem: Environmental > Aquatic > Marine > Oceanic | place: Canada: Western Arctic Ocean | collected... | reverse complement strand
TTCGTAGTTTATACGGATAGTGAAACTTGGGCAGGTAGATCACACCCAGTAGAAGCACTTCGTGATTACAGAAAGAAAACGGGAATCCCAGCAAAACTGATTGTGGTAGGGATGGAAGCAAATGATTTTACAATAGCAGACCCAGATGACGCGGGTATGTTAGATGTAGTAGGGTTTGATACGACAGCACCATCGGTGATGTCTGATTTTATCAGAGAAGATTTACAGTAACAAATAAACAACATAAGGAAAAACAATGAACACAGGTACAGTAAAATGGTTCGACGCTAAAAAAGGATATGGTTTCATATCTGATACAGCGACAGACGGATCAAAAGATTACTTTGTCCATTTCTCCGAAATTCAAATAGACGGCTTTAAGACTTTATCAGAAGGTCAAAAAGTCGAGTTTGAAATCGGTGAAGGTGACAAAGGTGCTGTTGCGAAGAATGTTAAATCAGCAACAGAATAAATCAGATTTAGCGTAAAAAGTTGGGTTGTTTTTATAACAACCCAATATTTATTATTGTCAAAGGTTACACCAATGACAATTAACTAATAACAAATAAAAATAACAATAGGAGATAACAAATGGATATTGAAGCCGTAAGAAAGCGACTAAGCCAGTTACAAACCTCAACTACAAGAACAACAAACTTGTGGAAACCTCAACCAGGAAAGACACAAATCCGTCTTTTACCTTACAAACTAAATACAGATATACCGTTTATCGAATTATTCTTTCACTATGATTTAGGTGGAAAGACTTTTCTTTCCCCAATATCCTTTGGCAGACCTGATCCGATAGAAGAATTTGCCGAGAAACTAAAATCGAGTGGAAATCGCGAAGATTGGAAACTTGGTAAAAAATTGGAAGCAAAGCTCAGAACTTTTGCTCCAGTAGTAGTTCGTGGTGAAGAAGGTAGTGGTGCTAAGTTTTGGGGATTCGGTAAAACCGTATATCAAGAACTATTATCAATTATATCAGATCCTGATTATGGTGATATTAGTGATCCAGTTAGTGGACGTGATGTCGTGGTTGAATTCCTAACAGCAGAAGAAACGGGAGCATCGTTTCCTAAAACTAACATTCGTGTTAAACCAAATCAAACCGCAGTCACAGAAGATAAAAAAGTTCTAACTACTTTACTTGACGAACAAAAAGACATTCGTGAAGTTTATAATGAGTTAAGCTATGATGAATTGGCAGAAGCTCTACATGATTGGTTGAACCCAGGTGACGAAAAAGAATCAGAAAAGACAAAAACACCAGCATCAAGTAAAGTATTAGAAAGTGCAGTAACAAGTACTACTGAAGTTAGTGATGCTTTTGATGACCTGTTTAATTCATAATAAAGGAGACATATATGTCTATATCAGCAAAAGATGAACTTGCACAAGTTCTTGCCGATAACCTTAATAAACAGTTCAAGGATACGAAGGTAGCCTATTTCTTAGATGGTTCAAATGCCACTCCAACTGATATCAAGGAATTTATATCAACTGGTTCATCGATTTTAGATTTAGCAATCTCTAATCGTCCAAATGGTGGAATAGCCGTAGGACGAATTACAGAGATAAATGGTTTAGAATCGAGTGGTAAATCTTTAATAGGAACTCACATTCTCGCGGAAACTCAGAAAAAAGGTGGACTCGCAGTCTACATTGATACTGAAACATCTGTTAGTAGAGAATGGTTAGAAACTATTGGTGTAGATGTTCAAAATCTATTATATCTTCATGTGGAAACAGTAGAAGATATATTTCAGTGTATTGAAAGTATAGTCACCAAGATTAGAGAATCAGATAGAGAAAGGTTAGTTACGATCCTTGTGGATAGTTTAGCAGGGGCATCTACCAAAGTAGAAATGGAAGCCGATTTTGAGAAAGATGGATGGGCAACGAGTAAAGCAATTATCGTTTCAAAAGCGATGAGAAAGATTACTCAAATGATTGGACGAGAACGAATAGCTCTTGTATTCACCAATCAACTCAGACAAAAACTCGGAGTTATGTTTGGTGATCCTTGGACTACTTCTGGTGGTAAGGCATTACCTTTTCACTCATCAACTCGTATTCGATTAAAGAATATGGGACAAATCAAAGACACAGCAAAAAATGTATTAGGTATGAAGTGTAGGGCACAGATTATTAAAAATCGCTTGGGTCCTCCACTTCGTCATGCTGACTTTAACTTATATTTCGATAGTGGTATTGATGATATGGGAAGTTGGCTAACGGTACTGAAAGAACACAAACTCTTGAAAATTGCTGGAGCTTGGTACACTTTAGAATATAAAGGTAAGGATATCAAATTTCAATCTAAGGACTTTGAAAAGAAATTAGACGAAACTGATGGATTAAAAGAATACCTTTATGATTTAATCTGTGAAGTATCTATCCTGAAATACCAATCTAAAGATTTAGGTATTGATGATGTAGTATATACAGACGAAGTGGTCGGTGTTGAATAATGGTAAGTACCTTTCTATTCTTGATGAGATAAAGAAACACGGCGGTAAAACGGATACAACAAATCCCAATGAAAAAGTACTGATAATAGATGGCTTAAATACTTTTATCAGAGTGTTTAGTGTTATACCAACTACTAATGATGATGGAATTCACATTGGTGGAATAGTTGGTTTTTTAAAGTCAGTTGGTTACGCAGTAAAAATGTTAGCTCCTACTCGTACTATCATAATATTTGATGGAACAGGTGGGAGTAACCGCCGCCGTAAACTTTATCCGGAATATAAAGCGAAACGAAGAACAAAGAAAATCCGACTCAATCGTGTAAACGATTTTGAAAATATCGAAGATGAGCGACACTCAATGATGATGCAATTATCTCGTTGTGTGGAATACTTAGAGAAATTACCTTTGAGTATAATGTCCATTGATGGTATAGAGGCAGATGATGCCATAGGTTATACAGCAAAACAAATATTGCCCAAGAGCAATGTTGTTATCATGAGTACCGATAAAGATTTCTTACAATTGGTAAATGATAGAATTTCAGTTTGGTCACCCACCAAAAAGAAACTTTACAATCCCGAAAAGATATTAGAGGAATACAAGGTAACATCTAAAAACCTGCTATTAAGTAGAGTTTTTGAAGGTGATAATTCCGATAATATTAAAGGAGTAAGGGGTATTGGTGCCAAAACCTTATTAAAACACTTTCCTGATTTAGGCACAGAAGGAAAGGTTATATCATATGATGATGTAATTAAAGAAGCACATAAACATCAAGGAGAGAGATTTTACAATCTAATACTTGATAATCAAGATACCATAGATATTAATCACAGATTGATGCAACTATCAGATGTGGATATTAGTGGTGATGCCAAATTAAAGATAAACAGAATAGTAAATGGTAAGATACCTGAGCTAAATAAACCAATTTTCCAAAAGATGTTTATGGAAGATAGGATGTTTGGTGCCTTACCAAATATAGAGAGTTGGATAATGCAAACTTGGACTCAACTCAATAGGTTTGCCAAAATAAATAATGGGTCGTAAAAAGAAATATTATACCGAAGAAGAAAGACTTGAAGCTCAACGAAAGTGGCAGATGGACCATTATGAGCGTAATAGGACCGAAATTTTGAAGAAGGCTAAGGAAAGGTATAGATTGAAAAAAATAGCAGAACAAAGAAAGGAAAAAAGGAGAAAGATATATGGCGACCAGTAAACTAATTAACGGGGATTGTTTAGAAGAACTGAAAAAACTAAAAGATAATTCAGTAGATTTACTTTGTACGGATCCACCATATGGATACGGATTTATGGGGAAACATTGGGATACATTCCAAGAGAAAAAATCTACCAAATCTCAATCAGTAGGTTGGATGAGTCCTGGTATGACTAAATCTACATATGGTATGAAAGAGTTCTTTGTTCCGATATGGGAAGAAGCATTACGAGTATTGAAACCAGGAGCATTCTCATTCGTTATGTCCGCACCAAGAAGTGATGTTCAGATGGTTATGGTTCAGACGTTACAAGAGGCAGGATTTGATGTGAGTTTCTCACCTATCTATTGGACATACGCAACAGGTTTTCCAAAGGCATTAAATATCGGTAAGGCGGTTGATAAACGACTTGGTAAAGAACGAAAAGTAATTGGAACTAAAATTGGTAAGGGTGGTGAAAACTTAAATAAATTATCAAGAGAGAATAAAGGTGATGATGAAGAAGCTAAAGGTATGGGTGCTTATGGGGTTGGAGCAAAACAAGAGAATGTAGAAATTCCAATTACAGAACCAAAGTCAGACGAGGCCAAGAAACTTGATGGTAGTTACGCAGGATATCAACCAAAACCAGCAGTAGAAGTGGTGATTGTGGCAATGAAACCATTAGGTAAGAAAATGGGTTATGTAGACCAAGCACTTGATAATGGTAAAGGTGTAACTTGGTTAGATGATTGTAGAATACCATTTCAAGGAATGGATGATTTTCCTGGTTGGTGGAAAACGGGAGCTAAAGGAAGTAAAGGATATTTAGAAACTGATACATTTAAGATTAGAGATATGGATAGTGAAGAAATAATGATTCGTCAGTTTGGTGGTAAAGAGAACTATGAAAAGTGGAAGAAACAGAATGTAAAGATGAGTGAAGATGAAGAACACTATATAAAAGCTAAGGGAGATAAAGAAAATTATTCAGAAGAACGAGGATGGGATAAATGGGGAGAAGAAGATTTCGGAGAAACACGGAATGCTCAAAATTTCACATCGGAAGATACCTATGAACGAGTTTCAGCGTTTGGAGACTCAAGTCAATCAGAAACCAAAGATGGTAGAAATTTATGGGGAAAGGAAGCCACTAAAAAAGTTAAAATAACAAAACGAAAACCAAGAGAAGAAGATGCGGTATTTAAGACAAGTGGATTTGAGAATGAAAATAATGATACAGCAGAAGCATCACCACTTGGTAGATTTGCAGCAAACTTGTTGGTAAGTGATGATATATTGAATGATGGTATACATAGAAAAAGTAAACATAATCCAAATCCAAGTGCTGCTTTAGATGGTAATACTTGGGGTGGAACTATACAAACTAATAGAGGCCCACGAGGATTTGATGATGAAGGTTCATTCAGTAGATATTATAGTTTAGATGCTTGGTGGCAAAATAGATTGGCTAAACTACCAGAAGGAGTTAGAAAAACATTTCCATTTTTGATTGTTCCCAAGGCTAGTAAATCTGAAAAGAATATGGGATTGGATAACTTACCAAAAAAGAAAAAACTTCATTCAAGTGGGGATAACCATGTAATGAATGAAATCTGTCCAACTCATAAGATAACTCTATGTCCTTGTGGATGGAGAAGTCCTGCAGTTTCTAATTTCCATCCAACAGTAAAACCAGTAGATTTGATGAGTTATTTAGTGATACTTGGAAGTCGTAAAGATGATGTAGTGTTAGATCCATTCTCAGGAAGTGGAACAACAGGAATTGCTTGTGTGTTTTCAGAAAGGAACTACATACTTATTGAAAGAGAAAAGGAGTATTTTAAGATACTAAAGGCTCGGATTAAGAAGGCAAAAAACCCAGCAGGATTAGTAGAAAATGAATGGTTTTAATCAATGAGTGATAGATCAACTTTATCCCAATTCGGACACGTTTTCCAATCAAAGATAATATCATCTTTATTATCAGACAAGAAATTTATACAAACTATATCAGATATTTTAGAACCAGATTATTTCGATAGTGATGCCAATAAGTGGTTATGTAAAATTATAAGAGATTATTTCTTTGAGTATAAAACCACTCCAACTCTTGAGGTGATGAAAGTTAAGATAGATGAGATGGAGAATGAGATTTTACAGGTTTCAGTAGTAGATAACTTAAAAGAGAGTTGGAGAAATATAGAATCAACCGACTTACAGTTTGTCCAAGAACAGACATTAGAGTTTTGTAGAAATCAAGTTATGAAACAGGCCATCATGGATAGTGTTGATTTGATTGAAGTAGGTCAATATGACCAAATCAAAAAAATCGTGGATGAGGCAATGAAAGCTGGTTCAGATAGAGATTTAGGTCATGATTACATTGAGGGTATAGAAGAACGACTTACAAAATCCACAAGAGATACTGTAAAGACAGGATGGGATCCAATAGATGAGGTCATGGATGGTGGATTAGGAGCAGGTGAATTGGGTGTTGTTGTAGCACCCGCAGGTATTGGTAAAACTTGGTGTTTACAGAACATAGGGGCATATTCTGTAAAACAGGGATTGAATGTAGTTCACTATACATTAGAGTTAAATCAGAATTATGTTGGGTTACGATATGATACGGTATTTAGTGGAATTACGACATCAGATATAAAATTTTATCAAGATGATGTTAAGAAGAAAATAGATGCACTTAAAGGAACATTATTGATAAAGTATTTTCCTACCAAAAGTGCTTCAGTTCAAACTTTAACTTCACATCTAAGTCAAATTGAAATACAAGGAAATAAACCCGATTTAGTAATAGTGGATTACGCGGATATTTTAAAAGGTGTTGGTTCAGAAAAAAGACACGTTTTAGAAAATATTTATGAAGATTTAAGAGGATTAGCTGGTGAAATTGAATGTCCGATATGGACAGCCTCACAGGCAAACAGAAGTTCATTAGAAGAAGAAATTATTGATGCAACAAAAGTTGCAGAAGCATATAGTAAAGTAATGATAGCAGATTTCGTGGTATCAGTTAGTAGAAAGGTTGAAGATAAGATTGCAAATACAAGCAGGTTTCACGTTATCAAGAATAGATTTGGGATTGATGGTATAACTTTTCCATCAAGTATGAACACGAACATTGGTAAAATTCTTATTTACGAATCATCAACTCAGAGTGGCCAAGAGGTTCAAGGGAAGATGGATAATAGTCAAGAGTATTTACGAAAGCAATTGGCAAATAAACATAAACAATTTGAAAAAGATGGTGATGGATTTGAATAAGATTTATATTTATATCCGTAAACAATATAGACAGAAAAATCGGAGAAAAAGTTATGGATAGGTTTAAGTTATCAGAAAATTTTATAAATAAGTATAAAAGAAAAAAACCACCATTCGGTTTTAATGGGTTAGGTGAATTAGTTTACATGAGAACCTATTCTCGTATTAAAGAAAACGGTAAAAATGAACGTTGGTGGGAAACCATTCAACGGGTTGTAGAGGGAACTTACTCTATGCAAAAGAATTGGATTGACCAACATCAACTTGGTTGGAATCCTTGGCAAGCACAAGCATCAGCTCAAGAAATGTATGACCGAATGTTCAATATGAAATTTTTACCACCAGGCCGTGGTTTATGGGCAATGGGAACTGCTATTACCGAAGAAAAGAAGTTATATGCTGCCCTTAATAACTGTGCATTCGTATCTACTAAAACACTAAAAGATGATTATTCAAAACCATTTTGTTTCTTAATGGACGCATCAATGTTAGGTGTAGGAGTTGGTTTTGATACAAAGGGTGCTGGTGAAATTGTTGTAAAGGGAGTCAATACTGATAGGGGAGAAGAAACATATGTAATTCCAGATACACGAGAAGGTTGGGTTGATTCATTAAAGTTATTGTTAGAGAGTTATTTTCATGGAACTTCACCAGTATATTTTGATTACTCAAAAGTTAGACCTGCAGGTGCACCAATCAAAGGTTTTGGTGGTGTATCAAGTGGTCATGAACCACTAAAAGAAATTCATGAAGAAATTAGAAAAGTATTAGAACAAAATAGCAAAGAACCAATTACAGTAACTACAATTGTTGATATAATGAACCTTATTGGTAAATGTGTCGTAGCAGGGAACGTAAGACGAACAGCGGAGATTGTGTTCGGTGATCCATTTGATGACGAGTATTTAGATTTAAAAAATTATAAAGTTAATCCAGACAGAGAAAAATTTGGTTGGACATCAAACAATTCAATATTTGCAAAACTCGGTATGGATTATACTGAAGTATGTAAGAGAATTAATGATAATGGGGAACCTGGATTTGCATGGTTAGAAAATATGAGAAAATTTTCACGTATGCAAAATGGTGGTGATAATAAAGACCATAGAGTTGCAGGTGGCAATCCTTGTTTAGAACAATCATTAGAAAGTTATGAGTTATGTTGTTTAGTAGAAACATTTCCAAACAATCACGAGTCATTAGAGGACTATAAGAGGACACTTAAATATGCTTATCTGTATGCCAAAACCGTAACACTTGGAAAAACTCACTGGCCAGATACTAATAGAGTTATGTTAAGAAATAGACGGATTGGATGTTCAGTAAGTGGTGTCGCACAATTTATTACAAAACACGGAATGGATAATTTAAGAAAGTGGTTAGAGAAAGGATACGATACAATACAGGAGTGGGATAAACAATATAGTGATTGGTTTGCAGTTCCAAAATCAATTAAAACCACAAGTGTTAAACCAAGTGGTACGGTTTCATTATTAGTAGGAGCAACTCCTGGAATGCATTATCCAGAGTCAAGATTCTACATAAGACGAATGAGGTTATCAAAACATTCAGAGTTAATAGAACCATTAAAGAAAGCAGGTTACAAATTAGAACCAGCCTTCGGTTCAGAAGATTCTACAATGGTGGTAGAAGTGCCGGTTGACGTAGGAGAGGGTATTAGAACTGCGGCTGAACTTTCTATTTGGGAACAATTCAGTTTAGCCGCTTTTCTACAAAGACATTGGGCAGACAATCAAGTTAGTTGTACAGCAACATTCGACCCTGAAACGGAAGCAAACGAACTACCACACGTTTTAAATTATTTTCAATATAGATTAAAAGGTATATCACTATTACCAAGACACCCATTAGGAGCATACAAACAAATGCCTTATGAAGCAATTACAGAACAAGATTATGAAAAAAAAGTTAAAAAACTTAAATATTTGAGTTTTGTGGGCGTTGAAGGTGAAGAAGCAGAAATAGATAAATTTTGTAACAATGATGTTTGTGAGATTCCAGGAGAAATAATTTATGAGTCATAAGTTAGAATATTTGTGGTTGGACGGTTGTACACCAACCCAGATTAGAAGTAAAACCAAGATAGTTAAGTCCTTCGGCCAAAAGGGTGGTGAGGCACCAATATGGGGTTTTGATGGTAGTTCAACAGAACAAGCAAAAGGAAGTAATTCTGATTGTGTGTTGAAACCAGTAAGAGTTTATCCAAATCCATTAGATACTGATAGTTCAATAGTTTTATGTGAGGTGTGGAATGTAGATGATACACCACATCCAACAAATACACGGAGAGAGTTAGAGGAATTATTAGAAGATTTAGAAGATGATATCGATGAATGGGTGGGATTTGAACAAGAGTATACATTGTTTATACATGATAGACCATTGGCTTGGCCATTTGATGGTGAACCTGCACCACAAGGTGATTACTATTGTGGTAGAAATGCTGGTGAAAGTATTATGAGGAAACATATGAATGCTTGTATTCAAGCTGGTGTTAGTATATGTGGAACAAATGCAGAAGTTATGTTAGGTCAGTGGGAATATCAGATTGGAGCAGGTGGTTCGATTGCTATGAGTGATGATTTATGGGTTGCCCGTTGGTTGATGGAAAGAATTTGTGAACACTATGATTTATCAGTATCATTGGATCCAAAACCAATAGAAGGTGATTGGAACGGTGCAGGTTGTCATACTAATTTTTCTACCAAGTATACGAGGGGACATGGGGGAGATGAATTTATATTTAAAGCCTGTATGGATTTAGAAAAGGTTCACGAAGAACATATGAAAGAGTATGGTGAAGGAAACGAAAGACGATTAACTGGATTACATGAAACCCAGGCAATAGATTCATTTACTTGGGGAGTCTCAGATAGAGGAGCATCAATTCGTATTCCGTGGCAAGTAGATAAAGATAAATGTGGTTATTTAGAAGATAGACGACCATCATCTAATTGTGATCCATACAAAGTCAGTAAAAAGTTGATAGAAACGATTTGTAGTTAGATACTTATAGTAAAGAGGTTATAAAATTTACCAAAATATATACTACGAGAGCCGTAAAAACAAAGTACATATATGGGATGATAAAAGTGGTCATGTAGTTGTGCCTTATAAAAGGTATGCTTATGTGAAAGACAATTATGGAACTCATGTTTCTTTGTATGGTGATAGATTAAAAAAGACATATAAGTGGGATAAAACTGTAGAGGGATTACACGAAAGTGATATCAATCCTGAAACACGAACTCTAATTGATATGTACACTAATAGTGAAGAACCGTCAACTGGTCATAGAATTATGATTATTGATATCGAGGTTGAGGTTACAGAGGGCTTCCCAAATCCACTAAAAGCACAGAATAAGATTACTTCTATTGCAATTCACGATAGTGTAACCGAGCAATATTTTTGTTTCGTTTTGGATGAAGAAAATAAACTTAAACCAAATGATTGGGGCGAAAATGTAACAGTAGAAACCTTTGACAAAGAGTATGGATTATTACAAAGGTTTTATGCAAAGTATTT
>Ga0310121_10005803_pt1 | contig 10517 bp, 8 predicted proteins | sample CB27_Tmax_986_MG_FD_203504 | JGI IMG/M metagenome (GOLD analysis project Ga0310121, IMG submission 203504) | Marine microbial communities from Western Arctic Ocean, Canada - CB27_Tmax_986 | ecosystem: Environmental > Aquatic > Marine > Oceanic | place: Canada: Western Arctic Ocean | collected... | reverse complement strand
CGTCTCAATGGCATCAGTGTCACCTTGTCCAGGGTTGCGTGACCCGTCGACAAGAACCAATACGAGCGAACAGCCTGATGCTGCACGTTGCACCTCTCGCATCATCCGTTTGCCTAGTTCCTGACGGGGCTCGTGAATGCCGGGACTATCAATGAAAACTATTTGCCCCTCAGGACTGGTGACAACGCCCTGAATAGCATCTCGTGTAGTTTGAGGCTTGTTCGTAGTGATCGAGATTTTCGTACCAACCAGTCGATTGAGCAAGGTTGATTTGCCAACGTTGGGTCGCCCTAAAATTGCAACCAAGCCTGCCTTCATTCCTTTGCCTCGTTAGGGGTTCTGCTCGGATGAGATTCCTCCTGTTCAATGCGTCTAATGGCGACACTTGAGACTTTGCGTTTGTTTCCTGACAAAACTTCAATTTGAATCCCATCGAGCATTATCTTTGCACCGGGCGAAGGTACTTTCCCAAGATGTTCACAGACCAAACCGCCTATTGTCGTCGATTCGATTTCTTCATTGGGTCTAAAGTTTATTAGTTCGCTGAGTCGATCCAAATCCACATTGCCATCAAGAATAAATGACTTATCTGGCTGTTCTACAACGTCTAAAGGTGAATCGGATTCGTCATGAATTTCACCAACAATCTCTTCCATGAGGTCTTCCATTGTGACCAAACCGGCCGTCTGTCCATATTCATCTATCACGATCGACATTTGTGCATTTGCATCCTGCATTTCACGCAGTAATTCGTTGATCGGTTTAGTTTCAGGTACCAGCGACACGGGACGCATCAATTCGCGAACCGTGACTAGTTTACTTTGACTTTCTTCGATATCGAGAGTGTCTCGTGTGTGAACCAGCCCCACAATGTGGTCAAGCTCATTTTCGAAGACCGGCACACGTGAATGTTCTTTGTCAATCAGTAGCCTCCACAACTCTTCCACTGTCCGTTCAGCCTCGATGGCGACTACACGTGGACGTGGTGTGACAACTTCTCGCACAGTTTTGTCTCCAAATTCCACGACCGACTGAATCAGTTTTCGGTCTTCCTGTCCAATCAGCCCTTCTTCTTCACCTGCGTCGAGTAGGGCTTCGATATCTTCGATAGAATTTGTCATTCCGTTCTTATTTGGTTCCTTGGCACTCAGATCAGCGACTGAGGAAATAAAATTCACCAGCAAGGTAAATGGTTGAACAATCCAATTGATCAAACGAGCGCAAGGTAAAAGGGTTACCATCCAAACGCCTGTTGTGTGTCGCAGGAGCATTCCTGGCACAATATGCGCGAACAATATTACCGCCGTTGCTGACAGAGCTGCGGTTTCTCCAGCTGCTAGCACGATGCTTCGTCCTCCCTCGGAGAGTAGAGCCATCAGGACGACCACCAGTATTACAAGTGACAATTGTTGGGCGAAGGCATACCGAAAAAGGGATCGCTGTGTATCTTCACCGAGATGCGGTTTCAAATTCTCTTCGAAATGTTTGACGGTCACCGGGTTCTCTCGAGACCGAATTGGTAAGGAATGCACAAATAGTAGGTGTATGTAAGATGACAAGAGGGTCACGCCACACAGAAACAGAGCAAGAATAATCCAGAGAATCGTCATGATATCTCTCGTTCTACTAGTCCAGCGAGTAATCCCAGCTTTTTCCGCCAGTGTGTTTCTACCCTTTTCATCTTGCCGCTATCGGTCTCGTGATCATACCCCATCAAGTGCAGTAGTCCGTGCAAAACAAGTATCTTCAATTCCTCTTCTATGGAATGGCCAAAATTAGCTGCCTGCAACTCTGCGCGCCTTGCCGAAATCAAAATATCGCCGAGGCGACTGTCCTCATCATCAGGAAATGAAAGCACATCCGTGGTTGATGCTTTGCCACGGAACTTTCGATTTGCATGCCTTAATGCTGCGTCAGACGAAACGAGGACCGCAAATTCTCGTTGGTCTGCAACTTCTCGGTGTATCCGAGTCAGGAAGGTAGTATATTCATTCTCGTTGAAGCGTACTTTCCGTTGACGGTTAAGATACCAAGGAGGGTCGTTGTTTTTGGTTTCTACCATTGTTCAGATGCTTAAGCCTGATGCTAGGTCTCAGAGGAATCGCCTTTAGCTTTGGTGGCCACGCTTGGATTTTTGTTTTTTCGTTTTGCGCCCTGATGTGTGCTGTAAGCGCGCACGATTTTTTGCACTAAATCGTGTCGCACGACATCCTTCTCATCAAAATAAACAAACGGAATGCCGTCGACGGTGCTAAGAACATCTATTACTTCAAGTAGGCCACTATGTTTTCCTGACGGAAGATCAATTTGAGTGATATCGCCGGTAGCAACTGCTTTCGATCCAAAGCCTAGTCGAGTAATGAACATGTTCATTTGCTCTGCCGTAGTGTTCTGCCCCTCATCCAAAATAATGAAGATATTGTTTAAGGAACGGCCTCGCATAAACGCGAGAGGTGCAATCTCGATCAACCTTTTGTCAAGAAGCCTCTCGACTCGGTCAGTATCAAGTATGCCGTAAAGCGCATCGTAGAGTGGACGAAGGTAGCGGTCTATCTTTTGCTGTAAAGTTCCTGGCAAAAAACTTAATTGTTCACCTGCTTCTACTGCTGGTCGTGTGAGTACAATCCGGCGGACTCTCTTGTTGAGAAATTTCGAAACTGCCATTGCAACCGCTAGGTATGTCTTTCCAGTTCCTGCTGGGCCAACACCAAAAACCATGTCGCAACGCTCCATAGCCTCGAAATAGCACACCTGATGTAGGCTTCGAGGTGTCAGTGTCTTACGACCAAAATTACGCTGGTGGCTACTGACGACCAGGTTTCGCAGGGTCAACTGTGGATCTGATATTACCACTTGCAGAAAACTCTTTAGATCACCATTACTAAATCGATGCCCCTGATACAGTAGAGACTTGTAATCGGTGACGATTGCTTCCGCTCGTCGTACTCTCTCTGGTGCTCCCTCTACTTCGAGACTGTCTTCAAGCAACTGTGTTTTAATATCAAGGACATCCTCAAGAAGGCGTGTATTTTCGTCGTGGGTGCCAAACAGGGGTTGAATGCTTCCGCCAATAGGTACACGCGTTTTTGTCGTCGTGCTCAGTAGGTGACTTCTCTATTGCGATTCCGGGGCAAACGTAGAGCGGTTCCCACGAGAGATACAACTAAACTCTAAAAAACTAGAGGACGTTGTCGTGAGGTACAGGAGCTTGAAGCTTGCCCGAGCAGCCGCGCTCGAGAGCGCTGAGGAATCATCCACCTCTGCCCGTGACTATAGTCCAAGGTCGAGGGCAAGTCAATGTCGTTTTCGATGCTGTGGGTGGCGCACAACTATGTTTTGTTCACATCAGTCAATACACGAGGTGTCCCAAGTCGTCTCACGTGGTTGACGGCTTGTAGAATAAAGAGCAATGCGTTGGTTTTTTTCTCGAACTATCCCGTCTGGCTCGCGACTATTATTGGTTGAGAGCGGGCCACGAAGTGTCACCGAAAAGATTCTCCCACGTCTCCGCGAACGCTTCGGAAAGACCGTTGCAATAGATCTTCTTACATGTCAGTCGAGTGACCCCATAGCGTTTAGAGAAGACAACACGAAAGACGTTCAATCCTGGCTTGTCACTGACTACCGAAATACTGATTCACGCTGGGATTTTCTCTGCAATATCGGTTATGAACGTTACCCAGTTTGTGTTGTGCTGTGTGCTGGTAGCCCGATAATGTTGTCGTGGAAGTTTGCTGCTCTTTTGATGCTGCCTTCAAAATTTATTGTTGTTAATGAAAACGCCGATTATTTCTTGCTTGATTACGGACACTTATCTGATCTCAAAATTTTTTGTCTCCGTCGTGTTGGAGTACAGCCTGACTTAGTTGTACGCCTCATTGCTCGCGCACTTGTGATTCCTTTCACGCTAGCGCACCTGCTCAGTTACGCCATGGTAGTCCATTTGCGGCGTGTGGTACGTAGTTTTTTGCGCACTTTTTCTGCGCCATAGGCCGTCGCAAAACTCCGTGCCTCCGCATAAGATCTCAATCTGAATGCTGGATGCACACACCGGTCAATATTGGTAACCTAGTCGAGGTTAATTTTTTTAGGATTAACCCTGAATCTTAGGATTCGGGAGGAGTGATGTCTTCAGTAAATTTAAATTCACAGAAAAATCTAAATAATCTCCTTGTTGATGATGGTGTATGTTTGCGAGGTCGCGTGACCCCCGAATACGAAGAAATTTTGACGCCGGAAGCCCTCCGTTTTCTTGCCAGGATGTCACGTAGGTTTGAATCGACACGCCGGCAGCTACTTGCCAACAGGATCAAACGCTATGCAGAGATTAAAGACGGCAAATTGCCAGATTTTCTACCAGAGACGGCTAGCATTCGGGAAAGTGATTGGACCGTTGCACCAATTCCGAAAGACCTTCAGGATCGACGTGTTGAGATCACTGGTCCGGTCGATCGCAAGATGGTCATCAATGCTCTCAATTCCGGGGCGAATGTGTTTATGGCTGATTTTGAAGATGCCCATACTCCAACATGGGACAACAACCTTGAAGGTCAAATAAACCTTCGTGATGCTGTAGTCAATTCAATAAGCTTTACTAGCCCTCAGGGCAAACACTATGAGCTTAGTGAGGAACTTGCGACTTTATTGGTTCGTCCGCGTGGATGGCACCTAGTAGAGAAGCATTTATTGATTGATGGAGAGCCAATTTCCGGTTCGCTATTCGATTTTGGTTTGTATTTCTTTCACAACGTTGAAGCCAGGTTGAGAAGAAATACTGCACCATATTTCTACTTACCTAAGATGGAAAGTCACCTTGAAGCACGTTTATGGAACGAGGTTTTTAAATTTGCCGAAGACGAGCTGAACGTTGGGCAGGTTTGCAGGGGCACTGTTTTGATAGAAACTATCATGGCAGCCTTTGAGATGGACGAGATTCTCTATGAACTGAGAGACCATTCAGCTGGTCTAAATTGCGGCCGGTGGGATTATATTTTCAGTTTTATTAAGAAGTTTCGTCACGACCCCGCCTTTGTGCTGCCAGATCGTATCAGGGTTGGAATGGACCAGCACTTCCTTGCTTCCTACGTTGAGCTATTGATCAAGACTTGTCACCGACGTGGTATTCACGCCATGGGTGGTATGGCAGCACAAATTCCCATCAAGGCAGATCTTGAGGCAAACGAGCAGGCGATTGAAAAGGTGCGGCAGGATAAGTTCCGAGAGGTGAGAGCCGGGCACGATGGCACTTGGGTTGCCCATCCGGGCCTGGTTTCAGTCGCTAGGGAAATCTTCGATGAGCATATGACTACACCAAACCAGATTTCACTTAGTCGAGATGAGGTTTCTGTCAACGCCAAGGATCTTTTGATGGTCCCTGAGGGTAGCATTACTGAGGAAGGTTTGCGTATAAATTGCGACGTTGGAATCCAGTATCTGGAAAGTTGGTTGCGCGGTGTCGGCTGTGTGCCAATCTACAATTTAATGGAAGATGCTGCCACCGCCGAAATTTCTCGTTCACAGGTTTGGCATTGGGTGCAACACGAAGCCCAAATGGTCGATGGACGTACTGTTACAACCGATCTGGTGCGCACAACTATTTCCCAGCAGCTAGAGAAGGTCCGCGATTTGGTTGGGTCTGAACGTTATGATGCTGGAAAATTTGAGCTGGCCTCGGAAATCTTTGAGGAAATGATGACCAGCAACAACTATTCTGACTTCCTAACAGTAGTGGCCTATGAGCACATCGATTGATAGCTTTCCGAGGGAAATCCAGCGTATTAGAGCGCGACTCCTGGATGGTTCACTAGGTATGTAATTCTAGTTTCTTGTGCTGCGTACATGTACCTTGGCTGGAAATGTCAGAGAAGGAGTGACTTGCAGCTCCATGAGGTGCGCCGCGCGGTCGTACACGTGCCGTGACACGAAGGTTTTATGTCCTCAGTTTCTATCGTTAGAGGCTAACGGTGGAGCTTCTTCAGCCTTGCCGCGCAACTGCTCCTCGAGTGAGGCAATGCGTGCGTGAAGGCTTAGAAGAGCTTGACCTACCGGATCAGGCAACTTACCGTGTTCAAGCATGGATTCTTCCTCCTCTGAAATTACGATACCCTTGATTGCAACCACTCTGCCAGGAATACCTACGACGGTTGAATGGTCTGGTACCGAGCGAACTACTACCGAACCTGCTCCGACGCGTACCCAATTTCCCAGCACGATGTTACCGAGCACCTTTGCTCCGGACCCGATCACAACGTGATTACCAAGTGTCGGGTGCCTCTTGCCTTGTTCATGCCCGGTGCCGCCCAGGGTCACACCCTGATAGAGCAAGACATCATCACCAATCTCGACAGTTTCGCCGATCACCACTCCCATACCATGATCGATAAAAAAACGCTTCCCAATTTTTGCGCCCGGGTGGATTTCAATGCCGGTGACCCAACGTCCGAAGTGTGAAACAAGTCTTGCAACTACATACAGGCCCCAGGAATAGAGGCGATGAGAAACGCGATGTAACAAAATGGCGTGTACGCCGGGGTAGCATAGCAACACCTCAAAGACGTTCTTGGCAGCCGGGTCGTCACGGAATACAACGTTAATCTGTTCTTTAATCGTTTGCCACATATGTAACTAACTCGCCTATATTCTTGGTTCGTTCGTATTGACCGCCCTAATGCGTCGTAATGTACGGACGACGCCAAAAATAGAAATTTAATGAAGGAAGGCCGACCCAGGTCGGCTAGGAGGGAGCTCACCCAACCAACCGAAACTAGCTCGGCCGGCTACAACAGCATTGGGGTAAAAATACCATTGGGAGCACGTTCATCTGATGCTAGGCTAACTGCGATCCTATGTCAAACGGATCCCACTTGATTTATCATCGAGGAGTGTCTACGGAAAGGGTTAAAGCAAGGGCATTAGAAGTTGGGTTTGATCTGGTAGGTATCTCTGCGGCACGTCCAACGCTGGAGGCTGTCTTCTATCCTCGGCCAACTCCATCATTTCCGCTGGGATAGTTTACAACGCACAGCATCCGTATTCGACAGAGGTTGATCTTAACGGGCGAGGATGGGTTTCACGTTATGCGTGGGGTGAAGACTATCACCACGTACTTAGCCGTCGCTTGCAGGCCCTGGTAGATATTTTGCACCAAGATTTCGGTGCGTTTGAAGAAAAAATCTGTGTCGATACAGCACCACTGCTCGAGCGTGCTTACGCTCACCGAGCCGGCCTGGGATGGATTGGCCATAGTACTTGCCTGATCAATCAACAGTTAGGATCTTGGTTTTTTTTGGGCGAAGTGCTAACTTCTCTCAATCTTGAATTCGACAATCCAGCAGCTTTTCGGTGTGGGAGTTGTACTCGCTGTATCGAGGCTTGTCCAACCGATGCACTGGTCCCAACTGGACAACTGGAGGGTCCAGCTTATGCTCTCGACCCCAATCAGTGCATTCCCTACTGGAATATCGAATTAAGGGGGTCACTACCCGAACCTGCTCGTGCCATGATGGGAGGACATCTGTTCGGGTGCGATATTTGTCAAGATGTATGCCCGTGGAATCGACATGCAGCTGTCACGGAAGCAGATGAATTCCAGCCTCGAAACGCATTACCAAATTTAAGAGAAGTGGCCTCCATGAGCCCTGAAGAGTTTGATCGCTGTTTTGGTGACACTCCGGTTGAGAGAACTCGGTACCGTGGGTTTTTGCGCAATGTGGCGGTAGCAATGGGCAACAGCGGAGATGAGCAGTTCTTAGAATTACTGCACCGTATGGCAGACTCACCAGATCCGATGATTGCCGAGCATGCCCTATGGGCAATAGGGACTCTAAAGGAGAAGATTACAGAAGGTGCGAATTAAGATCGCCATGAAGGCACAAGTTAATCCACCGATGATTTTTCCAGGTTCGTTATCAGATTTCGAAACAACAATCAGATATTCTCTTCGCCGACTGTTATCACACGAAGGTTTATCAGGTCATTAATTTCTCAATGACATTGCCACCGACATCAGTGAGGCGAAAATCTCTACCCATGAAGTGGTAGGTCAATTGGGTGTGGTCTAAACCCAGTGCATGGAGCATTGTGGCCTGCAAATCGTGTATATGAATGGGGTCTTCGGTGATATTGAAACCAATGTCGTCAGTCCGTCCAATGACTTGACCACCTTGTATACCACCGCCAGCAGCCCACATCGAGAAACAATCTGGGTGGTGGTCACGACCGGGAGCTTCGCCGTCGAACTCCCTCTCAAATTCTCCTAACGGAGTGCGTCCAAATTCACCGCCCCAGACCACCATGGTTTCGTCGAGCAAACCACGTTGCTTAAGATCTCCAAGTAATGCACCAACAGGAGCATCGGTGGCGTCACAGTGCTCACCCAGTTTTTCGTCGAGTTTTTCGTGATGGTCCCAACTCGCATGGACGAGAAGCACGAATCGAACACCACGTTCTACCATGCGGCGAGCTAACAGGCAGTTTGTGCCGTAGGCATTAGTTGGCTCTTTCCCTACACCAAAGGAATCAAGCACGACCTGAGGCTCGTTGGAAAAATCCAGGAGTTCTGGAGCAGCAGTTTGCATCCGAAATGCCATCTCATAGGAATGGATGCGTGCAGCTATCTCCAAATCTCCAGTGTTCTGATAATGGGTCTCATTCAGTTCACGAATCGCATCGATCCGGGCTCGCTGACTGTCGCTGCTGATGCCAGGTGGGTTTTTCAGATACAGAATTGGGTCACCATGTCCTCGGAAGTTAACACCTTGGTAGGTGGAGGGCAGAAAACCATTGCTCCAGTTTGTAGAACCTGCACTGGCACCCACTCCGGAGTTAAGGACTACAAAGGCCGGCAGGTCATCTGTCTCACTTCCTAGGCCGTAGCTAACCCACGATCCTACAGTCGGCCGCCCTGACATTGTGCTGCCACTCATCAACATGGCTTGTCCAGGGTGGTGATTGACGGCCTCAGTGTGCATCGAACGAATTAGGGCGATATCATCTGCCCGGGAAGCTATGTGAGGAATATAATCAGAAAAGTCCGCACCGCTTTCCCCATATTTCTGAAACTTCCGAGGGCTGCCAAGTACTTTGGCAGAGGGGCTAATGAAAGGTGATTTTAGATCTTTCGTCATTGACTCTGGCAGAACCTGACCATGGCGTTTTTGCAACTCGGGTTTGGGATCATACAAGTCGATCTGACTTGGTCCACCAGCCTGCAGTAGAAAAATTACGTTTTTCGCTTTGGGCGCAAAGTGGGGCGCACGCGGTGCCAGAGGGTTAACTTCAGGCAATTTCTTTTGTGCCGCTCGTCCGTCTTGGCCGAGCAGATGAGCGAGAGCTATGGTTTCTATGCCGCCGCCGGCAAACTTGAAGAAATGTCGCCTGGTCTGTATACGCTGAAAGTCGTGAAGGTTCATTATTCCCTCGTGATAAATTCGTCTAAATTTAGTAAAACGCTGCTAAGTCCCGTCCAGGAAGCGGTTTCGATACGGCTCACCCCAGCCAACTCTACCGGAGCGATTCTACCAGAAGCGAGGCGATAAGATCTAGCTCAAGTCGTCTCCTCGGTTAACTCGACTTTACCAACCGATGGTGTGAGGATGGGGTTATTGTTTGGCTAGACAATACAGATGCTCGGCAGTACGTATGAATAACTGGTTGCCGACTGCTGCTGGGCTAGCCAATGTGTGGCTGTCAAATTTGTTGACCGCCAGCACCTTGAATTTTTGACCTGCCTGTAGGACCGATGTTGTGCCGTCTTCGCTGATGACATAGATCTTGCCATCAGCGAGAGTCGGTGAAGCACTATAAGTTCCAGGTTCGATTCGTATCCGGTCCCAAACAACTTCTCCTGATCTTGCGTCGAGTGCCACCATGATACCCCTGTCGTCTAAGACATAGATGAGTCGACCATCGGTTGTTGGTGACGGGACATCTGCACCAAGATTATTTTCCCACAATATATTTTTCGGCCCCAGTCTGCCGTTACCGGGCCGAAAAGCAATAAACGGTCGCCCATTAGTGCTAGACGTATACACTGTGCCATCAAGGAAAATCGACGATGCAACAGTGCGATAGTTGTGTTTCCTGCCCGGATTGAATCCCCCCATTCGCCACAATTCCTTACCGTTGTCTAAATCGTGGCCAGTCACATAATCTCCGCCGAAAACAATCAACTGTTCTTTGTCACCGATTTTCTGCACCAGCGGGGTGGAGTAACCGTCCGGCGATTCTGTATCTGGTGCGTCTGTCCAGCGGTTGATTTTCCAAAAGGTCTTCCCTGTTGCTTTATCAACAGCAAACACGTAGGAAGGTTCGTCGGTTGTCTCTCCATGGAGAACTTGAATATACAGATGGTTGTCGTGCAGCAAAGGAGATGACGCGTACCCATGTTTGAGTCCAAAGCGCCCGTAGTCATTCTGAATGTCTCGCTGCCAAAGTTTTTTACCAGTAAAATCGAAGCACGTTAAAAAACCTGTCCCAGTTAACACCCAGATATGTTTGCCATCAGTTACAGGCGAAGG
>Ga0310121_10005801_pt1 | contig 10518 bp, 8 predicted proteins | sample CB27_Tmax_986_MG_FD_203504 | JGI IMG/M metagenome (GOLD analysis project Ga0310121, IMG submission 203504) | Marine microbial communities from Western Arctic Ocean, Canada - CB27_Tmax_986 | ecosystem: Environmental > Aquatic > Marine > Oceanic | place: Canada: Western Arctic Ocean | collected... | reverse complement strand
GGGCCACGCTCCGCACGCCTGGCCCATCGGCCGGTTCGAATGAAAATTGCATCACCCGGGCGAACGGTCACACCAGTCATTTCCTCCCAAGCATCAAGATCTTCCATGTAAATAGGAGTTCCTGGTTCCAGATAAGGAACGCCCTTGAGACGTGGGATGTCAAACAAAACACCCCGAGTCACAACACCTCCCTGCAGGTTGTCGATCGCCGCATTCGAGCAACCGTCCTCCGTGATGGTGTCCTGCGACACGCCGTTGTACATCTGCCCCTTGTACATAATGTGGCAGAGAGCATCCAAGTGACTATGAGAGTACCCGTGATAACTAATACCGTAGTTGTCGCTGACGCCTCCCATAAAAGCTGGTTCGGCGTCTAAGTCCGGGACCCCAAGCATGCGGTGCTCAAAGGGGCTCGGGACATCTGCATCTTCCGTGATCAAAAGCGGTTGTGCCAGTGACACGGTAATACCCTCAGTCACCAACGAAGTAGCCTCTAACCGTTTCGCAGGAGTAATAAGATTCGCTGCACCTATCTGATCGTCTGGTCCCCAACGTCCCCAATTGGACAACTCCTCGATCAATCGTTCGATATCCTCCTGCGTGAGATCATGGGATTCAGGACTCACAACTGGGGGGCTGTAGTCAGCCACACCCGGGTCAAGTTCATTCAATGACACCGGCACCTCATCTGCAGCGGGTGTGCACCCCACCAGCACACCGGACAATACCAGCGCGAAACCCTTTATCCAGATCTGAGTGCTCATCAGCATCCTCCCTCTAAACTATACGAGCGGAACCATTTGTCAGTGCGACCGGACACCGCTAAGTGTCAGCTTCCTTCACTGGCAGTTGTTTCAACGACGCTATACTCAATACGCTCTTAAATTGTAATCGGTCGTCCCCGTTCAGGAGACAGCCTCCCTTGATAAAACTCGAATTGATTCCACAAGCCGCGAGTCAACCGACCTGACGACCGAGATTTCACCGAGCGAGACATTTTCTAATTCCTGTGACTCGACATAGATGCACTACACTTCCCGTGACAGGTCAATTACTAGTTACTGGTTAAATCCTGCGCTTTCAGCAAACTCAAAGTTCAGAAACCTGATGTTTACCCCACGACCGAGAGGAAGAAGCCGAATGAATCGACGGGTGCTTTCAGCGCTACTGGTGCTTTTTCTCGTAATGTCGACCCAATCGGGCTCAGCCAACAACCGTTGGCCACAATTTAGAGGACCTGGGGCTCGTGGGGTCTCAGACGAATCTGGACTGCCCACGAGATGGACTGCTACTGAAAATGTGGCCTGGACTGCCGATGTGCCTGGACTCGGATGGAGTTCACCGATCGTGTGGGACGGGACCGTCTACCTCACAACCGTGGTTAGTTCTGAAACCGTCGAAACACCACTTGGAGGTCTCTACCGGGGCAGTGAAACGTGGAATCCCTCGGAGGCCGAGCATCGTTGGCTCGTGTACGCGTTCGATGTTGAGACCGGCGCCGTCAAGTGGGAACAGGAGGTGCATCGCGCCTTCCCCCGTCGAGGGCACCATCTCAAAAACACCCTGGCCTCTGAAACCCCGGTGACCGATGGCGAGTCCGTCTATGCCTATTTCGGCAACGTTGGCCTGTTTAGTCTCGACACAAACGGGACGGTGCAATGGTCGCTTCACATCGAAGCCACCGACAACCGACTGGGTTGGGGCACTGCCGCCTCCCCGGTCCTGTATCGTGACCGTCTTTATATTGTCAACGACAATGATGACCAATCCTACGTGTCCGCAATCAGCACCGAAAGCGGTGCGGAGGTTTGGCGAACGGAACGAAATGAAGCGACGAACTGGTCAACGCCATTCATCTGGGAAAATGAGTCACGTACCGAACTGATAACTACTGGCACAGACAAGGTTCGTTCTTACGACCTAGATGGAAACATCCTGTGGGAACTGACAGGCCTGTCTTCGATCACCGTGCCAACGCCGTTCAGTGCGTTTGGGATGCTATTCATCAGCTCAGGTTATACCGGCGATCAAGAACGACCAGTTTTTGCGATTCGTCCGGGGGGCAGCGGCGACATCTCTCTACGAAACACCGAGACCAGTAACGAGTTCATCGTCTGGTCTAACGAACAAGCTGCACCGTACAATACGTCGCCACTGATATACGGTGACTACTATTACACGCTGCTCGACCGCGGCTTCTTTACCTGTCACGATGCCCGCACAGGTAAAGAAGTGTACGGTCGACAGCGAATCGAGGTTGGCGCGGCGTTCACTTCATCGCCTTGGGCCTATGACGACAAAATCTTCGTGCTGAGCGAGGACGGGGACACCTACGTCATCCAAGCCGGTCCAGAGTTCGAAGTCATCGGGCGCAATCCTCTGAATGAATTTTCGCTATCGACCCCAGCGATTGCACAGAGCAGTCTATTTATACGAACGCGGTCCAAACTGTACCGAATTTTCGAAAACTCCAGCCAATAAAATCGGAGAGTCTCCCGGTCTACAATGCCTGAGAGACCAGCGAAATCACTGACTTGGTAGCCGCTTGCGAACAAGCCCTCGCCGATCATTCATTTCTTTGCTCTCAGATGTACTCTAATGAGGAAGAAATCTAGCTTGAATTAAAATAGTGTTCTAGGTGTCATTTTATGTTACAACGTATTCTAGCTCGTTCTTGATAATGTTCATTTTCTATAAATGGGGAGAGTTCCTATGTCCGTCGGACAACTTAAATCTTTTTCAGTGATAGCGCCTCTCGTCGCATTGCTATGCTTCACCGTCACACCAGCTTTGGCACAAGACGCCGGAATCGCTGGTAGCGTGACCGATGACACTGGTGGTGTGTTACCAGGTGTTACCGTCACCGCAGCAAGTCCAGCCCTTATCGAACAGCAACGAATCGCCATCTCCGACGGTCAAGGCCAGTTCGCGTTCATTGGGCTCACGGTAGGAACTTACTCAATCGAATTCTCCCTGCCAGGGTTTAACCAGATTCGTCGAGAAGGCGTCGAATTAACGACTGGTTTCACCGCTAACATCAGTGTTGAACTCGGTGTGGGCGGAATCGAAGAAACGATTACGGTCACAGGCGCCAGTCCGGTGGTCGACATTCAGAACGTGCGTCGGCAAACACTGGCCACGGCTGAAGTGCTGTCAACGCTCCCGATGAGCACCAAGCACGTCAACAACCTCGTCACATTGACACCAGGCTTCACGGGCTTGGCCGATGTCGGCGGTAATTACAGTTCACAGGTTGGCGGCTCGTATCACGGCAAGCGGGGCACCAAAGTAGCCTTTGATGGTATGGGTGTCGAGAACACCTCTGGAAACAGCAGCTATCAAATTAATGCAGCGGCCGTCCAAGAGATGGCACTCCAGACCAGTGGAATTTCAGCTGACACGAATGCCGACGGTCCCGTAGTCAATATCATTCCCAAGGAGGGCGGCAACACGTTCGCTGGTATTTTGTCCGGCTTCCTCGCCAATGACAGCATGGAAAGCACCAACCTCACCCCTTCACTCGAAGCCCGTGGAATCACAACATCAAATTCGACACTGAAACTCTGGGACGAATCGTTCAGCCTCGGTGGGCCAATCAAGGAAGATAATCTCTGGTTCTTCTTCGCCGCACGTAGTTGGGGTTTCTCACGAAAACACGCCGGTGTCTACTGGAACCAAAGCACGGCACCCGGCGCTCCAGCGACCGGACAACCGACCTTCCTCACACCGCCAGGAGCCGAACGTCAGGTTGTGAACTTTATTCCGTGGACGGATCGTCCAAATGACCGTTTCAGCGGTCGGCTTGAGTGGTACGACTCCTACCTCACGAGACTCACGTGGCAGGCATCGGAAGCCAACAAGTTCAACTTCACCCATGACGAGCAGCGGGCGTGCAACTGTGGCTCTACCGTGTCGAACCGCATGCAAGAGCGCAACCCTGGCTATCGGTTCGACCCCAATCGCTTAATGCAGGCCACTTGGACGTCCACACAAACGAGCCGCCTGTTGCTTGAAGCAGGTGGCACCATGGCACTTTCCCAGTGGAATCAGTTCTACATGCCCGGTGTCACGCCGAGCATGGTACGAATCCAAGACCAAGGAACGGGGATCGATTACGGAGCCAGTTCTGTCTACCGTGGCGACCCAAACAACACGGACCGTTATTCGGCACGTGGTTCTGTCTCCTACGTCACGGGTTCACACAATTTTAAAACTGGATTCCTCGTGGAACACCTGACGCGGGACAACTTCTTCTTTAGAAGCACCAACGCGTATTACCGGTTCCGAAATGGTGTGCCGAATCGGATCACCTTGTATGCGACTCCGGCTCTTGAGAAGAACCGGGTTAATGAAACAGGGATCTACGCCCAGGACCAGTGGACTATCGATCGGTTGACACTCAACCTAGGTGTGCGCTTCGACGCCATGGTTGGGCATGTGCCGGCGCAAGAGTTTCCGGGCGCCCAAGACCCCGGCACCTGGCAGGGCCAGACCTTTAGCAACGATTGGCTCCCCCCCACGAGCTATGCGGCTGTGGACGGCGTGCCTAGCTGGAAAGACATCAGTCCCCGCGTCGGTGCGGCATACGATGTATTCGGCGACGGCCGGACAGCGATCAAAACGGCACTCGGTCGATATGTCGGAAAGTCCAGTACCAACATGACCGCTGCCAACAACCCCATCAATACCTCGATCCTGTCGGCGAATCGCTCGTGGAACGACGCGAACAGCGACTACGTGCCGGACTGCGATTTGGGCAACTTTAGTGCCAACGGCGAGTGCGGAGGTATCAGTAATCAGTACTTCGGCAAACAGAACCCAAACGCCATCACGTGGACCCAATCACTGTTGTCAGGATTTGGCCAACGGGACTATAACTGGGATTTCTCGCTAGAGTTGCAGCAAGAGCTCGCGCCGGGCCTGTCCGTCAGCACTGGTTACTTCTTTAACACCGGCGGCTATTTCTCGAGTGGATCAGGCTACGGCGCTTTGGGAGGCAGCAAAATTCGACTGACCGACAACGTGCTCGTGGGCCAAAACGACTTCGATGAGTACTGTGTCACCGCCCCGTCAGATGCCAGACTGCCCGACGGTGGTGGTTACCAGATCTGTGGCCTCTATGACGTCGATCCGGCCAAGTTTGGTCAAGTTGAGAGCGTCATCAGCCCGGTCTCAGATTTTGGTGAATTCGGCCTGGCGCACCACTTCTTTAATCTCACTATTGATGGCCGACTCCAGAACGGCATCCAAATGGGCGGAGGATTTGACACCGGCCGCTCCGTGCAAGATCAGTGCTTCGTTGTGGATTCCCCTCAACAGTTACTGAATTGCAGAATCACCACGCCGTTCGAGGCGCAAACACAGTTCAAGGTGTTCGGGTCAGTGCCACTACCGGGCGATGTCGTCGCGAGTGCGACGTATCAAAATCTGTCCGGGCCCTCATACAATGCAAATTACGCGTACACAACTGCCGAAATTGAAACGTCACTGGGACGCCCCTTAGCTGGCGGCAGAAGAACAGCGGTCGTTCCGCTCGTCGCACCGCAAACACTGTTTGATGCTCGGATTAAACGGCTTGATGTCCGCATTAGCAAGATCGTCAACACCGGCCGCTTTCGTGTTCAGATCAACTTTGACGCCTACAATGCATTGAACTCAAATTCCATCAAGTCGGTCAACGGCACATACGGTTCACGCTGGGGCAACCCGACTTCAATCATGGACCCAAGGATTTTCGAGGTCGGCGGGCAGATCGACTTCTAGGATTTTTCTCGTAGTGTTCATCAGCCTGGGCGAAACCTCACTTTCGGGGTTTCACCCAGGCTTTCTTTTTTTTGGAGCTGTCCCGCCGCCATTCGGTTGATCATCTGCAACACTTACTGCTGAACGGCGTTGCTATTCCGATCCTTCTGACGGTGACCGTGAATTTTACACAGCCGTATCGGCTTCCCGTTGAACCATCCTGTGTGGAAACCTAGGCGATGGGTGATCTGGAGAGTTGTCTCAATATCCCACGAGATATCGCAATTAAACTAGGGCGAGAAGCGATGACGATTGCTCGCCGTGGCAACTATCAGGCTCCCTCGGGACGCATGGTCTCAATCACTGACGCTGTGCGGCTCGCGGTTTCCGGCACCCAGAGCTATCCGCCTGGCACGGACTTTCGATTGAGTGATCGAGACCCGGTGGAATCCAAAATTACCGTCGAAAATACTACGACACTGGAAGCGGCCAGGCTCCTAGTCGGTGATGCCGTGGTGCTGAATTTCGCTGATCCGACAACACCCGGTGGCGGGTTTCTCACTGGGGCGCTGGCACAGGATGAATATCTGACTCGGTCGTCCGCATTGATTGCGTGCCGTGAACACAACGAGATGTACAGCTACCACCGTGCCGTCAACGATGCGCTCTCCAGCGACTATGTGATCTACTCGCCCAGTGTTCCGGTCTTCAGGAAGAATGATCGCTCACTACTCGAAGAGCCGTATTGTGTGGGGATACTTACATCTCCTGCTGTCCGTGCAAGGCGCGTGGCACACGACCGTCGCAGTGAGATCAAACCGGCGATGCGTTCCCGAATTCATAAGGTGCTCGCCGGTGGACTCGCCCATGGACACATGGACATTGTGCTCGGTGCGTGGGGTTGTGGGGCTTTTGGCCATGATACGAAGCTTATCGCTCGGCTCTTTGGCGAAGCCCTTCATAGGTCGTTTGCGGGCCGCTACCGGCGTGTGATCTTCGCGGTGACCGATTGGTCTCTCGAGCAGCAATTTATTGGGCCGTTCACGCAGGTGTTTGACTCGCCGCCCGTGTCCACCTTATTGACAGACGATTGCAGTGGTACGGGTGCCTCTCTCGGTGAACCGTATGACAAATGAGTTAAGTCGCTTTCTCGGATGTCTCCTCGGACTCGCAGTTGGTGACGCCGTCGGCGCGACGGTCGAGTTCAAAAAGCGCGGCGACTTTTTCCCGCTGAGCGACATGGTCGGTGGTGGTCCCCCACAAGCTTAAGCCCGGGCAATGGACCGACGACACTTCGATGGCGCTCTGTCTGGCGACCAGCCTAATCGAACAGGAAGGTTTCGATGAGATTGACCAGATGGATCGCTACTGTCGATGGCGTGGAGAGGGCTACCAGAGCAGCACAGGTGAGTGCTTCGATATCGGTCTCACGACCAATTACGCACTGGACTGTTATCAACAGACCGATGAGGCATTGGCTGGGCCAACCGACCCGGACAGCGCTGGCAACGGTTCGATCATGCGACTTGCTCCGGTACCCATGTTTTTTTACCCATCGCAAGACTTGGTGGAGAAGTTCTCAGCGGAGAGTTCGCACACGACCCACGGCGCCGCCGCGTGCGTGGACGCTTGTCGGCTGCTTGGTGTCATGACGCTGAGGACGTTGTCTGGGCCGCCGAAAGACAAAGTATTGTCAGCCGGGATCAATCTGCATTTTGAAACCGGCGAGATCGCGGCGATCGCGACCGAGGCCTATCGCACCAAGTGTGAAGCGGACATCCGGGGCAGTGGTTATGTGGTTGAGAGCCTGGAGACGGCGTTGTGGTGTTTTGCAACCACCGAAAGTTTTGAGGCAGCTATGCTCAAGGCGACGAATCTTGGCGATGATACTGACACCACCGCCGCGGTATGTGGCCAGGTAGCAGGGAGCCTACTACGGCGAGTCAGGGATTCCTCTGCGCTGGAGAGAGCAGGTTGGGATGCGGGAGAATATCCGTGACCCAGCGAAACGCTTACACGCCGCGCGACTACCCCCCTCCTCTTGACTGTTTACCCCAAGACCAAAAATTGGCATGGCCCGCTGAACCGCCCGGTGTAGAGAGGTGGGATAGCTCCTCGCCTAGCAGTGTCATGACAGACTCAGAGAAACCCTCGTCAAAAGAATCGTTTAAGGAGATACGCGCACGGGCCGAAGCGGCTGATGTCGTCGCACAGTTCAATCTTGGGTGGATGAATGACGAGGGCGAAAACGTGCCGCTGGATGACACGGAAGCGGTACGGTGGTATCGGTTGGCGGCGGATCAGCGCGGGCTGCGGCCGTAAGATGAGTCCACCCCGAGATGCCCTTCAGTCAATTCGATATACGCCGCCCCATGGATCGGTCAAAAAGGCTACGCCAAAACCCGACGTCGTCGTGGTGTACGGCACGTCAAACACGACACCCTTGGCCTCAAGTTCTCGGCAGAACCTTTCAAAATTCACCACCTCAAAACCGATGTGATCGAGCATTCTCCCTCTGGTGGACGCACCTCCAGCCTCTGGGTTATAGGAAAAATTCAAATTAATTCCTGGAAGGTCCACCGCGTTGTAACGCCACCTCCCCACCGAAGATGGACGCATACCAGTCCTGTGCCTCCTCCACGCCATCCTCGGTCGATACAAATGGAGATGGTGTACGATGACTAGTACACGCAGAGGCTCATTGTGTCGTCCAACAACGGGACCTGTCCGACCATCGTCAGCGGTAAACGCCAAATTCGTGGCCGTGTCGTCGAATAATTCAATCCGTTCACCTTCCGGCGAAAATACGTTGGTCACGCCGGATCCCGAGTTGTTAAACTCGAACCCAGCAGCCGCAACGTCATCCAAGGACCGCACCCTGAATGCCATATGATTTATTATTGAGCCTTCGGTCCCGCCTGATGACTCCCCGGCACTGAGAACCACCAAGACATCTGAAAACTCGACGATTGTCGCCGCGCCACGACTGCGAACCTCACCACCGAGCGCGACTCAAAAACGCGTGTTGGCTGCAATGTCGCGGACGTAATAGTGCAGATGTCCCATAGCGACACCCGCCTCATTCGGCGAGGCGAGCTGTGCCGCCGGTTGAGCATTCAATCCGACCAAGAGGAGAAAGACACTGCCAACGAGTCTGTTCACCGTTGTACCCAAAACAAGGTTTTGATTGCGACCTGTTAATTCGGGCGCTCCCTCCATCATCGCAGCAACAGACTATTTTCGGTACCAGTCGTAAAGCGCGTCACCCTGGGGAATCTTCCGTGTGATGTCGATGATCATGGTCTCACCTTCCCACCGTGTTACCAGCGGTTCCTTGCGAAGATGTCCATAAAGAAACTCCTCCGCAAATTCGATGCAACGGTACTCAAGTAGCTGCATGTTCGACTCGAGCCGACGATAGATCGGCATCGAGATACGCCACGGTTTGGTAAAGACATTCGAATCCTCTATCGTGACCTCATACTGAATGGCATCGGGCGAGATCGGCGTAAAACGTTCTTCGAGACGTAAGGCTTCGCTGTGAAAGTTTCCTGCTCGATCAAACCAGTTCTTGCCGTTAAAGTCGGTCACATCAACAACCAGGGTATCACCCTCCCAGCGGCCGACCGAGTGCCCCATATAGGTATAGTCAGGCGGGCCGGCGACCTCATCTAAATGAATCGTGCGCGCCGTGCTCGAAAAGGCATAGGCCATGTGAATCTTGTTTGTGCTTTGTACGATCTGAAACGGATAGGGCATGTACATCGCCCGAGGGATACCAGGAAGGTAGCACTTGAGTTCAGGGTCGCGGTCGATCCAGTTTTCTCCGTTCTCCTGTTTAATAGTAGCGGCTTCCGACGTGTAGGGAATCTGACCATCGCCCTCTACCACCCCAATCGACCCGGGAACTCCCGCTGCTGCACCCAGAGCCAACACAGGTGCCGCTGGAACCCGGGCATACTCATACGGGTAAACACCGTCCTGCATCACCGCACCTGACCGGGCGGCATGCGCCTCCAAATCCCAATGCGCTTCGTTATTGGCCTGCCAAATTCCACTGAAATTCGGCTTGTCATCCACTGTTCTGGCTGGTCGTGTCGCCGGCGCCTGACCGGCCGTACGTGTAACAGTCACCGCAATAATGGCACTAACGGCCGCGGTCGCCACAACCACACCTAACGTCGAACCTTTAATCCAGTTCCGCATAACGATCTCCTTCTCTATCCTGTCGGTCTCGTACCCCGCGAGGCTCAATGTTTCAGTTAACGTAACGCAAACGGATCCCGCCCTTCAGGCGACGAACAGTCCACGATACACTTCGTCGCGGGGTCAGGTCCTCGGCCCTCGGCGAACGCCTGATCTTCGGCACGGGACCCCACGAGCAAACCAGGTAACCCATAATTGCCCTCGTGACAGCGCGGTTCGTAATAGATCCGGTTCGGCTCTTCGGGCTGCCGTGCGAAATCCTGGATAACCGTCCACGGTCTCGTCCAGACGGTCGCATCCTCCAGCGTGGAGACAACCTCAAGGGTGTCCGGACCGGTACGTCTAAAACGTTCGACAAGATGCAGGTTTTCGCGAGCACCTCTGAAGTCCACTTTCTCGCTAAAGTTCGTCACGTCGACAACAAGGGTGTCGCCTTCCCACCGGCCGCGTGAATCTCCCCACCACTGGCGAACATGATCCGGCAGATGAGGAGTATCGGTGATTGGAATAACGCGATTGAATCCTTGGCCCTGTCCCACATCATAAAAAATAGTCACAGTCCCTGGAGAC
>Ga0310121_10005800_pt1 | contig 10519 bp, 8 predicted proteins | sample CB27_Tmax_986_MG_FD_203504 | JGI IMG/M metagenome (GOLD analysis project Ga0310121, IMG submission 203504) | Marine microbial communities from Western Arctic Ocean, Canada - CB27_Tmax_986 | ecosystem: Environmental > Aquatic > Marine > Oceanic | place: Canada: Western Arctic Ocean | collected... | reverse complement strand
TACATGGTGTTGGTAAGCGGGCTGTAGGCACCTGCTTCCCAATCCTTGCCACCAATCCACGACGGACAGGACAGCACCTCTTGACCAAGTCCGCTAAACACCACCTCCGAATTCTCAGTCACCGCGCCCGTTGCCCCGTCAATGTCACTAATCACATTCTGGGTAACTGTTGGCGTCGCCCACAAAAACTCTCCTGTCGCCCGGTCCAACGTATACACCACTCCTGTCTTTCCCGGAATACCCGTGATCACCTGCCGTTGTTCCCCAGGCGTGATCCGCGGGTTAATCCAACTCACCTCCGCCGGATTCGGCGTCACCGCCGTATCCACTAACAACCGCTCAAACGGATGGTCCAGATCCCAATGATCATTCAAATGCTGGTAATACCAGTCGATTTCACCCGTATCCGCATTTAATGCCAACGTCGAGTTGTGGTACAGATGGGCAAGGTCGTTACCACCCAGCATGAACTTCGGTGCTGGCGACGTCACCGACGTCCCAACGTAAATCAGGTTCAGCTCCGGGTCATAGCTCGGGACCATCCAGGCACCAACATGCTGCCGGTCCTCAAAGGGCACATCCCCCCACGTCTCATCGCCCGGCTCACCCGGTGCCGGTATCGTCCGCCGGCGCCATAATTCTTCACCAGTTCTCGCATCGTGCGCCGTGATGACGCAGGACTCCGGTTTCCGGCAACTCCGCCCAGAAATCACTTTGCCATTCGCAATAATCGGCCCGGAACCCTGCATGGAGCGGTAGGTCTCGTAATCGAGAATTTCCGTTTCCCACACCAGGTCGCCCGTGCGCGCATCAAGCGCAAACACATACCCATCGATGCTCGTATCGATGATCAGGTTGTCATAAATCGCAAGATTGCGGTTATTCGTCCGCAGACCCGCATCGCCCACATCTTCTGGGACCTCACGGCGGTACTCCCACAACAGATCACCCGACACCGCATCGATCGCTTGAATCACATCCCGCGGATTGGGCATGTAGAGCACACCGTCGTAGGCCAATGGCGTTCCCTGTTGGCGACCTTCCGTGAGCGCGCGAGACCACACCAACTGTAGGTCACCGACATTCTCCGTGGTGACCTGATCCAAGGGACTATAGCCCCAGCCATTGAGTGTGCGCCGCCACATCAGCCAATCTTCAGGCGCCGGGTTTTGCAACATGGCATCAGTCACGGGTGTAACGTTGGACGAAGATTGTGCGGATACCGAAATTACAACAAACAGCACTTCGAAAAGCACAACGACCACAGTGGAGATGACACATACGATTGACTTCATTCGATAACGCCTCCTGAATCAGTCCTAGACGAGCCGGCACCAGCAGCGCTGGAGCCAGCGAGGTCACCGTCCGATTGGACCTCATGAACAAGTTGCTTAAGTCCCAGCAGGAATCGATCACGTCGCCCAATGAGGTCGGCTAAGTGCTCCGCTGAATACTCGTAAAACCCAGCCCCGGACTTAGTTCCCAGCTTGCCCGCCTTAAGTTTTTCTTCCAACAACGGCGGTGGCACCTTAGCATCGCTCAGGTCTGCCCAAAGATAACTCGCGATACTATGGAAAATGTCGAGACCTCCGAAATCAGCCGTTTGTAACGGACCAAGAAACGGCCAGCGGAAGCCCGGCCCGCCAGTTATCGCTCGGTCCAGGTCTGCGGCAGAAACAACGTCCTCCTCCAACAAATGCAACGCTTCTCGAAAGACAGCGAACTGTAACCGGTTGGCCACAAACCCCGGAACATCCCGGCGAACATGGATCGGCTGCTTACCCAATCCGCGCGCCAATGTCATCAGCTGTTCGATTAACGCCGGGGAGGTCTCCGAACCTGACGTCACCTCAACCAGTGGAACAAGTTCAGCGGGGTTAAACCAGTGAAACCCTGCCACCTGGGTGGGGCGGTTCGTCACCGTCGCTAAGCTAGTGATCGACAGCCCCGAGGTATTTGAAACTATTGCTGCGTGTGACGGGGCTAATCGGTCAAGTTGGCGAAAAACGTCGGTCTTCACTTCTAGGTTCTCAGAAACTGATTCGATAATGAGATCGCTCTGTGGTGCTACGTCTTCAATCGAGCACGACGTAGTCAAAAGGCTGTCGCCCAAAACCGACTGTGCGTGTGTTTGGAGACCTGCTGACTCAAGTGTTCGGCGGCTAACCGCGATCCGAGTAAGTGCACGTTCAAGGGCTTGTGACTCTACGTCACATAATGTCACTCGAAATCCATGGTCAGCAAGACTTTGCGCAATACCAGCGCCCATCGTCCCTGCTCCGAGGACCGTCGTCATTTCGCCTGAGTCAGACATCCAGCCACCCCCCAAACTCCCACTCTGGACCAGCACAGATTGTAGCTGTGGCGGAGACAAATTTACGCAAGGTAGCTGTAAACGGCTACACCGCGTGCAGGTTCGACTCGATTGATACGGCCGCTACCGCTAGTATTTAGGCCGAGTACCCGCCCCATTCGTGACCGGGGCGACAGAGGACGGCGGAGAGATCGCATGGGAATCTTAGGCATTGTGCTGTCACTAGCCGGATTGATGTACTTCGCGTATCGCGGCATCAACGTACTCGTTCTGGCGCCAATCATGGCACTGTTCGCGACGCTCTTTGATGCGAACGCCCCCATCATGGCCTCCTACACGCAAGTATTTATGCCCGCGCTTGGTGCGTACCTCTTGAATTACTTTCCGTTGTTCTTACTGGGGGCCATCTTCGGACAGCTCATGGGGGACAGTGGCGCCGCCCATGCTATCGGTGCAGGTTTGACCGCAAAGTTTGGTGTGCGACATGCACCACTAGCCGTCGTCTTGTCGTGCGGGCTACTCACGTATGGTGGCGTGTCGCTGTTCGTCGTGGCTTTCTGCATTTACCCAATTGCGCGCACCCTATTTCAAGATGCCAACATTCCAAAACGCTTCATCCCCGCCTGTATCGCGCTAGGGTCGTTTACGTTCACGATGACCGCACTGCCGGGAACGCCCGCTATCCAAAATGCCATTCCGATGCCTGTGTTCGGTACGACTGCCTTTGCAGCACCCGGTCTTGGCCTAACCGCAGCGGTCGTCATGTTCTTTGGAGGGATGTCATGGCTCAGTCGACGCATTCGACGAGCCCAAGCCACAAATGAGGGTTATGGGGACAGTATCGAGCCCGCCGCACACGCTGATGGGGTGAGTACCATGCCGTTATGGACGGCGGTACTACCGTTGATACTTGTGGTTGTACTGAACTATGTGTTTGCCACGATCATGATTCCACGCTGGGACACGTCGTATCTTTCCACAGAAAAGTTTGGCGCCACCCAACTGGACAGTGTTCTTGGACTGTGGTCGATCATTGTGGCAATCACAATCGCCATCTGCTGCCTCCTCGTGCTTCAACGAAAACGACTGCCACAACCACTTCAAGCAATTAACAAAGGCACTATGGGAAGCCTACTCCCGATCTTTAACACAGCCTCCGAGGTCGGGTATGGGGCAACAATTTCATCTCTGGTTTCTTTTGCGATCATCAGAGATGGTGTTGTTGGACTTTTTCCGCAATGGCCACTTATCTCCGAAAGCATCTCAATTAACCTTCTCGCTGGGATTACTGGTTCTGCATCAGGTGGGCTAAGTATCGCCCTTGAAGCCCTGGGAGAAAGCTACTTGGCTATGGCAGAAGCCGCGAGTATTTCTCCGGAACTACTCCATCGCGTGGCCACGCTCGCATCCGGCGGGTTTGATACATTGCCGCACAATGGTGCGGTGATCACCCTTCTTGCAATCTGTGGACTGACTCACCGACAGTCTTACCTCGACATCTTTGCGGTCGCGGTTGTCGTACCGTTCGTCGCGACCGTTGGCGTCGTTCTCCTTGGAACAGTTTTCGGAACGTTCTAAGCGCTTGCCTTCGCTAACAACAGCTCACGCCTCCTGCAAGAATTGCAGAACCAGCCGGCTCACGGCCTCGGGCTGTTCTTGCTGCACCCAATGACCAGCCCCGGCCACTAGGTGCACACCGCGCATGTCGGTGCATGCACGCGTCTGCATTTGCTCGACTACCCCTGGACGCTGGTACACACCCCAGTCACTCACACCGGCAATGAATAGCGACGGCTGGTCAATTGTCCGTCCGGCAAACACTTGCAGGTCGGCGTTCACACCACCCCGACCAAACAGTGACGATACGGACGTGTTGCTGCGATACCACTGGAGACCACCTTGAAAGCCCGTCCGTCCATATTCCGCGCTATAAATCCGAAGTTCCGCGTCCGGTAGCCACTGACAAGCCGCTATTTCAGCGGCCGTAGGCATCTCCGCTGCAACGGTCTCTGCCATCCCCTTGTTCAGTTCCATCACGTAGTAGTGCGGAAGCTTGCCCAACTCGACAGCGGACCATTCACGTAGCGGGTAGGGCTCATTCTCGGGCCAATCGGCACTCTTCATGTGATAGTAAGCTCTCAAAAAATCATGCACCCCTTGCCGTGCATGCCACATGTCATCGTTGGCCTCCCGCGTGGCGTAGAAACTCCGGTAATGTTTTCGTGGTGGCATTAACTGTGCGAGGTCTGCATAGATGTCAGGTGCCGTATTAAGTGACGCGTTATCTGGTGTTCTACCGACCGTATCAAACGGCAACACCGCCGTCCCGCCGAATGGAGCACTCATGAGCACAACACTACGAAAGACATCAGGACGAGCGACCGCACACCACGCCGATACGAGCGACCCGAAGTCGTGACCCACAAGGTGGACACGCCGATGCCCGAATGCTGAGACCAGCGCCAACATGTCTCGAATCTCATTGATCATCCGAAACGGGCGCAGGTCATCATCGTACGACACGTCGGTACCATCGGTACGTCCGTAGCCACGCAGGTCAGGCGCCACAACATGGTAGCCAGCCGACGCAAGAACTGGCATGAGCTTTCGCCAGCTGTAAGCGATCTCCGGAAAACCATGGACGAGCAACACGCCTGGCCGCCCAGCCGTCTCAAATCCTGCTTCCAACACATGCATGCGAAGACCGTTGACGTCATGGACAAAACGCGAGCGAATTCCTGGAGGTAAAACGTCAGCGGAGAGCGGGTCAATCTCGGCAGGCTGCGGCAGCGCTGAACGACTGCCGGCGCGGAGCCGCGGCGGCAACACGGCCGATAACAGACCAGCTGAGAGTCCTGCAAGAAGTTCGCGGCGCGTTGAGGCTGAGTAACTGGACATATTGCTCTGTTTCTCTTGCTGCCCGTTCGCAGCAATTCAGTTGAGCGACCCGCGTCGAGCGGACAAACCCGCCAGACGGCCAACATCAGCTACATCACGGCAACGATGCATACGATTTGCTGAATCCGTTCCGACTATTCGTCACCGCAAAGCTTCCGTCCCGGTACGCGTCAACCTTGAGCCAGTGGGCGGGTCCACTGTGTACCGGCGGCGGTCCTGCATTCGACCCACGACGCGGGGGCGGTACAGGGGCCAATGGCATAGCATCCGGCTGGTCATCGATACCGTTGGCAATAAACACGCCGGGTACGGTAAAGTCCTGGCCGCTCAAGACAGAAAAGTGCAGTTGCCATAGGTCCTGCAAGCGTGGCGCCGTATGCAAAGTCGTCATCGAATCAGGCGTACCACCCTTCCGAGTCCCATTGTTCATGATTGCAACCCGCGGCGCGATGCCATGCACCAGCACCTGCGCGTTCGATACATTCAGGCCGTGATGCGACACAATGTACAAATCCACCATGCCGATTGGGTTGTTGGGACACATCAGTTCAAACTCTTTATTCACGGTGAGGTCACCAAGGTGCAGGGCGCGAAATTCCCCAAACTGCAAGTGGACACCGACCGATTGCGCGTTATCGCCAAGATCTTCTGCTTGCCGCTCAAAGTCCGCGCAATATTGATTCAGCTCACCACCGCCTGGTAGCGCCTGGTCAAAGACCGCACCGGCTGAGGCCATCACCTGCACCTCCACACCACGAAGCGGTATCTGGTCACCAGGCGTCACAACGGTTCGGCGAGAGGCGCCGTATAGGTCACGGTAGGGTCCGTCGAGATACGCGAGGACGGTTTCGTTATCCTCGACCGTTGGTCCATGGTCAATGTAGTGCCGAATTGGAATTCGTGTAGCCAATTCCGACAAACCACCATAGTGGTCACCATGCCAATGCGTCGTGATCAAGTGGTCAATCTGCTGCAACCCCGCATCTTGTACCGCCTCCATAATGCGTCCGACATCTCGGTCTGCATTAGCGCCACCGTTCCCAGTATCCATCAACATTGACTCGCCGGACGGCGAGACAAATAGCGTCGCATTCCCGCCTTCGACGTCGACCAAGTAGATACTCAACGCGTTTCCGTCTTGTGCTTCTATGCTCGTGGCGCCAGTCGCTAACAACAGCGCACATGCCACTCGGGTCATTGTCTTCATATCAGAGACCTCCCCAAAAACGAGGTTACGATTATGTACAACCGGCGGTAGGCTTAGACTCCGCCACGCCGACTCGCTGGTGGCGTCACACCATTGATTCGCAAATAGACCGCCATCTGCCCGTAGATGTCCATCGCGTGACTCAACGTGAAATATGCCATCCTCACGCGTGTCACCTCCCCCAAATACCGGGGGCCGGAAACCGTCGCAACTAGCTCTTCCTCCGAAAACTCCTGTAATACCGCAATGCCGTAGTCATACCCCTCAGCCAGGGCCTCCAACACCACCGCCTTCGACGTAGCTTCGAGCCCGAACGTGCTGAAGTCAGTGGTATCCACCGCCGGTGCCTCTACCCCACCAGCCAAGTGCTGCATGAGGTATACATTCGCGCCGGCAATGTGCAGAACCTGCTCGGCGTAGGTGCGCTGCGCGTCAGTTGGCTTAAAGGCAAACAACTCTTCCGGCATGGCGTCAGCGATAGCCAACATCATCCGTTTCTGTGTTTGCCAATCGGTTAGTAGATCGCCGGAGAGCGTCGCCGTCTGAGCTCCACTACGGCCGGTTCCTAGGATGACAAGCATGACAGTGAGACCGGTTCTGGCAATAAGCGACACGTGACACTCCTGGTTAGGTGATCGTAGTACCGGAAGTGTAACCTAGGACTCGCTGTACCCAAGTGGACCGGAAATCGGAAGGTAGCCGGAAACAAACGCCGGCATGCAACAGTACCGCTCACGAAGTGATGCGCTGTGAGGAGGGCAACATGACCCAGCGGACTCGACGAGGCTTTCTCAAACTTGGAGCGGTACTCGGTCCAACCTTTGCTGCATTGCAACCGTCGGTGCTATTCGGCCAATTGCAGGATGCCGCGCGCGCGCTTGGTCGTGGGGTCAGCGCCTACGGCACCCGCTCTCCGTTTGAAACCGCGGTTCGGATGCTGCGAGACAGTCGACACCCTGAGGCATCGAGCAGTCGGACGCCACTCCAAGACCTGCACGGCATCATCACACCGTCCGCCCTCCATTTTGAACGACACCATGCTGGAGTGCCAGATATTGACCCATCGAAACATCGCTTATTGATTCACGGTTTAGTCGCGCGTCCCATAGAATTTTCCCTCGACGATCTCAAGCGGTTGCCGACGGTGTCTCGAATCTACAGCCTCGAGTGCTCCGGCAATAGTGGCGCCCTCTGGCAAGAGGCTGGAGCGTCAACCGCGCAGAGCACGCATGGTTTAACGAGCTGCAGTGAATGGGTGGGGGTCCCACTCTCGGTGCTGTTGCAAGAAGTCGGTGTGCGTCCGGACGCCACGTGGCTTGTTGCCGAGGGCGCAGATGCCAGTCGGCTTAACCGGAGCCTTCCCCTCGCGAAGGCGTTAGACAACACGTTGGTAGCCTTTGGCCAAAACGGGGAAGCGCTCCGTCCCGCACAGGGATATCCGTTGCGACTCTTTGTACCTGGATGGGAAGGCAACATCAGCGTCAAATGGCTCCGGCGCATCGAACTAGTTGACCAACCGTACATGACCCGGGAGGAAACATCGAAGTACACCGACCTCTTGCCAGACGGGAAGGCACGACAGTTCACATTCGTCATGGAAGCCAAGTCGGTAATTACATATCCGTCCGGCGGCCAACAACTCAGCAGCGTAGGTTCCCATCAGCTCGAAGGTGTCGCGTGGTCAGGTCGTGGACGAGTAGACCGAGTCGAGATATCCACCAATGGAGGCGAAGACTGGCAGCGTGCCGAGCTTCAAACTCCCATATTGCCACTCGCACACACACGGTTTCGCTTCAACTGGACGTGGGATGGACGAGAAACGGTGCTTCAATCACGATGCATTGACGAAACTGGTTATACCCAACCAACCCGTGACGCACTCATTGCCGCACGCGGCCTACAGTCGGGCTACCACAACAACGCTATCCAGTCGTGGAAGGTCGCGGCAGACGGAACCGTGGAGAATGTCTATGTCTAGTCGCCATGATTGGACGGTGCTCACCACGCTACTACTTACGGTTGTACTCGTGTGTGTCGTCACGGTCCAACAGCCAGCATCACAAACGTTCAACGTTGGCCAACCTGTCACGCCGTCAGCGATCGCAGATTGGGGCGTGAATATCAGTCCGATGGGAAACGGGCTACCCGCCGGTGGCGCGACGGCCAGCGAAGGACGACGCATCTACCAACAACGGTGTGCGCGCTGTCATGGAAACAACGGCACCGAAGGCCCTGATAGTGTTCTCGTTGGCGGCGATGGAAGCTTGACAAGTGGGATTGCGCGTAAAACAGTCGGTAGCTATTGGCCACTTGCAACAACGCTCTGGGACTACATCAATCGTGCGATGCCGTTTGATCAGCCTGGAGTGCTCACACCAGATGAGGTCTATGGCTCAGTTGCCTATGTGCTGTATCTCAACGGTATCATCGACGAGTCCGCACGAATGGACGCCACGACCGTACCCGAAATACAGATGCCGAACCGTGACGGGTTTGTGCCTGACCCACGTCCAGACATCGATTAAAGGTAATCGTTCAAACGGTTACGTTAAGTGCACCACACACAGTAACTCGGCCACCCGTACCGCCCACACCGAGCTTGGATACTATTGACCAGATTGTGCCGTCACCACCTTGCATGGAGTTTTCAAGTCCGCAGGCTAGCGGTCGACAACAGCCACACCCTCGATCTCAAGTAACGCACCCTGCGCAAATAACGACTGGATTCCCAGCAGCGTTGCTGCAGGCACGGCGCCGTCAGGAAAACCATGACGTTGACGCGCTGCGTTGAGTACATCGAAATCACCGAGACTGTAATTCGGCATATAGATCACAATCTTCAGCAAATCATCAACGGTGCCACCAGCGGCTTCCAAACGCCGTCGCAGATTTCCGTAGACTTGATCCGCCTGATTCTCAAGTGTGTCACCAGGTTGTCCGACCTGCCCGGACAGTTGAATCACCGTTTCACCTGATCCCTGAGCGGTTACCGCTTGCGAGAAGCCGGTCGCCGGGTCAATGAATGCCCGTGTCACCGGTTGTCCATTCACGCCAAGGACGGCAATCGCATCGATTTCGACTTGAAACTGCTCGCTTACGAGCGCCGGAATTCCGAGTAACGTACTCGCTGGCATGTCCGCGAGATTCAGGGCCTGGTCTCGACCGGTCCGATACGCCGCCAGGTCAGTCTCTGGATCAAAATCAACGATGTACGTCGTCGCCTTCACGATATCCGCCATCGAAGCACCAGCCGTGGCAAGCTGTCGGCTGACACGCTCCCAAACTGATGCCGTCTGAGCAGTCAAACCGTCGCCCTGACCGACTTGGCCGGCAACGTAGACGGTTTTGACGTCGTGCGCCGTCACCGCAACAGCCCCACTGAACCCGTTGGACGGGCCAAAACGTTCGATCGCTAAATCAACCCCCGGGTCTGCCACTACGGCAATCGCTTCAATCTCGACACGCAACGAATCGCGGAATAACGCCCCCACACCAATCATCGTACTGGCCGGCCAGTGCCCTTCCGGAAAAGTCGCGAGTCGAACATCCGCGATCGTCCCATACTGGTCTGGTTCGAAGTCCTTCACAAAGATCCGAATCTTCACAACGTCTTCAACAGACGCTCCAGCTTGTTCAAGTCGACGCACGACCCCCTGAAATGCTGACTCGACGTGTTCCTGAAGATTCTCGCCCTGGCCGACTTGCCCTGACACAAAAATCGTCTTTACGCTACGGTCCGTCGTGGTCACCACCTGCGTAAAACCGCCGGCAGGATCGATATATTCGACTTGCGCCATCGTGTCCGCTGACAGCCGAAAAACCAATACAGCAATGATAAATACCCAGATTCTGCGGTCCATACCGTCCCCTCCCGTTGTATTTGCAACCACACTGGACAATACATAAGTCCAGGTGTTCACCGCGCGCCGTGTCGTCCGAACGATTTAGCCGAGCTTCGCTCGAGCGTCCTGCAACATAGCAATGAGAGCAGCCCGTACTTCCTCGGCTGTTGTAACCTTTTCGGCAAACGCTAGCCGAACCGGTCTCGGACCCTCTGCTGTAACGGCAGACATTTCAAACCCATACCGGTCCACTCCGGT
>Ga0310121_10005798_pt1 | contig 10521 bp, 7 predicted proteins | sample CB27_Tmax_986_MG_FD_203504 | JGI IMG/M metagenome (GOLD analysis project Ga0310121, IMG submission 203504) | Marine microbial communities from Western Arctic Ocean, Canada - CB27_Tmax_986 | ecosystem: Environmental > Aquatic > Marine > Oceanic | place: Canada: Western Arctic Ocean | collected... | reverse complement strand
GTGCGAGTCACCGCACTCCAAAGACGCGCCACCTTAAACGCATCCTGGACGCGGTGGCATTCGAGTATCGAGCATCCTTCCCACTTGAATCGGGCGTTCCGAGCTTTAACCGAATCACCAGCATCCAGTATCGAGCATCGCTGCTGCGTCCGTCCCCTCTGGAATACCGGCACTCCCAGCATCGAGTATCGTCTCAACGCTCGAAAGAGATCAAAATCTCCGCTACCTTTAAGGCTTACTCATTACGTATTACGTATTACGCATTACGTATTACGTATTACGTATTACGTATTACGTATTCATGCCTGAAGACGAACAAAAACTTTCTGAGCTGCCGGAACCGAAAGCGCCCGAAGATCTAGCGGCCGCATTCAACCTCTCCATACAACTGACTGACGAGCTCCTCAAGGTGCAGGAACAGCTTGAGCAGCGGATGACTGCGATGGAGAACGAACTCGCCGCGACCAACCGCTTCCTCACCAGCGTACTTCTCTCCATGCATTCGGGGCTGATAGCGATCAACAGCCAGGAGCGCATCGTCGCGTTTAATGAGGCCGCCGAGACCATCCTCGGTATCAACGTGCAGGAAGCGTTCGGCAAGCTTTACAGTGAAGTGGTGATGGAAAGAGACGCCGGCCGCGCCACGGGCAAATACCGCGATACCAGCGCGACGAACGTCTCAATGATCCAGGTGCTCAAAGAAGGTAGCGCGCTGCTGAACGTCGAGCAGGAAGTCCTGCGTCCCGACGGGAGCACGGTCGGCGTTAGCCATTCCATCTCCGCTATTCGCGGCGAGGACGATCAGATCATCGGCGCGGTCGACGTCTTCAAAGATCTCTCCGAAATCCGGCGTCTTGAAGAACGGCTCGTACGCTCGGACCACCTGGCCATGGTGGGGCAGATGTCCGCCACCGTCGCGCATGAGATCCGCAATCCGCTCAACGGCATCGAAGGCTTCGCCGGACTCCTGGCGCGGCAGTTTCCCGAAGACGATTCGCGGCACCGCTACGCCCAAAACATCCTCGACGGCGTTCGCACCCTGAATAAGACCGTCACCGACCTGCTCGAATTCGCCCGCCCCACGCGACTTAACCTCCGGCAGACGAAGCTTTCAGAAATTTTTGAACAGGCCCTCTTCTTCCTCCGTGAAGAAATCAAGAACCCGGTCAAAGACGGCCGCGCCGAAGTCATCTCCGAAAACATCGAGATCGATACCAGCTATTCCTCCGAGGCCGACGAATTTATCGCCGATCCTGAACACCTCCGTGGCACCTTCCTCAACTTCCTCAAAAACGCGGCCCAGGCCATGCCGGATGGAGGCACCATCACCGTCACTACCGAGCCGGCCGAAGACAACCGCATCAGAGCCCGCGTAGCAGACACCGGTACCGGCATCGATCCCGAAATAAAAGCCAAGCTCTTCACCCCCTTCATCACCACCAAGGAACACGGCACCGGCCTCGGCCTCGCCCAGGCGAAAAAGATCATTGAAGAACATCAAGGCAGCATCGAGGTCGAAAGCGAGCCAGGCAAAGGGACGACGTTTGTGGTGACGTTACCAACGGATCCGAGAACGCAGTAAAGAAAGAGATAGAATGCCCACAGTATTGCGCATAGGACGATTTCGGTTTTTCTTTTTCAGTAACGAAGTGCAAGAGCCACCTCACATTCATGTAAAAGCTGATAGAGATGAAGCAAGGTTCTGGCTTGAACCAATAGATCTGGCCGCGAACTATGGTTTCCGTGCACATGAATTGAATGAGATAGAGCGCCTTGTCCTCGAACATCAAGCGGAATTTATGGAGGCATGGAATGAGCACTTCGGCTCCTGAGACAAAATTTAAAAGAGCATTTATCCCCACAAGCGCACTCGCCAAGACCGTAACTTTTGACGATGAGCTGATGCATGTGTTTCTGACAGACGGGCGCACTGTCAGTATTCCGCTCATTTGGTTTCCCCTGCTTCACTCGGCCTCTCCTGAGCAACGAGAAAAATATGAGATTGGAGGCGGTGGCATCAGTCTCTACTGGCCGGAGATCGACGAAGACCTGTGTGTCGCCAACTTACTGGCCGGCGCAGATACCCGATCAACCTGACCGTTGGGTAGATCCGAGAGTTATGTCGTGATGGTTGGCAAGCAAACGTTAAATGAACGTTGAATGTTGAACGTTTGCTTCTATGCCTCCGTTCCAACCGCCGTCCCAACAGTACCGGAAAAACAAGAAAACTCCTAAAGTTTCCTGAGCCATTCCGATAATCAGTTTGCGCCAGAAGTTCTGTCTCTTGCCCATGAGCCAGATGGCCGGCACAGCCGGACGGTTCATTGAGACTGCTGATAGCGTGATTTGCCCACTTGTTCGATATTCCCTCTGAACGGGGTCTTCGGCGGGTGGCAACCCTGTTCAGGCCTGCCAGACGTTCCCGTAAAGGAAATGAGCTGCCTCCGGGAACGCTTACGACAGCCTGAATTTCTGCAGTGCCTCGGCATCGACGCCGGGGTATTGCAGAACCTCACCTTCCCCGTCCCAAGGGGCAGGCTAAATCTCAAGACAATCAAACTTAAATTGAATTCGCTCTCCGTTTGTACGCGGTCAGCGAACACAGAGGACCTACGTAATAAGTAATGAGTAATGAGTAATGAGTAATGAGTAATGAGTGAGCCGCGACAAGCCATCGTGGTCTTGGCGCTCCGCGACAAGTCATCGAATGCTGTTAATTGATAACCGGCGCTCGAACAACCCCGGCACTCAAAGCCAGAACTTACTCATTACGTATTACGTATTACGTATTACGTTTTGCCCACGTGTGAGGTTTGCCCACTTCACATGAAAACCTCCAGGCGAACGAGAGCTCGCCTGGAAAACCGGACCGTTTGCCCACGGCTCGGATGTTGATCGATTTGCCCATTTTTACTCGTTGTCTCCGGTGAGGACGTTTGCCCACCGGGCCGTGCGGAATCCGCGGACGCTGTTTGACGGCGCCCTGCGGCAGGCTACCCGTACGCCCAGCGTCTGCCGGGGAAGGAGCAACACACATGTCTGTAAGCAGCCCCGACGAACTGCTCTTTGGCGGGATTCGAAACGCCCGAATCGAGCTACGCAATCTGCAATCGGAACTCACTCGGAATACCGACCAGACTTCCGAGAACCTGCAAACCGCGAACGCTTTCAGCGGCGCGACGGTTACCAATACGTTGACCCAGTCGCTCATCGAAGAGACGACTGGCGCATTGGATGTCGACCAGATCATCACGATCCCTCCGCCATCACTTCCTGCCGCCGGAGTCCCCGACAAATTCCTCGACAATTTCAATTTCCTGCAGCGTGTCGCCACGCAGGCCGAGATCTTTGACATCCTCGGCCGCGGCCGGGCTGATGCCTCGCAGACGCAGCGTATCGGGCAGACCGCGTTCGCCGATGGCGCCAGTGCGACCGGTATCATGTCTACCGCGCAGAACACCATCACGCAGTCGTCGATCAATTTTCAAACGATCGATCAGACCAACCTGAATTTCAATTTCACCGCGCAGACCGGCACGCTGCCGGTCGTCGTCGCCAGGGATCGTGAGATCACCGTCACCGCGGATCGCTCGACGACCGAAGGCGTCTCGAATCTCATTCAGATCCAGGGCGTCGCGCCGGAAACCTCCGGCAGCGCAGGCGCCAAGGAAGTTTTGAAATCCTCAGCGCCGCTGCAGACCACCACCAGCGCCGCCAATCTTGCGACCGACCTCAACGACCTGCAGGGCGGCACCGGCACCTACCAGGACGGCGTCGATACCATCGTCATCTCCGGTACAAACAAGGGCGGCTCGGCCATCTCGCCCCTTACCTTCACCTACGGCAACACCAGCGCCGGTGTTGCCGAAGTGATCAGCACAACCAACATACAGACGAACGGCGGCAACGTCGCGCTCACCACAGCGCTGAACGACCTCGACATCAACCAGACCGATTACGCTGCAGGCGATGAGATCGGCATCACCGGCACAGACTTCGATAACGCGGTCGTACAGGCAACATTCACGTTCGGCGCCGGCGCTTCAGAGGTGGTGCAGACCGCGCAGTTCCTCGATACCGGCGGCGTGCCGGTGGTGAATACGACCACCATCAACAGCCTCGGTGATGCGTTCATTAACGGCCCGTTCATCGAAGACGATGGCAACGGCGTGGGCGACCGCATCATGATCGAGCTCACGGATAACGACGGCGCCAGCACAAGCGAAACGCTCACCTTTGATTTCGGCACCGGCGCAGCACAGGACGGCACAACCGTCGGTGACCTGCTGAACGTCATTAACACCGGCTCTTCCGACGCGGTCGCTTCCATCAGCGGCGGCCGCATCGTGTTCACCGCGCAGACCGCGGGCGCCCGCAACCTGGCGCTGAATCTGCGTAACCCGGACGGTTCCGCCACCGAGCCCACCAACCCGGGCGGCACACTCGATGCCGCCATTGCCTCAACGGTCCTCACCGAAGGCGCAGGCGCAGGCAACGGGACGACGCTCGGCGATCTGATCGATTTCATTAACGGAGCGAACAGCGGGACGGACGTCTTTCCTCAATCGGCCCTGGCACTCAACGGCAATCAACTGGAACTCACCGCGGGCAGCACCGGCACCGCGGCTCTCGCGCTCACCCTGGCCGACGTTGGCACGACCAAGACCAACTGGCCTGCGTTCACCGAAGAAACCGCAGGCTCAGGCGCAGTCACCGGAGACGGCACGACGCTTGGCGATCTTATCGCCAAGATCAGCAGCGCGTTTTCAGACGCCACCGCATCGCTCGATTCCGCCGGCAACATTCTGCTTACCGCGGATACCCTTGGCGTCGCACAGTTTGCACTCTCTCTGCGAGACGACGCGGGCTCCGCGAACCGGGGCTTTGTGAACAACGCATTCACCGAAAACGTTGCGGGCGCAGATGCCATCGCCGGTTCCATTCTGCCTGGCGCATCGTTCCAGACCGCTCGTGCAAATTTCGGCATGGCGTTTAACACCCTCAACGAAATTGCCAGCAGCAACCAGCGCAACGTCGTCATCAACACCCACACGGTCGACGTACGCCGCGGGGCCGACGTTGGAGGCACGTTTGAACAGGCCGCGCTCACCCCGCGCTCGATGGACATCATCATCCGCATGAACGCCACCGAAGGCGACATCAGCCGTACCTCCAACATCGGGAGCGCCGTCCAGGCCCAGGCCCTGGTACAGACCGCCGAGGGCGGAGTCGATCAAAACGGCAACCCGCTGGACGGAGGCGGAAACGTCATGAACACCGCCCTCCAGCAAGCCACCGGCGTGGATGACACGTCTGTGACTTCGTTCACGCAGATAAATGCGTAATAAGTAATGAGTAATGAGTAAGTGAGAGAGGCTCTCGGTGAGAGTGCCTCTGGCGCCCAAGATATGCCCCGGGGAGACAAGGAGACAGGGAGAAAACGTTCAACGTTCAACGTTCAACGTTCAACGTTCAACGACTGTAGTGCCGATGTTGTTTGTGATGACGGGTGTGACGCCACGTTCAAAGTAAGAACCAGAAAAACAACCGTTCCACAACGGCCCGTTACAGTAACGACCGGCCCCTTTTACTCATTACGTTTTTCATTCCAACTGTGTGTGTTGCACAGCCTGAAGGGATTGGGCAGGTTTCGTCTCTAGGGCAAATGAGACGAAACCGATCCCTTTGGGATAAAGCTCAGGTTGCCTGCCCGGGAAGGTATTGATAACGCGTTCCTACGCTCTTCCTGCCGGGCCTTTCTCGAACTCTGCAAATTTCAGCCACGCTTCTTTGATCACTTCCAGCACATCCTTTGTCTCCTGGAAGTCACCGTTGAGGAGGCGGTCGAGACAAAATTCAAACAGATGAAAAAGGCGGCCGGCGCTGCGGCTGTGGGGCACGTCGAGGCTCAGCATCAGGGTGTGGATCGACGTGCTGGCCTGGTCGTAATCACTGATCGTGCACCCTTCGATCGCCGCATCGTAGGTGCCGATGAGGAACTGAACCGGGGAAAACGGCTGCATGAGAAGCGGAGCATTCAAGTCCGTCGAATGGACGGTATGCGCCGAGCTTGAAATACGATCTGACATTATAGTTCTCCGTTCTTGGTTTCTTGGTCTTGCTCTTTGTAAGGCCAGTATTGTTTGAGACGGCGGTTTAGACGGTGGAGTGTTGGAATGTTGGAATGCTGGAGTAATGGGGTGTGCTCCGAAAAATTTCTTCTTCCTGGTTTTTCCTTATCTGTCCGAATCCTTGGGGATAATTCTTTTTGGTTTTTCCTCGTCTGTCCGAATCCTTGGGGCTCTTCCTCCTTAACGCCCCCAGCAACTGTGCTGGCGCTGCATTCGCGCGCGCCGTCTGGGCGGTGGCCAATTGATTGAATAGCTGGAGTTTGGCGAGCTCGACCTGTTCACGGGCAAGGTCGGCGTTACCGAAGCGGCTGGCTGCGGACTCTTCCGCGGCCCTGCTTGTGGAAAGAATATTCCGAAGGCTTGTGAATCTGGTCTGGATATCTCCGAGTTCGTTTAGCTGGTTTTTTACAGTGTTGATGGCGAAGTCAATGAGGGAAATGGAACGCTTGGCGCCGGCTTTGCCGAGGACGTTTATGCCGGATTCCGGGTCGTCCTCGTTTTCCGCGAGGTTGACTTTGAGAGCCTCAGACGTGAACTCGCCGAACTCGACATGAAACTTGTCGTCTTCGTTCGGGCCGACTTGGTAGGTATGGCCGAAGCTGCCTCCGAGGAGCGACATCTCGTCGGCATCGCCTTCGTTGAATTTTGTGTGGGCCGCGACTTTGTCGATGGCCATGGCGAGCATTATGAGCTCACGATGGATGTCCTCGCGTTGTTCGCTGGTGAGAGTGTCGCTGGCGCTACGTACGACGATATCGCGCATATGGCCGAGCAAGTCATCGATTTGGAGGAGTCCGACTTCGGCGAGTGAGAGCTCATCATCTTTGGCGTCGCCAATATTGTCGAGCGCCATGGCCTTACCGCGGACTTGGTTGCGCATTTTGGTCTGGAGTACGAAGAAAGACGCGCCGTCTTTCATGCGTGGTTGTGCTTTACCGGTGGCTATTTTCAGTTGTCTCAAAGCTATCTCTCGGTTCAAGGAGTTGACCTGCGTTAATCAAATTGAGCGAAGCAATGTTCGATCTCGCTCGCTGCGGATCGGCCAATGCGACGGTGCTTCCTATGACGGGCATGAGGGGCCTCCCGAGATTCGTGTGCAACGGATCTGGGAATGCCGTCAGGTTAGAGATCGGGCGATCAGATCCGTGCAAAGATCAGGGATGTCTTTTTCACGGCTAACCACAAGCTGGCAGCTCGTGGCTACGGGAACGCTCGATCAGGATGAATCTGGACGTTCCTGCCGTGGACAAACTGCATTTTTTCGCAGGGGGCTCTACGGTGGTTGGAACGTCGCCTTGATGAGTTTGGGTTACAGATGCATGCGGGCCTCCTTGGGAAGAAGTAGTGGCCCCGGCGCTCCGCGACGGGAAGGATAGCGGCCCCGGCGCTCCGCGACGGGAAAAAGTGATTCGTAGGCCGGACTCTCCAGAGTCCGGAATCCTGGAGTTGGAGACTCCAGCTACGGGTCAGGCTAATCGCGTCTGTAAGAATGCCGCTCAGGGATTCCCGGGATGGGATCCTGGATCTACATTCCCCAGACCATGAACGCAGAGGTATCTGCGTGCACCGCTATTTTCGGTGAAGAAGGACCGCTTAAAGCCGCCAAAACATAGCCCTATCGTTTTCAATGACTTACGTCTAAATCGGTTGTTTTAAGCAGTTTAGACACTGTCTAAGAGTCTGAGAGCGCGGGTGAGGTTTTGAGTACGATCTGAGGGCCCAAAGGGGTAATGCGTAATGAGTAATGAGTAATGATAAGTGTGGGCTTGGAGGGCCGGTGTTGTTTGGGAGACGGTTGGGCTGTGAAGGATGCGTAATACGTAATGAGTAATGAGTAAGTGTGGGCTTGGAGTGCCGGTGTTGTTTGGGCGACGGTTGGGCTGTGAAGGATGCGTAATACGTAATGAGTAATACGTAAGTGCGGGTTTGGAGGGCCGGTGTTGTTTGGGCCGTTACCAGCAACACCGGAACTATCAGCAGTTGAAAGTTGAGCGTTACCCCTCTGCCTCTCTGCCCAACCGCCGCCCCAATAACACCGGTACTCCAAGCCCACACTTACTCATTACTCATTACGTATTACGCATTACGTATTACGTATCATTGAATCTCGGCAGAATTCAAAGATATTTATACCTATGCCTACCTTGATCGATGACGAGACCAGAGAGATCTATTCCTGGAACGAAGCTGACGCCACGATTGGGCGCACGCCGGATAACTCGGTACAGATTAGCCTGCCGGGTATCAGCCGTTCGCATTGCCGGATCGTGCGGCGGGGAGTGAACTACTCCCTGCAGGATCTCGGCAGCAAAAACGGCACAGGGCTCAATGGCAAAAGGGTCAGTAAAGAGCAGCTCCTTCAGCCGGGCGATATCGTTTTCCTCGGCAAGCGAAAAATGCTTTTTCAGGAAGAGGTCTCCGCAGCGCCGGCCCGCAAACCAAAAACTCCCGAGGCCGGCCCGGTCGATTACATGCCGACCGTCGAATACGGAGCAGGTGGAGGTGATCAGGTGTCAAATTCGCCGGAAATTAAGTCGCCTTCCTTTGAGCTGGAGTCCGAAAAATCCAAAGACGACCCGCTGCGGTTCATGGATGATTCGGCCGTGATGGACAACCCGCCTGCGGCGCCTTCGCCCGGGTCGGCAGCGCCCGCGCCACCCATGGCCGGCAAAGAGACCAATGAGAAGCTTTGCCCGAAATGTAACGTCTCCAACCTGATCGCCTCAAAAACGTGCTGGCAGTGCCAGTCGCCGCTGCCGGACAAGGTCGCGCAAAAGGTCGTGCCCGAGAGCCAGCAGGCGTTTGGTGGCAATTGCCCGCAATGTAAAGAGCCGTACGCGCCGGGCACGCAAATCTGCAAAGAATGCGGTTACACCGTGGCCGATCGCCGAGCGGTCATCGCCAGCCAGACGCGCCTGATCCGCGAAGAACATTTCTACTGGATGATCGGCCTGACCGTGGTGCTTGCCGGTATCGGTGTCTATGCCTGGTTTTCATTCTCCAAGGCAAAAGTCGAAAGCGGAGTCAGCAAATCGGAAGTGATGATCAGCAAGCTCAACCGCGCCGAGCTCTCTTTTTCCGAGGGCGATGAAGAGCACAAACTCGAACGCTACGACCAAGCCCTCGCGCTCTACCAGGAAGCTGAGGACATGGCCAAGGAAGTGCTCGATGCCGGTATCGAAATGGATGTGGAACGCCGGGCAAAAGGCCTGCATCAGAAATTCGTCAACAAGGGTCGCTCCTACACCACCTGGCTCGAAGAAAACCGTGCTCGTATCCAGGCCATCGAAACATGGCGGGCCGAAAAGAAACAACAGATCGAGGAGGGCAACACCTTCTTCCACGGCGGCTGGATTCACCCCGATGATGCCAGCTTGGTGCAGTCCGGCGATCAAATGCTTTTCTCCGAAGGGGCCGCGCTCCAAAAAGCCATCGCAGCGAAAGCGGAAAACGAGCTCGATTCCCGGCTGCAGGCATTCATTCGTCGCGTCTGGAAGTTTCAGGAAACCTACCGGTGCGAGGGGAGATTCTGGATCAAGCACGATGGCTGGTTGCCCCTGCCGGAGCATGTCATTACAGGCGCTTTCGGCACCCGTTATCCGGAGAACGTTACCCTCGGCCATTTCCCCGGCGTCTATCTCACCCGCATCTTTTTTAACAAATCGAAGGACCTCCCATCGGCCCAGCTCGGGTGGGATGACGAGGGCAAAAAGATCCTGCTCTCCGTGCTTTACCACGACACCACTAAAGAGGCCGTCGAAGCCACCAAGGCAAAAGACATCGTCTCGCTGGCGCAGAAACCGACCCTCGCCTCCTCCATCTGCATGGCCGAGTTCGCCGTGCCGGCTTCAAAGGAAGATTACGATCTCATCAAGGGCCTCGTCGCCGGCGAAACCCCGCCCGTGCTGCAGTTCTTCGTCAAGGTCACCAACATCGAGGCCAGCAAAAACACCAAAGAGATCAATCACGCCCTCGCCGACGGCAATAAATTTACTCAGACCCACCACCACTACGATTACATCCACGAGTTCCAGGTCGTCCATTTCCGTTGGTTCCGCCACCTGCCGGGCGACGATTTTTACCTGCCGATGTTTTTAGAGAAAGAGCCGAAGACCGGGCTGTATCAATTGGCGAAAAAGGCGCTGGGGGTGGAGTGAGGCGTAATACGTAATACGTAATACGTAATACGTAATGTGCCGGGCTTGGATGGCCGGTGTTGTTTAGGCGTCGGTTAGGAAGTGGGCGTTGGAATGCTGAGTGACGCTCCGGTGCTGTTGTGATGGCGGTTGGCAATCAAGGCACGGGAAGATTCTTTCCTTTCGGCCCTCTTCCCGTGCGCTCACCAGTCGGCCAGGGCAGACATCCAACAAAATGGCTCGAGCCGTAATTC
>Ga0310121_10005796_pt1 | contig 10524 bp, 10 predicted proteins | sample CB27_Tmax_986_MG_FD_203504 | JGI IMG/M metagenome (GOLD analysis project Ga0310121, IMG submission 203504) | Marine microbial communities from Western Arctic Ocean, Canada - CB27_Tmax_986 | ecosystem: Environmental > Aquatic > Marine > Oceanic | place: Canada: Western Arctic Ocean | collected... | reverse complement strand
CACGAAAGGGGAAGGTTCATGAGCGGCTTGCCGACATTGTCTCTGTCTCTTTTCGTCTCCGTCTCTTTTCGTGTATTTCGTGGTTGTTCTCCTTCTAGTCATTCCTCCGCCAATTCGCGTATTGCTTGCACGATATTCGCGAAAGCTTTTCAACCACGAAATAAGCGAAATACACGAAAGGGGAAGGTTCATGAGCGGCTTGCCGACATTGTCTCTGTCTCTTTTCGTCTCCGTCTCTTTTCGTGTATTTCGTGTATTTCGTGGTTGTTCTCTTTCTAGTCATTCCTCCGCCAATTCGCGTATCGCTTGCACGATATTCGCGACGTGCGGCACTACGGTTTGTTCTAGAGTTGGGCTGTAGGGTGTCGGAGTGAAAGCACCGCTGAGCCGCTTGACGGGGGCGTCGAGATCGTTGAATCCGCAGTCAGCCGCATGGGCGGCAATTTCTGCACCGACGTTGCACGGCTGAAAGGCCTCGTCGACGATCAGCAGCCGACCTGTCTTGGAGAGTGATTTTAAGATGGTATCGGTATCCAAAGGCGAAACCGTGCGGGGATCGATGACTTCGACCGAGATGCCATCGCCCGCCAACTGTTCAGCCGCCTCGATCGCTCGATGCCGCATCAGCGATACGCCGACTACGGTCACGTCGCTGCCCTCCCGGGCCACAGCGGCCTGTCCGAACGGGATCTCGTACGTCTCTTGGGGGACGGGTCCTTTGGTGGCGATCAGTTCCCGATGTTCGAGGAATAGGACCGGGTCTGGGCTGCGCAGCGCGTGAGTAAACAGTCCCTTGGCGTCGTAGGGGGTCGCCGGAGTGACCACACGCAGTCCCGGAAAATGGGCGTAGACCGAGTGGTAGCTGCCGGAGTGATGCGTCGCGGCGGAATGCCCAATCCCGATACAGCCGCGCAAGAGGACTGGCATCTGAATTCGGCCGCTGCTCATGTACTGCATCTTGGCGATTTGATTGATCAATTCGCCAAAAGCATCATTGATGAAATCAATGAACATAAAGTCGATCAGCGGCCGGGTGCCCGTCATCCCTGCGCCGCAGGCCAGGCCCACGAAGCCGCGTTCACAGATCGGTGTGTCACAAAGCCGGTCGGCGCCGTACTTTTCGTATAAGCCCAGCGTCGTCGTAAAGTTCCCTCCTCGCACGCCGATGCCTTCGCCCATTACAAAAATCCTCGGGTTACTGGCCATCTCGTGGTCGAGTGCCTCGAGCGTCGCGGCGACCCACGTCGTCGAACGGTCGCCGTCGGGAGGTGCCTGTGGGGAGAATGCCTGTGCGGGGAGTGCCTGCTGATCTGGGTCGTCCCCGCAGTACACATGCGTGGTTGACGTGTCGCCGGCCGGAAAGGAACTCTGCTCGGCAAACTGGTGTGCCTCGTCAACCATTTGCTGGACTTCGAGGTCAATCGAGGCGAATTCAGCTTCCCGTGCTGTCCCGTCGTCCAACAGGATTTGTTTTAGGCGTTCGATCGGACATTGTGCCTTCCACGCCTCGACATCCTCACGAGTGCGATAGGTAAAATCGCCCATGCCTTCCGCATGAGCTCGGGTGCGGTAGGTCTTGCATTCCAACAGGGTGGCTCCGTCGCCACTGCGCGCCCGTTGCACCGCCGCCGCGACTACCCGGTGAATCTCCAGAACGTCATTGCCGTCCAACTCGTAGCCGGGGAGCCCATAGTTTTCGGCGCGACGACCGACGTTGGGTGTCCCGCTAGAGTCGCTGAAGGCGACTTCGGTCGCGAATTGATTGTTTTCGCACACAAACAATACCGGCAATTTCCAGATGCTGGCCATGTTCAGGCCCTCGTGGAATGCGCCGTTGTTGACGGCACCATCTCCGAAGAAGGCCACGGACAATTGATCGGTTTGCATGATCTTGGCGCTGTATCCTCCGCCGCAGGCCTGCAAGATGCTCGGTCCCACGATTCCGCTGGTGCCCATCAAGCCAATTTCCGGCTTGAACAAGTGCATACTGCCCCCGCGACCACGCGAACAACCCGTCTCACGTCCATACAACTCGGCCAGCAACTCTCGCGGTGGGAGTCCCTTGGCCAGTGCGTGGCCGTGTCCGCGGTGGGTGCTGAAGACGAAGTCATTCGGACGCAGATGAGAGCAAACGCCAACCGCAATGGCCTCTTCACCGACGTAAGTATGGCAGGCGCCATGTACCAGGCCGCGCTGGTGAGAGCGAGCCAATCGCAGTTCGCAGAGACGGATTACCCGCATCCTGCGATAAAGCTCAAGTAGGGTGTCTTTGCTGAGCTCGGTCTGCCCGGTCGTTGTCATGCTGGTCGACCTGTATTTTTAGCAGGGATCAGGGATTAGGGATCAGGGATGAGTGGGCCAGGGTCACCCGCAAGCGTGGATCGCTGACGGCCGCCGCATGAATTTGAGTTAGATGATATCACTTCCACTCTCGGCGAGCGAGCATCACAGCGACGCGAGAGTTCGAATCCGACGGTTCACTCGTGCGAGTTGTAACGGGGCCACGTTAGAATGAATGAACAAGTGCGCGGGTAGCGGACGGAAGCGGCGCGCGGGCCCTAGTCGTTTCGATGGGCGCCCGCGAATTGCGCATCGTTGTCCACGGGGTAAACTCAGATGACGGCAGGAACATGTCCGGCTCCCGACGACTTGCGGGAATTCGCAATCGGGAACATTACCGATTCGCTCTTTTCACGGATTGCCGAGCACGTGCAATCGTGTCGGGACTGCGATGCGGTTCTGCAGGCACTCGATGAACACCCCGATGGTTTGATCTCTGAGTTGAGACAACTTGGCACCAGCGAAGTTGTCTCAACCGAGGTTCCTCAGCGGCTGATAGAGATTGCCCGCTCGGCATTCGACACGCATATTGGGTCTTCTTCGATCTCACTAGACCCTGGACGGCGGTATGCCCGAGATCTTGCCGCTGGGCCTGTGAGGCTGGGCCGATTCGAGCTGCAGGCAGAACTGGGGGTCGGATCGTTCGGCTACGTTTTTCGAGCCCACGACCCGGAACTGGATCGCACGGTTGCCTTGAAGGTCCAGCGATCCGCGGGTTTTGCCAGTGACGAGGAGGCAAATCGCTTCTTGCGGGAGGCACGCAGCGCAGCCCAACTGAAACACCCGGCCATCGTCTCGCTGTACGATACCGGCCGCACGGACGAAGGCGTCTGTTTCTTGGTCACCGAATTCGTCGCCGGGGAAACACTCGAAGCCTTTCTGGCAGGCAAACCCTGTTCACCGGACGAGGCGTGTCCTCTGATTGCCGAGATGGCCGAGGCGCTCGAGTACGCTCATGGCCAGGGAGTGATTCATCGGGACATTAAGCCGTCGAACGTGATGCTGGACCAGAGCCAGCGGCCGCACATCATGGACTTCGGACTTGCCAAACGCGACGCCGGGGATGTCACGATGACTTCGGACGATCGCGTCTTGGGAACACCGGCCTACATGCCACCGGAACAAGCTCGAGGCGAATCGCACCGTGTGGACGCGCGCAGCGATATCTATAGTCTTGGTGTAATTCTCTACGAAATGCTGACTGGCCAGCGACCGTTTCAGGGAAATCGGCGGCTGCTCATGCTGCAGGTGCTAGAAGACGAACCGCGACCGCCCCGGCAGCTGGATGCACAGATTCCTCGAGACCTGGAGACAATCTGCTTAAGAGCCATGGCCAAGTCTCCCGCGCGACGCTATCGCAAAGCGAGTGAGCTGGCGGACGACTTGAGGCGGTATCTTCGTGGCGAGGCAGTCCGCGCGCGACCGATCAGCCGCGCGGAGCGACTTTGGCGCTGGTGTTTGCGATATCCCGTGGCGGCAGGATTGTATCTGGCCGTGCTGTTTGGTTCGGTTGCCGGGTTTCTCTATCTATCAAGCCTCTCGACTTACTTCGTCCACAGCACGGCTTTGGAAGATGCAAAATCGGTCGCCGAAATGCTGCAAGAGGTAACTGCCTATTACAGCGAAGTGGTTGGCCTTTTGAACCAAGGCGAAAAGCGGATCCAGGTCACCCACGAGTATTTGACGATGCCAGGGACGTTACCGTTGCCGGCGACGTTTACTAAGGATGCCGCAGAGCGGATTAGCAAGAACACGGGAATGCAGGTGCGCCTCTACAGTAACTATCCCTTTCGCGAGCAAGTAATGCCGCTGGACAACTGGCAGCGTGAAACGATTCGAGTCCTGGAAGAAAAGCGGCGGACGGATGCACAAGACCTGACACGGCACAACTTCATGCAAATCGAGGGGCGTCCCGTGCTGCGCTTCGCGGCCGGCCAAATCATGAAACAGAGTTGCGTGGAGTGTCATAACAAGCATGAAAAGAGTCCCAAAAAGGACTGGAAAGAAGGAGATCTCGTGGGCGTGCTGGGGATCACGCGTCCGTTGGATCGAGACATTGCACGGACTCGCAACGGTTTGCGCAGCGCATTCTTCTTGATGGGGGCGACCGCGGTGTTTTTTGTTGGACTGTCGCTGGTCTTGCAACGTGGAGCGAGGGCGCGATGGCGTCGGTGAGCCCTATGAACCTAGAAAAACGCCCGACACGAGCAGCCGCGAGCCTATCCCAAAACCAAGCGCGGGCGGAAGCTTGCAGTGTGCGCGGTAGCAGCGAGCGAGATTCCAATTGCGGGGTAGGTAAGATGTCCGGCGACGAAGGATCAACGTCCCGTAGTTTGCTGGCGGCGCTAAAGGCCGACGACAGTCATGCCTGGGATCGGCTCGTGGCTCTCTACACGCCACTGGTTTATCACTGGTGCAAGGGGCATGCGTTGCACGACCAGGACATTCCGGATGTGCTACAAGAGGTCTTTCAGGCCGTGGCTGGCAACATCGAGCGCTTTCACAAGGATCGGCCACGCGACACATTCCGCGGCTGGCTGCGAACGATCACGCGCAGCAAAGTGTACGATCATTATCGCCGCCAGCAACGCCAGCCCCGGGCACCCGGTGGCAGTGAGGCCAATGTGCGGTTCGCGCAGGTGCCCGATGAGTTGCCGAGCGGAGACGCGTCACAAGAACAGCACGCGCATCAACTCGTGCTGCGCGGCGCCCTGGAGCACGTCCGCAAAGACTTTACCGAGCGAACGTGGCAGGCCTTCTGGAGAGTCGTCGTTGATGGCCAAGCCGCTGCAGACGTGGCCGACGAATTGTCGATGCGACCCGGCGCGGTGCGCGTTGCCAAGTGCCGCGTGCTCCGCAGACTACGCCAGGCACTGGGAGATATCGGCTAGTTGGACAGCGCCCCCATGGACCCAAAAAAAGGGCTCCGGGACGCGCCACCCCACGCCCGGCGGGACATCCGCAGCCAGTGTGGGTGGCAAGCTCAGAACGAAGTGATGGGCGTGGTCTTCCGCGGCGTCCAGACGAATCCGAAGACTAATATGCCGCTAAATTTAACTGCCGACGCGAAGCTCTGTCATGATTTCTTGAATCTCTCGCTGCTCGTCGGACGAAGGAAGCCCGTACTCTTTGGCGTATCCGAAGCACTCGCTGGCGTTCGTCGCGCCGAAACACTCGTCGAGGATCTCGAAGAATTCGGTGGTGACTAATGCCGGATGCGCGACGCCACAGGCATAACTCAAATTCAACACCTCCTTGCGCAGCGTCACGATGTAATTAGCCAGCCGCGCCGCCTTGTAAGTTGGATCGAGTCCCTTCATGAGCCAACGACCTTGTGTCGCCACGCCAGTCGGACAGAACCCGGTGTGACAACGCTGCGCTTGGATGCAGCCAATGGCCAACATCGCTTCGCGGCCAACGTTCACCATATCGCAACCCATCGCGTAGGCCAGTAACGCCACTTCGGGAAATCCGAGTCTTCCGGACCCCACGAAGACGATTTTCTCATGCATGCCGGTTTCGACGAATTCCCTAAACACACGCGTCATGGCCAGCTTGAATGGCAGCGCGACGTGATCGGAGAACACCAACGGCGCTGCCCCCGTGCCACCTTCGCCGCCATCAACTGTGATAAAGTCGACGCCGCGATCAGTCTTGCTCATTTGATTTGACAACTCGCGCCAGAAATCCAACTGACCCACAGCAGACTTAATGCCGACTGGCAGCCCGCTCGCCTCGGCCAATCGTTCGACAAAGTCAAGCATTCCATCGACGTCGCGAAACGCGGAGTGACTGGCGGGGCTGGCACAGTCCATCCCTTGAGGTATGCCGCGAATCTCGGCAATTTCCGCTGTCACCTTCGCCGCGGGCAGCAGCCCGCCGCGTCCCGGCTTTGCCCCTTGGCTCAGCTTGATCTCGATCGCTCGAATCGGATTCGCTTCAACGACGTCCTGAAAGCGCTTCAGATCAAACTTGCCCAATTCGTTGCGGCAACCGAAATAGCCGGTACCGATTTGCCAAATCAGTTCGCCTCCGTGCTGGTGATAGGCCGCCAGACCGCCTTCGCCCGTATTGTGAAGACAACCCGCAAGTTTGCAGCCGCGATTAAGTGCCTCGACAGCTCGACCACTGAGCGAACCGAAGCTCATGCCCGAAATGTTCACCACCGACTCAGGCCGAAAAGCCTTGGGCCGCCGCCGATGGGCCCCGAGAATCTTCGCGCACGGAACGCGAAAGTCTGGATCGTAGCCCTCGTCTCCCGGATGTAGATCTTCTAGTGGAAAGGCAGAGTGCTTAATGATCAAATAGTTGGGAGACGTTTCTAGGTCGTTGTCTGTGCCGAAACCGAATGTATTGTTCTGCTTTTTGGACGACGCATACACCCAACGACGCTGGTCCCGACTAAAGGGCCGCTCTTCGTTGTTGCTCGTAACGATGTATTGCCGCAGTTCCGGACCAATGTCCTCCAGCCAATAGCGAAAGTGGCCGATGATGGGGAAATTATGCTGAATCGCGTGCCGCCGTTGTAAGACGTCGAATGCCACCCAAGCCAAAAGCACGACGACCAGACCAATCACTATCGGCATCCAGAACATTTACAAAACTCCCCGCGACTTCCTGATCCATCGATCACTCGTGTCAGAATATCAACTGCCGTTTTCTCTCGAACTGAATTCGTGGAACGTCAGGCGTTTGCCGTTGAACGGCAATACGATTCGCTTGACATTTGGCGATCAACCGATTTGCCAAAGCCAACTCGAGTCCAACCCGCACTAAAGAAAAAAGTCGGCCAGTAGTTCTGTTCCTGGCGTGACGGCGTACTGCTCGAAGTCCGTGACCCCTCGCTCTTCAAGTACTTGCTGGTCAACGAAGAAGTTACCGGTACATTCGCGGCTGCTGCGCGTGAGGATTGCGTGGGCTGCATCCGCCATGATCTCGGGCTTCCGGCAGCGGCACATTGCTGCGGTGCCACCGAGCAGGTTTTGAACGGCTGCCGTTGCGATCACCGTCTTCGGCCAGAGTGCATTGACGGCGACGCCTTGATCGCGGAACTCTTCCGCCATTCCCAATACGCACATGCTCATGCCGAACTTCGACATCGTGTAGGCCACATGCGGGGCGAACCATTGGGCTTCCATGTTCAACGGTGGTGAGATATTGAGAATGTGCGGGTTTCCGGCTTTCAAGAGGTGCGGAAGGCAGAGCTGCGACGCCAAAAACGTTGCCCGCACATTGACGCCATGCATCAAGTCAAACCGCTTCATCGGCGTCTCAGGAGTTCCAGCCAGGAAAATCGCACTGGCGTTGTTCACCAAGATATCGATTCCGCCGAATGTTTCGACCGTTCGATCCACGGCGGTTTTAAGCTGTTCATCAGACCGAACATCGGCGATGCAGGCCAAGGCCCGTCCGCCAACGGCTTCGATCTCTTCGACGGCGGAGTAGACCGTGCCCGGCAGTTTGGGATGCGGCTCTGCCGTTTTCCCTACCACGGCGATGTTCGCCCCGTCCGCCGCGGCGCGAACGGCAATTGCCTTGCCGATGCCGCGGCTTGACCCCGTGATGAAGAGCGTTCTCCCGTTCAGGTCCGACATGCGAGTCGTCCTCGATTACGATTGCTTGTGATCTCGAAGGAGGGTTAGCCCGGATTATTCATGAAGATCGTCGCGAGAGGCCGTAAGTGCCCTGCTGCATAGGGCTCGGGTGGCAAGGAAGGCAAGCGATTCTTCCGCAGGCGTATCGTCAATACGCTGAGGAAAGAATCGAGCCGCCTGACGCAGTCCACGGAAGCACTTACGGAATCGTAGCAGATCGCCCATGAATAATCCGGGTTAGAGCGAGTTCGCTGGACCTCGACCATGAATGTGACCGGGCTCGCGCCAGCTGACGATGGCACTCTCAGTTTGAGCCGGGCATTAGGTGGCGGACTCTGAGACGGACGGGAAGCGACAAAGCGGCTTGCGATGGCGGGGAACGCGGATGAGGTCGGCGATCGTGGTGTCGCCAAACGTCTCTTCGACGGCTTTGGCTGCATCATCCAGGCTGCGGTGCAAAGGGCACAGGTTGATGCCGTGTAAGCCGAGGGGGCATTCGTGGAAGCGGCGCACTGGGTCGACGACGTTGACGACTTCCAGTACGGTGAGCGCGTCGGGTTGATGGGCCAGTTTGAAGCCACCTCGGAGGCCACGCTGAGCCGTGACGACGCGAGCACGACTCAGGCTTTGCATCACTTTCGCCAGGTAACCAACCGGAACCTCGGTTACCTCCGCGATCTGTGCGTTGGTGCGCGGCTCCTCCTGATCGGCAAGGTAGACAATCGCCCTCAGTGCGTACTCAGCGGTTTGTGAAATCATCGACGCTGTTCTTTCTGTAAGGAACGGCGGATAGACGACGTTCGCCGCAAGAGAGTTCTGGACCCATACCTCCACAGTATGGCTTCGGGCCGACGACTGTCAACACGAACGGGCGGCGTCCGCGGTTCACGCAACATCAAAGGAGATGCCAGATGTTACAGCTCTTTTTGTTGAAAGTGACTCGCTATGCCGTGGGCATTTTCCTGTGTCCGTACGCCGGCTTGAAATCATGCGGGAACACAGCTCTCGACCGGACATTTCAGCCAGGCCGCGGTGTATTACCTATTTTCGAGCGGCCCTAAGAAAGAGGCGTTGCAGGACACCAACCCAGACCGCTGAGCAGACCAGTCCCCCAAGTACCCACAGCGGCCATTCGCTTCCGCCGGCCTCAGCCACCCAGTATGCTTTGGAGGCACAATACGGTGGGTAAATCGCGGCTAGCCACTGCCCGGGCTCCGGCAGGAAATAGGCGCCGGTGGCAAGCAGTGGGCCGAGACCAAACAACTTAAGGTAGGCGAATGCCTGGACCTTATTGTTGGCTACCGCCGCAAGTGATAGTGCCAACATCGGCGCCGCCGGGGCGGCCGCGAGACCCACCGCAATCAGCGCCGGCCACGATGGCAATGCCAATGCGATGATCGCGCCCTCGGCGACCGTCAACGTCACGGCGGTGACAAACATCGCGACGCACACAACCGATACGTAACTCGGCAGAGGACTTGGTGAGACCAACAACGCTTTGACCGTGCCGTCTTCTCGGCTCTCCAGCAGCAAGAAACCGCCGATGATGCCCGGGGCCAGCGGCGCCAGTTGAACGATGAAGTAGCTGACCAGCAGAGGATGATACGCAGTCAGGTCGAAGTCGTGTTCGGAGGCGATGTCGGTTGTTACCGCTGGCAGGAACCATCGCATGACGACCGTAATCGCAAGGATGTAGACGGTAACTCCGATCAGGAACCGGTCTCGACGCAACCGCAGAGTATCCGTTCTCAGCATGCCGCGGACAGCGGTGGCGGATGGCATGGGTCAGCCCTCCTGAAGTGCAATGAACCGTGCAAACCGGCGCTTGGCCCACCAAAATGCCACCACGATTGAAACCAAAGAGACACCGATCGCGTAGGCCCATTGCCAAACCTGAAGCGTCTCCGTCGCGCCCAGCATCAGCAACAGCGAACCGTGCGTCGGGATGAAGTACCAGTGTGGAAGCGGCTCCGCGATCACATAGAACATTGGCAATTCCATGACCAAGGTTACGAGCACTGCGCCTGGAAACAGGAACGCGGTGACCGAGTCGTGCGACGCTACCTGCCCCAGGCCCACAAGCGTGTAGAGCACTCCCAAACAGACAACGCCGAAGATCATCGGCACCGGATTCAAAGGGACCCCGAAAAAGGCCACGGCATAGACAATCGCACTTTCAAGCACCGCAAAGGATGTGAGCGTAATTGCCTTGGACGCGATGTAGGCCGTGGACGTGAGCGGCGTGGTGCGCAGCGCCTGCAGCGTGCCTTCGCTCTTCTCCAGCAGCATGAGCGAGGCCCCGAAAAAATAGGTCGTGCCGCCAAGGCCCGCCAGATAAAAAACGGCCAACAGCCTACCGGCGTAGTCGGGGTGGACGAAGAAACGGCCCGCAAGCCCGAGCAGTAGCGACACGACAATGCCAATGGCGTAGAGCTTGCTTCGTGCCTGGAGCCGCACGTCGAGCTTCAGGGTGGCAGACAGCAGACTCATTTTAGCGACCTCCCGGTGACTTGCACAAACACGTCTTCGAGCGTGGCCTCCTGCGAGTGAACCGTCGTGAGTCCCCCGCGACGCAACGCATCGAGGAAGG
>Ga0310121_10005793_pt1 | contig 10525 bp, 15 predicted proteins | sample CB27_Tmax_986_MG_FD_203504 | JGI IMG/M metagenome (GOLD analysis project Ga0310121, IMG submission 203504) | Marine microbial communities from Western Arctic Ocean, Canada - CB27_Tmax_986 | ecosystem: Environmental > Aquatic > Marine > Oceanic | place: Canada: Western Arctic Ocean | collected... | reverse complement strand
CTGTGCAGCCAGAATAATTCCTAGTGCGCGCGAAATACCTGCGTCGCCCATTTGTACTAGGGTGTCGTCCAAGAAGGGCCGCCAGTTTCTCATACCGATGAAGACAGGAAGCTGCGGCCCGGATTCCTGGAGACGGTCACGCAGGCCTTCTGCTTGGCGCCTGGTAATTGTGGTTAAGGGCGAGACCCCGTCAAACAATTCATAATGTTTTGCCACGGCCTCAAAGCGCGACTCTGGGATAAGTCGACTCCGGAGAACATTCCGCAAAAATGGGCGGATGTCGGCGAAGCCCTCAGGGCCACCAAAACTAATGAGAAGGACGGCGTCAAATGGCTGAGTAGTGCGGGTCACGAAAGGGAATGATACGATGACCTCGCAAGTCGTTAGTTGGAAAGGACGCTTTTATGCCAAAGTTTGCCGCTAGTGTCGCGATGATGTTTAACGAATGGGACCTGCTCGACCGATTTGAGCAGGCGGCGAATATGGGCTTTGAAGGGGTCGAAATTCAGGCGCCGTATGGGGAGTCTGCAGCCGGCATTGCTCAGCAGGTCAGGAGAAATAATCTGACCGCTACCCTCATGAATGTTCCGGTTGGCGCGGGTGCGATCCCTGGCCAGGAAGATGAATTTCGTGAGGGACTCACGCGAGCCTTTGAGTACGCGCAAGCTAGTGGGTGTGGACAATTGCACTGTCTAGCGGGCCGGACGGATGATTCCCGGGCAGAAGCGACGTTTGTGTCGAATTTAAAATGGGGCTCTGAACAAGCGAGGCCTCTTGGCATCCGGTTACTACTCGAACCATTGAATACGCAGGACAACCCTGGCTATTTTTTAACAGGGTCAGCGCAGGCCCGTCGCATTATCGATCTTGTCGGCGAAGACAATGTCTTCCTTCAGTATGACTTCTACCACATGCAGGTCATGGAAGGGTACTTGGCAGAAACGGTACGTGCCAATATCGATATTATCAGTCACTTTCAGATTGGCGGCGTGCCAGGCCGACACGAACCGGACGACGCACAGGAGATAAATTATCCGTATTTATTCGACGTCGTCGATGATCTGGGATTTCAGGGATGGGTAGGTTGTGAATATCGGCCGGCTGGCGAAACGATAGCGGGTTTGGCATGGGCCCGTCCGTTTGGTATCGCGTCCCGGTAGTGATTTAGGGCGTCCCGGCGGTTTGTAACGTAAGCGGTAAGGTACAATGCTTCGCTGTGGCGGGGCGTAGCGCAGTTTGGTAGCGCGCTCGCTTCGGGAGCGAGAGGTCCCGAGTTCAAATCTCGGCGCCCCGACCACTTTCATGCGTAATCCAGTTGCGCACATTGGGCCACGCTAAGAACTAAAACACAGCCAATGGATTCAGGGCCGCACCAGCCCCATTGGGTACACCGTGTGGCGATGCCATGAACATGAATTCCCATCGATTGAGTTCGTTTGCGGTGTCGGCCAGTTCTTCCAGGCCAAGGTTGTCAAAAAGGTGGACGCCGAGTGAAACGAGAGTGAAAAAGTGAATTGGAATGGAGACGCCTTCGACGCGACCACCTTCTTGTGGGACATCGGACCCGAGTAACGCGATATCTCGCTCCTTGAAAAACGGAATCAGTGACGGGTGATAGCCTCCATCTTCACCGACGTCACGTCCGGTTCGCAAAAACAAGGCGTCACCAGACGCAATCGTGATGCCAGTGTCCGCCTCCCAGGCTTCGATATCTTGCCTACGGACAGATGTCCCGGGCATGTCGATCAGGATGCCTCTGGTGACCAGGCCATCCTTGAGATTGGCAACGCCGAGACGGCTACATCCGTCGGCGGTGCTCGCAACGTCATCGAAGTTAAAGCCGTTGTAGACCTTTCCGTTGTAAGCCACATGGCACAATGCGTCGAGGTGACTGACAAGGCTTCCGTGATATTCGATTTCGTATCGTTCCCAGAAGTATCCATTTTCGTGGTCGATATCGAAGACGGTTCGAACCGAGCCGGCCAACACTGGAGGACGATTGGCGTCGGTCCGCTCTGAGTTCTCGATCGTCATGGCGCGCGCCATGGATACGACGGATCCATTTTTCACTAAACCAGCGGCTTCGACGCGTTTGGCTGGTGTGATGAGATTCAGCGCACCCAGTTGGTCGTCATCACCCCAACGTCCCCAATTTGAGAGTTCGGTCATCCAAAGGTCGTACTGTTCTTTAGTGACTTCTTCGCCTGATTCGCCCTGTGCGCCACTCTCGGTGCAGGCGACGTGAGTGATTGTCATAAGAAGAGCCAAACGGAATATTGTTGAGTTGAATGTCATGAATGCCTCGCGATTGATACATTGCCGAGTGCTAAGGCATTGGATCGTATCGGGAATCGCTGATCTAATACAGCAACAAACGTAATGGCTAGGAGAGAGGTGACGTTCTGACGAGCGTTTCGCGTTGCAATTCATTTGTCGCGGTTGATGTGGAAACGGCGAACAGTGATCGTGGCTCGATCTGCCAAATCGGCGTCGTGAGTGTTGAGCAGGGACAGATCGTTGATGAATGGCAGACCCTTGTGGACCCTGGGACACCGTTTAGTGACAAAAATGTGTCGATTCACGGTCTCACCGCATGGGACGTTGAGTTCGCGCCAGCGTTTAGTGGGATCTACGACTGTTTGATGTCCAGGATGACAGGAAAGATTGTGGCGTGCCACACGATGTTCGACCGAAGTGCACTGCGGGCGGCATGCAGTATTTGTCGCTTGGATGAGGCGGACTGCTTATGGCTGGACACCGCGCAGGTTGTCCGGAACGCCTGGGATCAATTTTGTCAGAAAGGCTACAAGCTCGACAAGATCGCGACGTATCTTGGGATTGAGTTCTCACACCATGATGCCCTAGAGGATGCTCGCACGTCGGCACTGGTCTTGTTGCGGGCCGTTGAGGAAACTGGTCTGTCCGTCTGGCAGTGGCAGCAGGGCCAGACACCGAATCGTCGGGTGATCAAGAACCAGGTATCCTCGGGTTTAGGTTAGCTATCACTCCGGGAGTTTTGGTAGGTCTACGATCATGTCTTTTGATAGTTGAGGTAATCTAGATAAATGGCGAAATTAACAGTTGAAGGTTTCGGAACCGTAGAAGTGCCGAATGATCGACGCTTGGTGCTGGCGATAGAAGAGGATGCGAAGGTTGACATCATGCACGCGTGCGGAGGTAATGCCCGTTGCACGACCTGCCGAATCGAGCTGGTGGATGGTGAAACGACTCGGATGACGGCTGCGGAGAAGGCAATTCTGGAGGCAAGGGGTTTGAGCGGCGTGCGATTGTCCTGTCAGATGCTCTGTGAGCAGGATATGACGGTGCGGGCAATCAGCCGGCTCGAAGGCAGCGGCCGTCCGGATGCGGGTGGGACGCCGTCTACAGAGATCAGCCCTCCGCCGGAGTGGGTGTAGGTCGCGGCGGAGGCGCTGAAGGTTATTGCGAGTGACGTAGTCAGTCGACACCCACTGGTTCTACATCAAGTTACGGTCTCTGTCGGCAGCTATCGAACCTCAGTGAATGTCCATGACACGCCAGAAGAGAGACGGACTTCAAATTCTTTTCGGGCGCACGACGACACGCTGTGTGTGCCGTCGTAGGTTGTTGATCCCCAGTAGCTGCCAAGGAGTTCATTGACGACCGTTCGTCCATCGCATCTCACAATGAAATTTGTGGAAGCGTCATCGTATTCGCCCTGAATTCTGACTCTATTCACCTACGACGGTGCATCAAAAACGTAATTACTGATGCCTGATCGGTTCCAGGGGAATGCAATTATATGCAGTCGTCCACGTGTAAATATCTGCCTGGGTAGGCAAGCGGTAGGTCACTCAATCGGACAGTCTCAATTCGAACGGATGAATTGCCGAGCTTCTTGCAGATCCGGATGATTATCATTACCGCCCCAGAAATCGGTAATAGCCGTGTAGTGCGTTCGAGCGAGATCGGTCTGTCCGAGCGACATCGCCGCGCGGGCGGCCCCGAGTCGTGAGCGCATACGATTCGGCATGCGAAGTAGTGAGGTGTCGAATTGTTCGAGTGCGTCCTCAGCATTACCCAATGTGAGCAGGATTTCACCGTACAGTTCGTATGGAGGTTTAACTGGACTGGCGGCACCGTTTGGCGGGCGAAGTGTCTCAACGATGGCGACCGCCTCGTCCATCAGTGCGACGGCCTGCTCTGGGTTGCCTTGAGCGGCTTGAATACTTGCGGCAACTTCTTTCACCGCGATACGGTCTTGGCCGCCGCCATCGTTCGCAAGGGTTTCAAGGGCCTTGAGAGCATTCTGAGCGGTCGGCAGGTCATCGGTATTAATCGCGCTGAGTGCGGTGGCGAGTAGTTCATGCATCGAAGAATCGTCCGTGATCGGTGCTGTAGACCATTCTTCGGTTTCGACGATGTACCGCGCCCTTGTTAAGGGGAGCGTGTTGACGGCTCGTCCAGCTCCATCGCTTTCTTCAGCGACTTGCTCCAGGCGTTCGATCCAGAGCCGGGCTTTTTCGTAGTCGCCTCGTTGCAGATCGCCATACTGTCCCCAATCTAACGCATGTACGGTGTCACCGACACTGTCGCCAACGACCCAGAGGTTCCGCGCGGCTTCGTAGGCAGTCTGATTGTGTGTAGACACTAGATCCCACATTCCATGCTGGATAAAGATATGGGTGGGCATATGTCGGGCATGTGCGACGGCTGGCGCGATCTCCGCGTACCGATGCGCGGCAGCGAGTGCGAGCGGCGCGTGAAGTGGATCATCAAACGCATGGATGGTGTAGTGCGGGGCCCCCGGATGGTCTTGGTTCTCAGCGAATACCCGCAGCGCAATCGTGCCGGCCTGAACTTCTAATCGCAGTGACTGGTCGCCTAAGGCTCTTGAACCCGCTAACAGGGAGAGTGCGTAGAAGGTTGATACTTCAGGGTCGTCTGGGTAGCGCTCGTAGAGTGCTTCCATCGCATGCATATAGCCGACACGACGTTCGTTGTAGGTGCCTTCGTGATCCCAGAGCGCCTCCACTGCGGCAAGAAATCCTTTCTCCCTATCTGTGGGCGCCTTATCTGACCTTTCGGCTACTGTTGCGCCTAGGCGTGAGAGGACCGCACGTGGATTGCTTTCGTCGAGACCACCGACACCGAACAGTGGGTGGTTATAGCTCAATGTTTCACCCCAGTACGCCATCGCAAAGTCTGGGTCGAGTTCTTGTGCTGACTGAAATTGTTCGATGGCCTGTTTCCACCCGAAGCTATGAAGAATTGCAACCCCACGTAGGAAATGATCCTGTGCCTCTGGAGAACGCGTTGAGGTCTGGAAATCGAGAACACCGACTTCCACAAACTGTGCGGAGGCGGGTAGCGCAGTAAAGAACAGAACGATGAGGGAGGCAACGGTCTTCATTTCGACTCCTTAAAAGCTGTGGTGCGACTCAGCACCGCAGCCTATCACAGGTTGCGATTCTGACTCCGGACGGTCATAACCGCACAATGCGTCGGCTATAATCGCGGCCGTATGTCAATAGCTATGAGGCGCTGTCTTGTGTCCGGCCGGGTGCAGGGCGTTGGCTACCGAGTTTTTGTCCAAAACGCCGCGACTCGGGAGAATGTTTCCGGCTATGTGAGAAATCTCATCGATGGTCGTGTTGAAACTGTATTGAGTGGGACGATTGAATCTATTGACCGTGTTCAGAAAGTCTTGCAGGTCGGTCCGGTCGGTTCCCGAATTGACGAATTTGAATCCATCGAGCATAAACAAGAGACTCTCAGTGAAGGGTTTGAGATTCGGGCAACAGGACGTTAGGACGGGAGAAGCATATGGAGTCATTAAAGTCACTAATCAGAAATATTCCAGATTTCCCCAAACCTGGAATTTTGTTCTACGACATCACGACGCTTCTCGCGGACGGGAACGGGCTGCGCCAATCGATTGACGCACTAGCTAATCCGTATCGAGATCAATCCATTGATGTCGTGGTCGGAATTGAAAGTCGGGGATTTATTTTTGGCACCGCTGTTGCGGACCGATTAGGGGTGGGTTTTGTCCCTGTACGGAAGCCAGGAAAGTTGCCATCGACCACGGTGCGTGTTGAATACGAACTGGAATATGGCACTGATGCGCTGGAAATGCACGACGATGCGATTCGCCCAGGACAACGCGTGCTGATTGTGGATGACTTATTGGCGACCGGCGGTACTGCGAAAGCGGTTGTCGATTTAGTTGAGGGTCGTGGCGGGCAGGTGTACGCACTAGCGTTTTTGATCGAGTTGGACTTCTTAGCGGGTCGAGAGAAACTCTCTGGGCAGACCATACATTCGGTACTACGGTACTAATGAATTCATTGTGCGCTTGGTTTGCAACACGGAGACAACGAAGGTTATCGGTTGAAGTGACATGACGAACAGTCTGATGTTGGTACTGTTATTTGGCTTTATCGTTGGAGCTGTTGGTCTAGCGATGACGGTTTACGAGCGACGTGTACGGAAACAAGAACACAAAGATCAATTAATGGTGGTTCTGCTTACAGGAGCGGCTGCAGCGGTCGCTCGCGCAGAACCGCGGGAATTACTGGCGTGGCAGTCGACCGCGGATGTTGCGAGGCGCTTGTTTCCTGACGTCATTTCCGATATCGAGTCAAAAGGTGGTGAGTCGTTTCCGATTCCACGGAAGGTTGTCGAGGACGCGCATGCGAAATGGACAGCGGAATGGTTAGCCTGGGAACGGCACCATGATGCCGATTTCAGAAAGCGGACCAGCGTGCTACAGGCTGAACTTGAGGCGACCGGGCACGAGCACACGCCTGATGGGCATGCGCGGGTTGCGGTACTTGAAGATGAGAAATTGCAAAGCTATCAGAGGCGATACGAAGAATACGTGCAGATCGGAAAAGGTTTGATGGGATTACTCGATGAGAATTAAAAATAATGGCACGAAAGGGTCCCCGGTCCGACGTCACCGAACCGGACGTAATGTCCCAAACCCTGATGAGTGGACGGAATCAACTAACTGCTTCGTAGGTCCCGGCCCACGTCGCCTCGGCGTGGCTTAGTATCCCTTTGGTTTTGAGTGTTCTTCCGTCAGGCAGGTCATGGTTCATGTTGATTCGCAGGCGGAGTTCTATGCCGATCCGTTCCCAGGTCCCGTGCACGATGTCCGTGGTCACGGTTCCATCATCGATGGACGGTCTTTTCGACCCATGTGCAGGTGCCAGTGCTCACGCCACCGTGGTCAGTGGTTGGCTATAACTCAGACTGTCAAACGGCGCATTGAATTCCGTTGCATCGCCTTCAAATAAAGAGAGCTCTGTGAGCACACCTGGCGATGTTTCAGTCAGTGTGAAAATCTTGCTGGTTAAGTTGTATTCTCCTGAATCAGCCATGACATTCTCCCCAGATGAAAGGCGTGAGGACTTCTTTGCGGTCTACCTGAGGGTAACGACGAATTGACGAATAGTAGAAATAGAATTCTCTTAGTGAGAAGGTGGCTGGGGGGAATTGGCGCAGGTGATTATGGAGGGACTTTATTATCGGGTGCGGTGGGTCTCTTCTCGGGAGCGTGATTGGTGACACGGACTGGCGTGGTGCTGATGGTTGCGTCGCTGCCACTCTGGTTGGTGCTCCCGGTACTGCCGTTTTTGGCGATATCGACCGCAGCCAAAGCTATGGCAGCAATGGTCGTCGTGGTGGTCGCCGAGCTGATGTTTTGGGGAGGTGCCGTCTTGGCAGGACCTGCTGCGGTACGGCGGTTGAAGGGATGGTGGCGGAGGGGCTCAGGGTAGTGGCTGGTGTGATTAAAATGCCCAGCCGAGATTGATGAAACGAAGAACAGGAAAGGCGTCGCCTTCACCACCGAGCAATCGAGTTGCGCCGCTGCCTATGGATATGCTGAGGTTCCGCTCCGGCCCGACAAGCCACGCATAGCCAAATTCAAAGCCCAGGCCGAATTGGATGTCGGTGACTTCGCGGAGAGGTGTGTCTGAATTGGCCGTCAAGTTCGGTGATGGAGGCGGTGTGGTGCCGAAGATACCGATGCGCGGACCAACGTAAATCCCTTGGAAGACCTTTCGACTTGGGTAGTAGCGGAATGCGAGAGTGGTGGCGACAAAGTTGTCATTCCATTGGGATGCAGATATGCCAAGGCTGAGGGACGGCTTCATCCGACGTTCGTATTCGCCGTTGTACCAAGGGAAAAGGACGAGTCCGAACGGATTGACCGAAAGAAGGTGCCGGTGGCTACCTAGTGATTCGTCATGCTCGTCCTGGGCGTAAGTGTCGGCCGGTGTAATGAACAAGGCAAATAACGTTAGAACGACTATTCGACGTTCGATAGAATTCATGATGCTAAATAGTCGCCTGAAGAGATAGCGCGACTTTACCATCTGAAGATTATCCATTCGATCGGATTCCAGAGGGATTCGTCAAGATCGTTTGCTTGAAAAAAAAATACATACAGATCAAATCATAATCGCATGTACGTAGACAGCAAAGGGTCATTGTAAGTATTTGGCATTGGACGCAATCTCTAGGAGTTCGTCCGCGATGGGCCGGCTGAGGTTATGATGAATAAATAGCTCGGGCAGTCGTGCGCGTGTAGCTCAGTTGGATAGAGCGATCGCCTCCTAAGCGATAGGCCGCAGGTTCGACTCCTGCCACGCGCGCCATTTTACAGACTGACAAAGCGAGTAAAGAGCCGGCGAGTTAGTCCGAAATCCGATGGGAAGGGTGGAGGAATTGCAGCGAAGGGGTAAATATATTTACGTAGGAATGGTTCTTCTCGGACTTGCTGGTGTCGCATGTGGCGGCAATCGCGGTGTCGGGCCGTCGCCGGTTGTACCGACGGCCGCAGCGACGGCGGGTGTCACAACGGTTGAACACGAGCTTGGCGTGGTGGACGATCCGGCACTTAATGCCTAGCTACTTAACAATTACGCCGCGACGTATCTCGTCGATCAAGTCGATAAATTCACAAAGTTTGATATGTCCGACTCAAGCAACACACATCGTTTCAAGGTAACGTTCTCGCAACACAGTGGCGAAACTGACCCCTTGAGAAGTTTATGCGCTGAGCATTGCGGGTCAGCCGGATGATGTGACGTTTGAAGAAGTCTCGCATCTGTTTCAAACGGCTGGTTATGCATTTGCGCATCCCGATTTCAGTATAAAGTCGGCGAGTCTATCGACCGATGCAATGGCGGTTGCGCAAGTACGATAGCGACGGCAATATCTGCTTTGGCACGTGCGCCGGCATTGAGTACCTGTATTGGGGTTTGACAAGCGTTCTTGGAGCCCAGAGTGCGCCGGGAAGGTGCGCGGCAATTTCAGGTGAATGGAAACTGTGTACTCGTGAAAAAGTTGAGGTAGAAAATCCAATGTTCTATGCACTGTTCACGGATCCCCTGGACTACCTTCCGACGCGTTTACCGGATGGCAGGTATCAGTAATGAAAGATGGGATCTGAGGTGTCAGCCTAGTGACCGAATTCTAGCCGGAGAGCGGCGCTACGGGAGCGACGGCCCGGTTTGCATAGTGGTTCCAACCGAAGACTTCCTTGATGGGCATCGCTAGGTCAAAACCGTGCTGTGTAACTTCAGGCACGGAGAAGTTGAATTCAAAAGGAAAGACGCAGTGCCCTTCGAATTCCTCATTCCACGAGCCAACGAGATATACGGGCGCCGGTAATTCCGACGTGCCAAGTTGTCGCGACCAGGTTTTTTGAACGTGATACTGCTCATGGATTTTGATGAGTAGTTTCATGAAATCTGCGTAACCAGAGCGACCGAGTTGGAGCGTAGGATGAGCAGGTTTCGCGAAGCCTGGCGAGAGGTTGGGTATAACGTGGATGTTGCGGTGCGTAAAGCGATTTCTGACGTTACGAACCGCGTCATAGGTGCGGTGGAGGATACGGACCTGATTTTCGATGTAGGACGACGACATTTGGATGGTCGCCAGCATGCCACGCTTGAGATTAGATGCATGATGGTAGACGTGAATCGCATCAAAGTTTTGTGTGCGCCGTAGGCGGTCATCAGCAAACTCGCCAGTAGCCGACAGATACATTTCTTCTCCAACAATGTACGGCGGCGCACCGTAGATATCCTTAAAGATCTCTCTCGCTTCGTAAACCATGGCGTCGATCGCCCCAAAATGTCCACTCATAACAGGCAGGCGGCCCCAGGTGTGTGTGCCGAAGATAAAGAGCACAGGCCGGTTGTCTAGTGTGAAGATGCGCGCGGGGGTCTCATCGCGAATCTCTTTAAAGAAATGAGCCATTTCCTTGAAATCTTCTCGAAAATCCTTCTGCACGTCAGCCTTAATAAAATCGATCCGGTCTCCGGTAAAGGGCAACGCGATTGTGCTTTCGTAGAGTAGGCAAACATGGCGAGTATCTACATTAGGCGCCTTCAAGAAGGCATTACGGTAATTTGACTGATTGTCCTTGTTGTGACGTACGGGAATCCAACTCAGGGCGTCAACAGTGACACCGATTTCGTTCTTTAGCCGGTGAAAGATTTGTTCAACGTCTGGGTCGTAAGAATAG
>Ga0310121_10005792_pt1 | contig 10526 bp, 6 predicted proteins | sample CB27_Tmax_986_MG_FD_203504 | JGI IMG/M metagenome (GOLD analysis project Ga0310121, IMG submission 203504) | Marine microbial communities from Western Arctic Ocean, Canada - CB27_Tmax_986 | ecosystem: Environmental > Aquatic > Marine > Oceanic | place: Canada: Western Arctic Ocean | collected... | reverse complement strand
TCCCCGGTGGCCTTCTTGGCCGCCTGCACTCTGTCCCAACCCTGCTCCATGTAGCGATAGATGTTTTCCACCACCACGATCGCGTTGTCTACCAACATGCCCAACGCGAGGATCAGGCTGAACAGCACGACCATGTTCATCGTCATCCCCATCGCCTTGATGATGATGAACGAGAGGAACATGGAGGACGGGATCGAGATAGCCACGAAACCCGAATTGGCGAGCCCCAAGAAGAACAGAAGCACGCCGACGATCAGGATGAGCCCCGAGACGATGTTGTTTTCTAGGCTCGACACCATCATCGCGATGTCTTCGGAAGTGTCCGACGTGAACTCTACCCTCGTGCTCGGTGGGAACTCGGCGTTCATAGCCGCGACCGCCACACGCACCGACTCTGATGTCTCGATGATGTTCTGGCCTGAACGCTTGATCACGTCCAGCGTCACCACGGGTGATCCGTTCAGGCGCGCGTAGCTGGTACGCTCAGCGAAACCGAAATCCACAGTGGCGATGTCGCGCACGTATACAGGCCGGCTGTTTACGATGGCCACCACCACGTCCTCGATCAGGGCGGGGTCGTCGAACTCCCCGTCCACCCGAACCAGGTACTTGGATGAGCCAACGTCGATTGCGCCACCGGGAATGTTGACGTTTTCGGACCCGATGGACTCGATCACGTCGCTGATCGCGACGTTGTAGTACTTGAGCTTGCCGAGGTCCACATCGACAGCCACCTCGCGCTCTAGCCCGCCGCGGACGTCCACCCTCAAGACCGACGGGATCTGCTCCAACCGGTCCTTGACGTCGTCGGCTATTTCCTTGAGACGTACCAGGCCGTAGTCGCCAGCCAGGTTCACCTGGAGGACGGGCAGTTCGGAGAGGTTGAACTCGACGATCATCGGCTCCTCCGCCTCTGGAGGGAGCTCGGGCTTCGCCAAGTCCACTTTCTCGCGAATCTTAGCGAGCGCCTCGTCGAGGTTCACCGAGGTCTCGAACTCGACCAAGATGCTCGAGTAGCCCTCGACCGACGTCGACGTCATCTGCTTGACGTCGCTGATCGTGCTCAGGTCCTCCTCGAGGACCCGGGTGACCAGGCTTTCCATGTCGGCCGGGGCGACGCCCGGATAGATGGTATTCACCGCCACCATCGCGAGCTCAATCTCCGGGAACGATTCCTGGGGAGTGGTCGCGTACGAGTACATCCCCATCGTCAGGATGATCACAAGCAGTACGAGCACGCTCGTCTTGTGATCCACAGCGAAGCTGGTGGGACCGAATTCCTTGAAACGGTCCAGGAAGGCCTTGTCCGTGCGGACGGCTCCTTCCCGTCCCGTTCCGGTGTCCGCGCTCGTATCGTTCATCGTTCGCTATCGGCTCCTGGCGCGCCCACTCCGAGCACCCTGTTCGGATTTGCTGGCTTCAGCGCCCATCGACCACGCGGACACGGTCGCCGGAGGCAACCTGCTTCTGCCCCACAACCACCAGGCGGTCGCCGGCGTGGAGGCCGGTGCTGATCACGACCTCGTTGCCCTGTGACGGTCCCAGCGTCACGGACCGCGACTCGACCGTCTCCACGCCACCCTGATCTACGACCACGAAAGCCGAGAAGCCGGCTTCGACCCGAACAATGGCATCCCTGGGCACCACCAGGGCGTCGCTCACGACGCGGCGCACTACTTCCACGTCGGCCACCATCTCGGGCTTGACCGCACGACCCGGGTTGGGAAGACGCAGCTCCACGGGGAAGGTCCGGTTCGAGGGGTTCACGACGGCACCGACAAACCCGATCGTGGCTGCGAAAGACCGCGCCTCGAGGGCGTCGAAAGTGACCGTGGCTCGGCTCCCTGTGCGGATGTCGGACGCGTACCGCTCGGGCACGCCCGCGGCGACCTTGACCGGATCGAGGTCCACGATGCGCGCCACCACAGTACCCGGGCTAACCATAGTGCCGACCTCAACCGTGCGGTCGTCCAGGATGCCCTGAATGGGTGCCAGTACGACGGTCCGATCCAGCCGCCGCTGTAGGGCGGCGAGCGCGGCCTCCGCCTGCTGGGCCTGGTATTTCGCCTCGAGATACGCGATCTTTGAACCCACGCTGTCTTCTTCGAAGAGCCGTTGGCGGCGCGTCCACACCTCGCTCGCGAGCGCCGCCTGAGCCGTGGCCTGGGCGACCTGCGAAGAGAGCAAGCGGTCGTCGATACGTAAGATCGGCTGGCCTTGGCTTACTTGCGATCCTTTCTCCACGAGCACCGCGGTTACGATCCCGCTTTCCTCCGCGGATACGAGGACGTCCCGATCGGCCTCCACCGTCCCGGAGAGGCGGATCACCTCTGAGAAATCCCTCGGTTCTACCACAACCAGCTCGACGTTAAGCACACGACCAGTCCCGGTTGCCGCCTCGTCTGCTACATCGGTGTCCTGGAGGCTGCACCCAGCCAGGGCGAGAACTGCCAGCAGTGCCACGCCCCCACCGCGCCTTCTCACCTCGACCGACATGTTCCTCTCCTGAGCATGAACGCCCGTCATCCGGTACTCGAGTCCAGTCCCTAACGCAGGGACCTTCACTGTGAAACCGCCGCTACGCCGACCCCGTCAACGAGCGGTACCTGACCCACCGCCTCGTCCAAGCGAGCACGGGCGGTCAGGTAGTCGTAAACCGCTTGGGCGTAGTTGAATTCACTCTGCCGGAGCGCCACCTCGGCGTCGGTCAACTCGAGCTGGCTCGAGAGGCCCTCGCGCCGCTGGGCACGCGCGATCTCGAACCCACGCCCTGCTTGCTGCACGGCAAACCCCTGGGCGCGGGCACGCAACAGAGACTCGTCGGCCTGGTCGGCGACCGTTCTCACCTGGGCCTCGGCCTGGTCCCTCACCAGGCGGGTCCGGCTCTGAGCAGACCTGAGACCTGCCCGCCTCTGATCGATCCGCGACTCCCTCTGGAACCCGTTGAAGATATTGAGAGACAACCGGACACCTACCCGACGGCCGTAGGCGCGCGGTGATCCGAAGAAGCTTGGACGACCGTTCTGCTGGGCGTTGATATCGTAGCCGCCGAACACGCTGACCGTCGGGAAGTACTGTGCCTGCTCTAGGCGTAACTCGGTGCGTCTAAGACCCTCGGTCAGCTCGAGCTGACGCAGGTCCGAGCGCTCGCCAAGCGCGCTCGCTACCAGGGCCGCCCCACTCTCGCCCTCGGACTCCCCGATCCCGGAGAACTGGAGGATGGCGCGGTTGTCGGGCGTGTTGGCGCTCAGGTCGCCGAGGTTCATGGCAGCAAGCGAGCCTGCCACGGCAAGCGACTCAGGATCGTCGAAATCCAACTCCACAGCCAGCTGGCGGCGCGCCTGGGCGATCGCATTGCCAGCCCGCCTCAGGTTGGGCTCCAGGTTCGCGAGTTCCACCTCGAGTCTCAGCACGTCGTAGTCCGACGCAAGGCCGGCACGATGGAGCGCCTTAGCCTCGTCGCGATTCTCGCGCACACGTCTCACCGAGTTATCGATGAGCCGTTCCTGCTCCTGCGCTAGCAGTAGATCGTAGTACGCTACGCGCACCCGGGTCACGACCGCCTGAGTCCGTGCGCGCAGGATCTCGTCCTGAAGCGCGCGGAAACGCCCCGCCGCACCGAGACCCAGGAAGGAGGCCGCATCGAGCACCGGCTGATCCACGGTGATCGAGGTCGTCCACAGGTTGTCAGCCCCGAACCTAACCGGGATCAACTCATCGGGACCCGCCTCAGGATTGAAGATGATCGCAGGCAGGAAATTGACTGGCGGCGATACGTTGCGCGTGTAGTTGGCGGAAAGTTCTACGACTGGGTAGACGCTCCCCCACGCTTCGCTCACCTGCTCTTCCGCCTCGTCCAAGGCGTAGCGAGCCTGCTGGATCTCCCGACTTCGATCAAGCACCGTGCGCACCACTTCAGGCAGCGTCATCGCATCGGCCGGGGCCTGTTGCGCGAGCGCCGCGCCGGGCACCCCCAGGGTCAAAACCGTCAGCACGGCGCCCTTCACCCCCCACTCTATTTTCACGTTCGGTCCTTTGCTGAGGTCGTTCATGCCTATCTCTTCAAGATAGACATCGAACCATTATTCGAGAACGCCGTTTAGTGAAATAAAGTGCGACCCCGATTATCCGCTCCAACCGTACACGATGCTGGCTGAGCGTTCCACCATGTCCGACGCCTGAAGGATCTTCCCACGGAGCGGATCCGGATAGTCCGTACGGGCGTCGAGAAACGCCCGTACGGTCTCGGCAGCCTCGGGTTGGCTGTGTCCGGACAGCGTGGCTCGGATCCAGGCACCGGGGAAGAAGATGTCGCCTGTGCGCTGTACCTCCTCGAGCAGCTCTAGGGCTGGCTCTATGAACTGGCGCGCATGGTCCGCCCGCAGGGGGTGGTTCAGATAGGACAGCCCATCCAACACCCAGGGCTCGTGCTGGCGGTTGCTCGGATCAGCCAGCGCGGAGAAGAAACGCTCGCGATCGGTTGGGTCTGCGGACAACGCTGGCCTGAGGAACGCGAAGCGGGCCCTGCGGTCCAGGTTCGTGATCGCCGACCCTTGCTGCTCTAGAAGCTGGCGCCAGCCGTCAACCTCGAGCACGGCCAGGACCGCCGCCAGGCGGGTACGGTCCGCCTCCGCGAGGGGCACGGGAGACGACTCCCTGCCTTCCCAAATCCGCTTCATCCGCTCGATCCCATCCGAGCTTTCGACGACGTCGCGCCACGCTGAAAAATACGCCGAGCGCAAGGTGGCACTCGGGGCCTGTCTAGCGCCTTCCCAGAGCACGAGCTCGACGCCCGGTCCGCGTCTGCCCCTCTCCACCCGAGGGAGCAGCCTCCAGTAGGTGGTTTCGAGATAGGACAGCAGGAGCTGCGCCACCTGTTCGTCGGGCTCTTGCGGGAGACTCGACAGCATCCGCTCCAGGAACCGTTCCGGCGGAATCTCCCCATCCAGCACCGCGTCCCAGAGGGTGACCCAGGCCGCTCCCCGTACCTTCCCGTCGGGAATGTCGGCGACCCCGGACAACAGAGCGGCCCGGCTGGCGCCGTCCAAGACGAACCGCCCGTATTCGAAGGCCCCCCCGTTGGGAAGGATCCAGGCAGGCCCATCCCCGTCCAGCTCGAACGCGGTGCGCGCGCCAGTGACCTCCACCGGGCGAACGAAGATCCCTTCGCTACCCGGGATCGCTACATCCAGCTTCTGCGGCCAGACGCGACCTCTCCCGGCAGGGTCGACCACGGAGATGGTCACGAGGGTCCCGGCGTCGGTCGCCTCGCGCCCCACGCGAATCGTCGGCCTACCTGCCTCCTCAACCCACACCCGGCTCCACGCCTCGAGATCGCTCGACGTGCGCTTGTCCAGGATCTCGATCAACTCCTGCCAGGTGGCGTTTCCGTACGAGTAGGTCCTCAGGTACTCGCGCATCCCGTCCCGGAAGCCTTCATCCCCGACCAGCGCCTCGAGCTGGTGCATCACTACCGGTGCCTTGTCATAGATGATCGGCCCGTAGAGACTCCCCGCGTCGCGCAGATTCTCAAGGGGCTGGCGAATTGCATTGCTCCCAGTAGTCCGATCAACGGCGTAAGCCGTGGGAAAGTGAGCCACCAGAAAGCGCACGTCGTGATCCACCAGGGGGAAGGAGGGGTGGACGATCTCGGCCGCCATGACATTGGCGAACACTTCCTTGGTCCATACGTCGTCGAACCAGTCCATGGTCACGAGGCCGCCGAACCACATGTGGGCAGTCTCGTGGGCAATCACGCTGGCACGGTCGAGGTAGTCGTTCTGGGTTGCGGACTCGTCCAGGAGGATGCCGTCCTGGCGGTATAGGACGGCGCCCGGGTGCTCCATCCCGCCGTACTGGAACGACGGAATCAGAACGAAGTCGAATTTGTCGAAGGGGTACGGAATCCCGGTGTAAGCCTCGAGCCACGTCAGCGCCCCCTGGTGCAGCTCGAAGATCTGCTCCCTGTTGCGCACGATGCGAGCTGCGTCAGTCTCACGGTGGAACATGCGCAAACGCCGTCCGTCCTTTTCGGACTCCTCGACGCTGAAGCGCCCGGCTACGAAAGCGAACAGATAGGGCGAGATGGGTAGCGTTTCGGCAAAATGGTAGACTCGATTCGGCGGGATTCCGTCGCCCGCATCCGCTGCCATCGCCATCTGCTCGGCCCCGTTACCGACCGCGATCCACCCCTCGGGCAACTCCAGGGTGAGTCGCCAGCGCGCTTTCAGGTTGGGTTGGTCGAACACGGGTAGGCTGAAGTGATGACGGTCCGGTACGAACAGAGTGTACAGAAAATCGTCAGACCGGTTGAGCGCCTCGTCCCCGGCCGAGTAGACGATCCTCACCTCGTTCTCCTCTCCCGAGCGCAAGGCGCCCTGCGGAATCACGAGATGGTCGTTTTCTGGACGCCACTCCACAGGACGGCCGTTGGCAGCGACCGAGCGCACCCGCGTGGACGGCTCCAGAAAGTCGAGCACCACGTCGCGGCGGCTGGCATCGTCCCACAGAAAACGGACCACGGTCTCTCCCTCGACCGGACGAGCCCGCTGGGACGGAATGACCAAGCGAACATCGTAGGAAAGATTCGACAACGTCCTCTGACGTACCTCCGCCAGCTCCCAGGGGACGCCGGTATCGGTGGGGGACGGGGCCGCGTCGGTCAGACAGGAGCCGAGGGTCAGGGTGGAGAGGACAACGGGGGCAGCCCTCTGGAGCGCGCGAAGCATGGCTACCTCGATATCTAAGTACGACGCAGACAGTGCCGGTGTGCGGTACATAGTGCTACAGGAGCCCCTCCAGGTACAGGTTATCTTGTGAGCCATGCCGAGCCGTGCGTTCCTCTTCACCCCTCGTCCATTCCGCCCGCCGCTGTGGGCCCGGAACCCCCACGTGCAGACGCTGGTCGGCAAGTTCCTCCGCCCCCGCCCACCGGTACCGCTCCGTAGGGAGAGATGGGAAACGCCCGACGGGGACTTCCTCCTGTTGGACTTCGCGGATGAAGGAATGGACAGCGCGCCCGCGGTCCTGTTGCTTCACGGATTAGAGGGATCGGCGCTCAAGCCCTACGCGCTCCTTTCCTACCAGGCACTGCGACGGCGCGGCCTGGCTGCGGTAGGAATGAACTTCCGCTCGTGTGGCGGGGAGCCCAACCGGCTCGCACGCTCGTACCACTCAGGCGAGACCGGCGACCCACGCTGGGTTCTGGAACGACTCCGCGCTCGGTGGCCGGACCGGCGCCTCGGAACGCTTGCGTTTTCGATCGGTGGGAACGTGCTCATGAAGCTCCTCGGGGACGCGGGGGAGGCAGACACCGAGCTGGTCCAAGCCGCCGCCGTCGTGTCGGTGCCCTTCGACCTTAGCGAGGGCGCGGACGCCCTGGAGCGAGGCCCGATGGCGCGCGCGTACGCGCGCCATTTCCTCCGCTCGCTGGTGGGAAAACGCAGGCCAAGCGGGAGCTGCTCGCGCCTCTGGTCAAGTTGGATGAAGTGCGCCGAGCGCGAACCATCCGCCAGTTCGACGATCGTGCGACGGCGCCCATCCACGGCTTCGCGGGAGCGGCTCACTACTATGCGTCGTGCAGCTCCGCTCCCACCCTGGCGGACATTTGGGTGCCAACCCTCATCCTGCACATCCGGGACGACCCGTTCGTCCCTCGCGAATCCCTGCCCGAAGGGGCTTTCGCGTCGAACCAGGTTCTAACGCCCGCCATCAGCGACCACGGCGGGCACGTCGGCTTCGTCGAGGGACCGCCGTGGGCTCCGCGGTTCTGGGCCGAGGAGGAGACCGCCCGGTTTCTGGCTGCGGTGTTGCTCACTCCACCCTCCCCATAAGCTTCTTCACCCCGGGGCTCATCAGTAGCGCGAAGAATCCCACCCCACCGATGATCATGGCCACCGAGAGGAAAAGCGCAGAAGGAGGCTTGTTCTCCAGGCCGCCAGCCACCAACCCAGCGACGAAATTTCCAAGCGACGCACCCACGAACCACACGCCCATCATCTGACCGACCCTACCGGTGGGGGACAGCTTGGTGATCGAGGAGAGCCCCACCGGAGACAGGGCCAGCTCACCGCAGGTGTGGAGGAAGTAGGTGACGACCAGCCAACTCGGCGACAGGAGATTCCCGGGCGTCGCGTTCGCCGACCCCCACGCGAGAACGATGAAGCCGGCCGCGAGCCCGAGCAGCCCGAGCGCGAACTTGACCGGGATCGACGGGTTGGCGTTGCGCCGGGCCAGCCACACCCAGAACCAGCCGAACACCGGCGCCATCACGATGATCATCACCGGGTTGACAGACTGGAGGAATCCGGCGGGCATCTGCCATCCGAAGACGGAGCGGTCGGTGAGCTCCGCCGCGAACAGGTTGAGCGAGGATCCCGCCTGCTCGAACCCTGACCAGAAGACGGCCGCGAGCAGGAAAAGCCAGAAGATCACGAGCAACCGTTTCTTCTCGTCACTGGTGTAGCCGCAGAAGAGGATCAGGTACGCGAAATAGAGCACAGCCAGAATCAAGATCCCGTAGCCCACCGCCCTGGCGACCTGAGGCGCGGTGATCGAGAGCATCCCTCGCGACACCAGGAACGCAAACACCGCAGCCAGGGCAGCTACAGCGAAAAACCCGCTGAAGAAGCGCCGGGAGCGCAGCGCCAGAGCCTCCGGATCGGCGGACGTATCCAGCACGCCCGCGGTGCCCAGATAGCGCTCTCCCCTCTTGTACTGGATCAGCCCGAGCACCATCCCAAAGCCCGCGGCCGAGAAGCCCCAATGCCAGTTGTAGGACTCGCCGAGAAGGCTCGTGATGAGGGGCCCGAACAGCGCGCCTACGTTGATTCCCATGTAAAAAATCGAGAATCCAGCATCCCGACGCGCACCCCCCTCTGGGTAGAGCTCGCCCACCATGGTGCTGACATTGGGCTTGAGCAGCCCCGTCCCGATCACGATCAGGATCAGCCCGAGGAAGAAGGTCGGCTCAGAGGCGATGGCCATGGTGAAATGGCCTGCCGCAATCACGCAGCCGCCGACGAACACCGCCTTTCGCTGCCCCCACAGGTTGTCAGCGACCCAGCCCCCCGGGAGAGCCAACAGATAGACCATCCCGTTGTAGAGCCCGTAGATCGCACCGGCCGTCGCGACCTCGATCCCCATCCCGGGATTGTCGCCAGTGACAGCGGCAGTCATGAACAGGATCAGCAGGGCCCGCATCCCGTAATAGCTGGCCCGCTCCCACATCTCGGTGAAGAAGAGCGTCGCAAGACCGCGAGGATGGCCGAAGAAGGCTGTCCCCCCGAAGGGCTCAGCGACGCCCGCAGAAGGGGCGGTTCGGCTCTGCACGGTAAGACCTCGCAGTAGGAGGGAACCTGGATCGCTCAATCTTAGCTCGGCCAAGCCTCACCGATAGGATTCGGTGGCATGCCGAAGGGTGATCAGCCCTGGCGCATCATCTCGGCCACGAGCGTTTCCTGCCTGACCCACATGGGACACCCCATCCGCGCATCCCCCTCTTGTGGGTGGTCCCACCCGAGGACATGAAGGGTACCGTGTACGGCAAGCCGCACCAGCTCCTCGACTTCGTCTATACCCTCTTCAGCGGCCTGTCGGCGAGCTTGCGTGGCGCCCAAGTAAACGTCGCCGAGCAGCGGCTCCCCAGCACCATGCAGGGCGAAGGCAAGTACATCGGTCGGGCGGTCGTGTCCAAGGTGGTCCCGGTTGAGAGCCCCAATGGCTGCGTCGTCGAGGAGCGCCACGGAGACCTCCCCCTCTTCCACGCCCTCAGCCCGCAACGTGTGGCGCACCGCTCGCTCAAGCACCGAGGCGGGAGCGCGAGGAAAGCGTCCCAGGTCGATCGCGACGTCCACCATACCCCTCCCCTTGGGCTTACGTCAGTCGTCGCGGGCGGCCTCGCCTCTGGCACTCGCCGGAGGTGAGTCTGTGGCGGGAGTCTCCGGCAACTCGGTCAGGTGGCGCGTCTGCGGATAGTCGATGCGATGGTGGTAGACGCTCGATAGCACCTTCACGAACTGTTCCTCCACCTGCGCTATCTCGCGAAGCGTGATGGGCGACTCGTCCAGCTGGTTGTCCTGCATCTTGGAAGCGACGATGGAACGGATAAGCTCCTGAATACGTTCCGAAGTGGGGTCCTGGAGAGCCCGGCTAGCCGATTCCACTGAGTCGGCTAGCATGGCGATGGCCGTCTCCTTGGATTGGGGTCTCGGGCCTGGGTAGGTGTAGTCCTCCGGGTCCACGTCGTCTACCCCATACTCGTCCTTCGCCTGGTCGTAAAAGAATCCGATCGGCTGAGTACCGTGGTGCTCGGGTATGAACGCTGCCACGATCTCCGGCACCTTCGCTGCCCGAGCCATCCGGAGCCCTTCCACGACGTGCTCCTTCACGATCGCCGCCGAGACGTCGGGCTTCAGGCGCTCGTGAGGGTTTCGTCCGTCGGGTTGATTCTCCACGAAGTAGTGGGGCTTGAGCATCTTGCCCACATCATGATAGTAGAGGCCCACCCGGCAGAGCAGCCCGTTCGC
>Ga0310121_10005791_pt1 | contig 10526 bp, 11 predicted proteins | sample CB27_Tmax_986_MG_FD_203504 | JGI IMG/M metagenome (GOLD analysis project Ga0310121, IMG submission 203504) | Marine microbial communities from Western Arctic Ocean, Canada - CB27_Tmax_986 | ecosystem: Environmental > Aquatic > Marine > Oceanic | place: Canada: Western Arctic Ocean | collected... | reverse complement strand
ACGGTTGGAAGCATATTAATAATGCAGATAAAGATAAACCAAAATTTGAAAAGTTTGATAGTTTAGATATACAAACAGGTAAAAGTATGCTAGAATCATTATTTAAGAATCAATTTTATCCTTGTTTTGTTCCACCGTGGAATAAATTTGATGGTGATTATAAGTTATTATATGATATGGGATTTAAAAAAGTTTCTGATAGTACAAATGTAATTGATTTAATGAAAGTTAAAGATAAAGTTATGGAAGAAATTAAAGTACCAGAAAATAATACTATAATGACACACCACACTCATAAAAATTGGGATGATAAATGTTGGTTGAGTTTAGAATTATTAATTGAAGAAGAGAATATAAAATGGAAAAGTATAAAGTCTTAATAACAGGTGGTCACGGATTTATAGGTTGTCACATAGCAAACAATCTAAATGCAAAAGGTCATACAGTAGGTGTAATAGATAATTATACTGATTATAAGTGTTATGATAAGAAAGAGTATAAGAGAGTAATTAAACAAAGAAAAAAATATGCTAAGGCAGACAATATATATTCAATAGATATTTTAAAATGTGAAACTGTATTTGAAAGTTTTAAACCAGATATAGTTATACATTTAGCAAGTTGTCCTAATGCTAGTATGTTATTAGGTAATACTGAACACGAAACTACAACAGCAATTACTGGGACTTTAAAGATTTTACAATTGTGTGTTAAACATAAAGTAAAAAGAATTGTATATGCGTCTTCAAGTATGGTGTATGGTGATTTTTTAACAGAAGCACCAGATGAATTTCATCCAACAGATCCTAAAACACTTTATGGTTCTTATAAATTAGCAGGTGAACAAATGATTAAAACTTTTAATAAAGATTATGGATTAGAGTATTGTATTTTAAGACCTAGTGCAATCTATGGAACAAGAGATATGATTATAAGAGTTATAAGTAAAATGGCAAAAAGTGCTATGGAAAAAAATGAAATTACTGTTAATGGTGTTCATAGTAAATTAGATTTTACATATATTACAGAAGTTGCAGAAGCATTTGTACTAGGTGCATTAAGTAAAGGTGCTACTGATATGGTTTTTAATTGCTCACGTGGACGTGGAAGAACTATAGTAGAAGCGGCTGAACTTGTTAAAAATTATATGGGTAATACTTGTAAGTTAAATATTAAAGAATCAAATTCCATTTATCCTAGTAGAGATACATTAGATAATAATAAATTACAAGCATTAACAGGATGGGAACCAAAAATTGATATTGAAGAAGGTATTAAAAAATATATAGAATGGTTTAAGGAGAATTATATTTTATGATGAATTTTATAATGTTCTTTGCTGTAATGCTTGGAGGTCTTTTTGCTATGACTAATATAACCTTTGTACAATTTTGTTTCTTATTAATAATAATAAAATTTATATGGACGGCGTATGGATATTGATAAGACATATAATATAATTTATGCAGATCCACCTTGGCATTTCCAGAACTGGAATAATGAAAATGCCCAAACGAATCCAGAGAATCATTATACGACAATGACAATGAAAGATATTGAAGAATTGCCAATTGGAGATATTGCAAAAAAAGATTGTGCATTGTTTATGTGGTGTACAGATCCATTATTACATAAACAAATACCTATAGTTGAGAGTTGGGGGTTCCAGTATAAGACCGTAGCTTTTCATTGGGTGAAGACAAACAAAAATAGAATTAAAAATTATTATTTTAAAGGTCCAGGTTATTGGACTAGAGCAAATCCAGAGATATGTATTTTAGCAACTAGAGGACATCCAAAAAGAATAAGTGGTAACGTAGATAGATTAGTAGTGAGTGAACGTAGAGAGCATAGTAGAAAACCAGATAGAATTAGAAATGATATAGTTAATCTATGTGGTGATTTACCTAGAATAGAATTATTTGCTAGACAGAAAACCGATGGTTGGGATGTTTGGGGGAATGAAGTATAATGGATTTATATACAATAGATTTAAAAAAGTTTGCTAACGAAGATGGTTTACCTATTATGGATACAATTCAGTTTGATAGATGGACTGAAAAATTAGGTAAGGAAAGATTTAGAGAAGTACTAGCAGAATATATTGCTACGTTTAGACCAAAGTTTCCTTTAAGACAAATATCTTATGATGATATGCGTAATAATATAATTGCATTATCAAAGTTTAATACTTCATCTATATGTACACCTAAAGAACAAATACAAAAAGATGTATTTGAAAAGTATGATGATTACAAATATAATTTTAAAGAATATGGTTTGGGTCTTATAAATGGTCCAAATACATTTAATACATCTTCAAATTATTTTCATCAAGAGTTAAGATTAAATTGTTCAAGTTATGGATTTAGAGCGCCGATAGAAGTTTGGCAAAATGGTAACGCAAGAGATATATGGAAATGTTTAGGACCTATATGGAGAGGTATTAATATGAAGAGAGTTTTAGATAAAGATTCTTATATGAGTGCCTTTAGATTGGGTACATATATTGCAACACAATTTAAACCAGTTGTTGCAAAAACAATATACGATATAACCAATGCAGAAACAGTATTAGATACGAGTTGTGGTTGGGGAGATAGACTTGCTGGGTTTTTTGCTAGTAAGGCAACACATTATTATGGTTGTGATCCTAATCCAAATACATATAAGATATATCAGAAACAGATAGAAGAGTATAGTAAATTCTTTCCAAATAAAACTGTTAAGATATGGAACTGTGGTGCAGAAGATTTACCTTATAATGAATTACCAGATATAGATTGTGCATTTACTAGTCCACCTTACTTTAGTACTGAACAATATAATAAAGGTGGTGAGAAAGAAGAGAACCAATCTTGGTTTAAGTTTAATGAGTATGAGCAATGGAGAGATAGTTTTTATCTTTCAGTTGCAGAAAAAACTTTAAGTAAATCAAAATTTATGTTTGTTAATATTATGGATCCAAAAATTAAGAATACAAGATACAGGTCAAGTGATGAACTAGTTGAAAAATTTAAAGATAAGTTTTTAGGTCAAGTTGGTATGAGAATTATGCAACGTCCTCAAGGTTCTAAAAAATTTAAAACTAAAGAAGAGTTAAATATTTTTATGGCAATGACTTATATTGAAAATATTTGGTGCTTTGGAGAGAAAATTGACTTGTTTAAGACTAGTAGATTAGGAACGTTAGAAGACTTTATAGGATAAATATATATGTATGGGGGATTTTATAGTTAAAACAATAATAGGTAGTTTAACAATACTAGCAGTATTCTTTTTTATTACTTGGATGCTGGAGTATGTTATTTAATTATAGTATGTTTGGGTATTAATGATAGAGAAACGTGAGAATAACAGTATATAGACAATCAGATGAGTATATTAGTCATAATTTTTTACCAAAGGAACTTGACTTGGTGAAGGAATTATGTTATATTAATGATATAAAATTTTATGTATTATCATATACGGAACAGGAGATGAGTGAGTATGAAAGACTTTCTAAAAGAAATTATTAAAGAAACAGGAAATGAATATGCTAGTTTAGCAAGTGAAGGTATCACAGCAGGTGATGTTACTTCATTTATAGATACAGGTTCTTATTCTTTTAATGCTCTTCTTTCAGGTTCAATTTATGGTGGGTTACCAGGCAATCGTATTACTGCAATCGCAGGAGAAGCTGCTACAGGTAAAACATTTTTCGCATTAGGAATAATCAAACACTTTTTAGATAAAGATAAAAATTCAGGAGTTATACTCTTTGAATCAGAAAATGCTGTATCAAAAGATATGATAGAGGCAAGAGGTGTTGATAGTACAAGAGTAGTAGTAGTACCAGTATCAACTGTACAAGAATTTAGAAGTCAAGTACTAAAAATACTTGACAAATATTTAGAACAAGAAGAAGATAAAAGACAACCTTTAATGTTTGTGTTAGATAGTTTAGGAATGTTATCTACTACAAAAGAAATGCAAGACACAGCAGAAGGTAAAGAAACAAGAGATATGACAAGGGCACAAATTGTCAAATCTACATTTAGAGTTTTAACACTTAAACTAGGACAAGCAAATATTCCTTTGTTAATGACCAACCATACTTATGATGTGATTGGTTCTATGTTCCCACAAAAAGAAATGGGTGGCGGTTCAGGATTGAAATACGCTGCTTCATCAATTATCTATTTAAGTAAACGAAAAGAGAAATTAGGCACCGAGGTTATCGGAAATATTATTCATTGTAAAATATATAAATCAAGAATTACTAAAGAAAATGCTAAAGTGGATGTTAAGTTAACTTATAAACACGGTTTGGATAAGCATTATGGACTATTAGAACTAGGAGAAGAGGCAGGTATCTTTAAGAAAGTATCAACAAGATATCAAATGCCAGATGGTTCTAAAGTATTTGGTAAACAAATTAATGATAATCCAGATAAGTATTTTACAAAGGAAATATTAAAACAAATAGATGAATTCGCAAACAAAAAATTCACATACGGATCAGACGAAGAGTAAAAGTTACACCTTTGCTCAAAGAGAAGGTGATGATTTTTCCTGTATTAAAATTACAGAAGGTGTATTTAAAGATGTAATTTACAAGTATGGAAAAGTACAATTCGCAAGTAAAGAAACAGCAGATGGTAAAATGCCTTTGCGTTTTAATTATGAAGTTATGAAAAATCTCAAAAACGTAGATACAAAAAGTGAAAATTTTAGAAATAAAATTGGAGATATATTAATTGAGGTTATGGAGGAACAATTGAAAGATGGAAAACTCTCAATTATCAACAGTGATGACAAAAACAATTAATGTAGGTGAAACAAAATTACCAATTGAAGAATTACACTTAACTTTTATAACAGATAAGTTAAGAAATGATTATGGATTTTTAGAGTCTACTAGGGGTGATGTTCCAGTTAATAATAAAAATAAAATTATGCCTATGTACACTTACCCTTGTTATGAGTGGTTAGATAGTATTGATTGGACTGATAGTAAAGTATTTGAATTTGGTACAGGTTATAGTACAGTATGGTGGCAAAATAAAAAAGCAGATTATTATGGTGTGGAAGATAATAGAGAATGGTATGATAGAATTATAAAATTAGGTTTTAAAAATGGTGATCCAGTAACAGTTAAATATGAAACTGACTTAAAAAAATATATGAAAGCAATATATGATTATGATTTTAAATTTGATGTTATAGTGATTGATGGTCAAGTTAGATTTGATTGTATTAAACCTGCATTGGAAAAAATTAAAGATAATGGTATGATTATATTTGATAATAGCGATTGGCATAAAAGCTGTAAAGAAGAATTAGATAAAACAGATTTAATACCAATCCACTTTCACGGATTTAAAACATTGCACGTTGACAGTACAACTACTTCGTGTTATATTGGTAGAAAGTTTAATAAAAAAGCAAACCATATAATACCAATGGGTGGTACAATAAGAGAACAACATAGTACAGATAAGAGTATATTATAATGAACGAAAGAATAGAAACTACAATTTTAAATAATCTTTTTTTTCAAGAAGATTATACTAGAAAAGTATTACCATTTTTAAAAGAAGATTATTTTCCATTAAGAACTGAAAAGATTTTATTTTCAGAAATATATAAGTTTGTTGAGAAGTATAATAATCTTCCAACAAAAGAAGCAATCATCATAGAATTATCTCAAAGAAAAGATATTAATGAAGACGAACATAATACATTAAAAGAAATTGTTAATTCTATATCTAAATTAGATTCTGATCCACAATGGTTGTTAGATACAACTGAAAAGTTTTGTAAAGATAGAGCAGTACATAATGCTGTATTAAGTGGTATTAGAATTTTAGATAAGAAAGATAGTAAGAGAACTCCAGAATCCATACCTGGTATATTAGCAGACGCATTAGCAGTATCATTTGACCAACATATAGGGCACGATTATATAGGTGACCACGAAGAGAGATTTAAATGGTATCATACAAAAGAAACAAAATATCAATTTGATTTAGATTATATGAATAGAATTACCAAAGGTGGTGTTCCTAGTAAGACTTTGAACATTGCATTGGCAGGAACAGGTGTTGGTAAATCTTTGTTTATGTGTCATTGTGCGAGTGCATATTTAACACAAGGTTTAAATGTTTTATACATAACTTTAGAAATGGCGGAGGAAAGAATTGCAGAAAGAATAGACGCAAATCTTTTAGATGTAACTATAGATGATTTACATACAATGCCAAAAGATTTATATGAAAATAAAATGGAAAAATTACGAAAGAAAACTGGTGGGACATTAATTATTAAAGAATATCCAACAGCGTCTGCTCATAGTGGACACTTTAGAGCATTGTTTAATGAACTTGCATTAAAGAAAAGTTTTAAAGCAGATGTAGTATTCATAGATTATTTAAATATATGTGCGTCAAGTAGATTTAAAGGTGGCAATATAGGTTCTTATTTTTATATCAAGGCAATTGCTGAAGAGTTAAGAGGACTTGCAGTAGAATTTAATGTACCTTTGTTTTCTGCTACACAAACAACTAGAACTGGATTTGTTAGTACTGATATAGGATTAGAAGATACAGCAGAAAGTTTTGGATTACCTGCAACAGCAGACTTTATGTTTGCTTTAATTTCTAATGATGAATTAGAAGCATTAGGTCAAATGAAAATCAAACAATTAAAGAATAGATATAATGACCTAGCAGTTAATCGGTCATTTATTATAGGCGTTGATAGGCCTAAAATGAGATTGTATGATGTAGGGCAACAAGCACAAAACATAGTTGACTCTAATCAAAAGGAAACAAAAGAAGATAAAACTGCTTATGATAAATTTTCAGATTTTAAAGTATGAAAAATGAAAAAGAAACCAACAATAGGAACAAGAAAACCATTTTGGGATGGTCGTTCTCGGGTATCTAATGATAGATATAGAGAGAATTTTGATTCCATATTTAAGAAAAAACCAATTGTTAAAAACTTTAGAAGGAATACAAAATGAAAAAACAAAAAGTTAGGTTTAGTAGAGGTGATAAAAGACCTGCTATCTACAAGTATAAACTTTCTTATGAGAAGAAGTTAGTTAAACAAGGTAGAAAGATATTATGGCACGTCATTGAGAAACCAACCAATCAGATAGTTTCAGAATTCTTTTTTGAAGAAGACGCAGATAAATTAGCAAAGTTTCAAAATAAAAACAAAGTCTGGCAAGAGAACGGTGGCATTGTCAAACACTTATGTTTTAAATCAGATTTAAAAACGCTCTAACTGCTATATAAATATAGCATTATGTCAGAAACATCATTATTTGAAAGTGCCCAAGCACTATTTTGCTCAATAGCAGATAGTCTAGGTGTAAATCAATCAAAAAAAGTTTTAGATTTAAAAACATATCCAACATTTTCAGATTTTCAAGAAGATAATAAAAAGCTTATTGACACAGCATTAAAGCAAGCGAATATAACTGAAACTCCTCAAGCAGTTTATAATTTTTTATTAAAAAGTGATTCGTGGTATAAATCTTCAGTAGCAATTGCAAATAAAATAGTTAAAGATTTAACTGATATTGATTCAGATTTTAATATAAAGAAAAAAGGATATGAAGGTACAGGTTTTCATTGGTTTAGAGGTGATAAAGAAGTAATGGGTGGCATTGAAGCATTATATAAAATAGCAAATAAAGGTACTAGTACAACGACTGCTCTTTGGGGTAAGGGTAATACATCTTCAACTTTTTTTGGATATGGAAATGTTAATAAATGGAATCCTGCAGATATATATTATGCTAATAAGACTGCTAAAAATGCAATAAAAAAAGAACTAACTAGAGCAGTAGGATTAAAAACAAGTTATGGGTTTTCTGGAGGTAATATTAAAAAAGGTTCAGTTAACTCACCTATTGAAGGTGATGGTTTAAATCTTTTTATAGAAAGACTAATTGATGGAGGAGATTTATTACCATTGTCATTAAAGAAAGCAACTGGATCGGTAACATTAAGACCTGTAAATTTTGTAAAAGATATTAAAAATGAATTGTTAGATAGTATAACATATACTGGTAAGTCAGAATGGAAAGTATATAAAAGATTAGATAAAGATAAAAGAGTATCTTGGTCATTATATTCAACTAAAAAAGGAACAACAGAAACAAGAGATATAAAATTATATTTTGATTCAGCTGTTGGTAAAGGTGAAATAAAAATAAGACACGATCCTTCTGATTCAGGAAGGTTTGTAGCTGAAATTTTATATGGTGGCGCTAAAGCTAAAGCAGGTTCTATAGCGTCTTGGAAGCAATTTGCTTTAATATGGGGAAGTGTTGATCCAACAGCTGCTAATACTTTTAAAAGAGAATATGGAGCAGGTGATAACGCATTTAAAAAAGAAAAGAGTACTATAACAAGCAAACTTAAAGTAGCGCTTAGACAAAATAAAATGCCATCAAATAAAAAGATTACTGAATATGACCATTATATGGCAATTGCAAGTGCTGAAAATATTACTAATAAGATAATGCCAGTTATAGTGAATTGGTTTACTAAATCAAATAAAGCTAAAAAGACTTTATTTGTTAGATTAATGTTTCAAGTTGTGACTTCAAGGAGTCCTATGTCGTCCAGATTTGTTATAGCTAAATAATTATATAAATAGTAATATGATTTGTTAATGGGTAGGTGATAGATATAGTATATTAATGGACAATATGAGGAACAATGTTTAGTTTTAAAGGTTTTTTCACAAACGATAAAAATACACACCTAGAACACCTAGAAGATGATATCATCAATAGAGGTTCTAAAGGCGGAGTAAACGCTATCAATTTCTTAAAGTCAGTAAGAGATATGCTGGCAGGCCACTCTGGTACAAAAATCAATACAACTGTTAAATGGGATGGAGCACCTGCTATTATATGTGGTGTCAATCCTGAAAACGGTAAATTCTTTGTTGGTACTAAATCAGTATTCAACGTCAACCCAAAAATAAACTATACAACAGCAGACATAAGACGGAACCATTCTGGTGCCGTTGCTCAAAAACTATCAGTATGTCTAGCTCATCTATCTAGTTTAAACATTAAACAAATTTTACAAGGTGATTTACTATTCACTAACGATACGAAATCAGTATCAATAGATGGAGAGAAAATGATTTCCTTTACACCTAATACAATTACATATGCAGTACAGGCAAGTAGTGGTATTGGTAAGAAAATTGCTCGTGCTAAAATGGGTATAGTTTTCCATACAATGTACACAGGTAAGACTATAAAAGCTTTGAACGCAAATTTTGGTAACGTTAGAGGTTCAGGTAATTCAAGAGTGTGGGTAGCGAGTGCTGCTTATAGGGACGATTCTGGTTCTATTATGTTTACTAAATCAGAATTAAGTAAGTTTGACGCTCAAATAAGAATGGCAGAAGGTTCATTGCAAAGGGGTGCAAAAATATTAGATGAAATGCAAAGTAGTGCTAGTAATCCTTTGTCTGTAGGGTTTAGATTAAAATCCTTTTTCAATTATTATATTAAGAGTAATAAAGGTGGTATGGGAAAGGTTAAAGTTTTGCAAGATATGTTTAGAGATTACTATGAAAATATTTTAAAGATGGAAATAGACGCAAGAAAAACAGATAAAGCAAAACAAAAATATAGAGATATATTAGCAACTGGTTTAAAATTTATCAATCAAAATAAATCTTCTTTGTATTTTGCAATTGCAAGTCACGTAACTTTAGGTACAGCAAAGAACACATTGATACAAAAGATGAATCAGATACAACAAATTGGACACTATATTAAAACAGGAACAGGATATAGAGTAACAGCACCAGAAGGATTTGTTGCAGTAGATAGAGTAGCAGGTGCAGTAAAATTAGTAGATAGATTAGAATTTAGTAGGGCGAACTTTACGTTGCCCAAAGGATGGAAGTAAATGAAATTTAAAGAATTTTTATTACAAGAAGGACTTTATGACCCAGGTATATTTAAAGCTTTCTTTATGGCAGGAGGACCTGGTTCAGGTAAAACGTTTATAGCACAATCTGCTTTTTCAGGTACAGGTTTAAGATTTGTAAATTCAGATAGTCATTTTGAAAGAGCATTAAAAAATGCAGGATTAAAAGCAACTATGCCTGAAAGTGAAAAACAAGTAAGAGATAGAATGAGAGAGAAAGCAAAATCTCTTATGTACAAACAATTAGAACAGTATGTTCAAGGTAAATTAGGATTAGTTATTGACGCTACAGGTAGAGATTATGATAGAATTAATAGTGAGTATAGAAAATTATATAATTTAGGTTATGATTGTTATATGGTATTTGTTAATACAACTTTAGATGTAGCAATAGAAAGAAATAAAATAAGAACAAGAAATATACCAGAGTATGTTGTAGTACAATCTTGGAAAGGTGTGCAAGGAAACATAGGTAAGTTTCAAAGATTATTTGGCCAACAAAATTTTCTAGTAATAGATAATAATAAATCAGATAAAGAATTAGTAACACAAACTTTAGGGAATTGT
>Ga0310121_10005790_pt1 | contig 10526 bp, 10 predicted proteins | sample CB27_Tmax_986_MG_FD_203504 | JGI IMG/M metagenome (GOLD analysis project Ga0310121, IMG submission 203504) | Marine microbial communities from Western Arctic Ocean, Canada - CB27_Tmax_986 | ecosystem: Environmental > Aquatic > Marine > Oceanic | place: Canada: Western Arctic Ocean | collected... | reverse complement strand
AACTCGAGCAAGCCGCCGTCGCCGTCGAAACCCGCTCCTCCGTTCGCCACGATGCGATGTCGCAGGAACGCGAGGTCCCAATCCATCGGACCGGGGGCCTCGACCACCGAGGCACGAGAGAAGTCGAAGAAGCGCCAACCCTGCTCCCCGGTCGCGTCCACCGTGATGGTGTCAGGCCCCAACTTGGCCGTGCCCACATCGATGGGGGCCGCCGTGGTGGCGACGAAGGTGGGCACGTTCCTACGACCCAGGGACGCCACGACGAACAGGACCGCTGCGAGCGCGAGAACGCCCACGACCGCGAGAGTAACACGATCGTGGGCGAGGAACTCTACTCCTCGTAGCCCAGGAATCTACCCAGGTACCTCAGGTACACCGCTAGCCCCACCCCCAGGACGATGAAGACCGTTCCCTGGACGAAGCCTCCGGCCCGGTCGGCGGCAGCGTTCAACTCCCACGCGCCGTAGCCCAAGCAGAAGACGATCGCGGTCACGATCAGGAAGCGGTGAAAGCTGACGAGTGACATCGCCCTAGAAGATCTCCTTGATCACGACGACGACGAGGATGGTCGCCAGAGGGATCGGCGATGCGGCCAGTATCCATAGGCGCTTGGGCTCGAACCGGAGGTGCATGTAGTAGAGCGCCACCATCAGCGCCTTCCAAATGGCCATGAGGATCAGGCCCACCGCGAGCCAAAATTTGGGCAGGCTGGTGAACGCGAACAACACCTCCAGAACCGTGAGGACGGCCAGCACCACGAACACGGTCATGTATGGTGGAGCCTTGTGCTCTTCCCCGGTTACCATGCGCCCTCCTTATTGGGCTGAGCGGTCCAGTTGGACGCTATATCAGATATACGATTGTGAACAGGAGGATCCAGACCAGGTCCACGAAGTGCCAGTAGAGGCCCATGATCTCCACGCCGCCGAGACTGCCGGCGGTGTAGGCACCCTTGCGGGCGCGCCACAACGTGAAGCACAGGCACAGTACTCCAATGGACACGTGCGCGCCGTGGAAGCCTGTCATCGTGTAGAAGGTGGCCCCGTAGAGCGGACCTCCGATCACCGCACTCCCCTCAGCCGCCCCACGAGCGATGGCGTGGTACGATTCAGCCATCGGCACGAAGCCCTCCCTGGACAGGAGCGTGTACTCCACGGCCTGCACACCGACGAAGAAGGCCCCGAGCAGGATCGTGGCGAGAAGCCACTTCTGCAGTCCCCTCTGGTCACCCTGCTCGATCGCCGCGAACGCCTTCACCATGGTCACGCTCGAGCAGATGAGCACGAAGGTGTTGAACGCCGTGAGCGGTACGTTGAGCACGTCTCCTGGCGCGCCGAAGCTCTCCGGATGCGCGAAGCGCAGGATGATGTACGACCCGATCAGGCCGGTAAAGAACATGACCTCCGAGAGCAGGAAGACCCACATCCCGAGCTTGAGGTTGTAGACCTTCATTCCGGCCATGGGGGACCGGTCAGCGGTCATCGCCGTCATGCCTCAGCTCCCTCCGGAGTCGGCCTTGGTTCGGGAACACCGCTCGACGGACCGGGACCCTCACGGGGGGGCGTCGTCTGCGGCAGGAAGTCGTAGTCGGATTCTGGTGAGTTGTACTCGTACGGGCCGCGGAAGACCATCGGCATCTGCGCGAAATTACCGTGCGGCGGCGGTGACGGAACCGTCCACTCGAGCGTGTTAGAATTCCAGGGGTTGTCGCTCGCCTTCTCGCCTTTAAAGATGCTCCAGAAGAAGTTGATCACGAAAAGCATCTGCGTCGCGATCAGCGCGAACGCGAACTGCGAAATGAACTCGTTCATCGGCTGAAGTGGCTGCAGGAACTCGTACTGGGTGAAGTCGTAGATCCGCCGCATCATCCCCTGTAACCCCAGGTTGTGCATGGGAAAGAAGACGAGGTTGTAGAAGATGAACGTCAAGAAAAAGTGCACTTTGCCCAGCGGCTCGTTCATCATCCGTCCGAACATCTTCGGGAACCAAAAGGTGATTCCGGCGAAGATCGCGAAGAGGCTACCGCCGAAGAGCACGTAGTGGAGGTGCGCGACGATGAAGTAGGTGTCGTGGATGTAGATGTCCACCGGCGTGGAGGCCATGAAAATCCCCGACAATCCGCCGATGATGAACATCGACACGAAGGAGAGCGCGTGCAGCATCGGCACATCGAAATGGATGTCGGCCTTCCACAACGTCCCTAGCCAGTTGAACGTCTTGATCGCCGACGGGACCGCGATCGCCATGGTCGAGATCATGAACGACGTGCCCAGCAGCGGGTTCATCCCGCTCTGGAACATGTGGTGTCCCCAGACGATCCAGCCCAGGAACCCGATGCTGATCAGCGCCAGCACCATCGAGTGATAGCCAAAGATGGGCTTGCGAGCCCGGTTCGAGAGCACCTCGGACGTGATCCCCATCGCGGGCAGGATGAGAATGTAGACTTCGGGGTGCCCGAAGAACCAGAAGAGGTGTTGCCAAAGTAGCGGCTCACCGCCCACCTCCGGTCGGAAGAACCCGGTCCCGATGGTCTGATCGAACAGGAGCATAATCAGCGCACCTGCCAGGATCGGAATCGCCAAGAGGACGAGCACCGCGGTGACGAACAACGACCACGTCCCTAGCGGAATACGAAACCAGGTCATGCCCGGCGCGCGCATGTTGATAACGGTGGTGATGTAGTTCACTGCGCCAACGAGCGACGAGAAGCCGAGGATCGTCAGGCTCACGAGCCAGAGCTGTTGCCCGAGATAAACCCCGGTCCATTCGCCCGACGTGCTCAGCGGCGCGTACGACGTCCAGCCCGCACCGGCAGCACCTCCCTCGACCGCGAAGCTCGCGAGCATGAGCATGCCCGCGGGTACCGCGAGCCAGAACGACGCCATGTTCAGGCGTGGGAAGGCCATGTCCTCGGCGCCGATCTGCAGGGGGATGAGGAGGTTGCCGAAGAGCCCCACCAGCAGCGGCATGATCGCGAAAAAGATCATGATCGTGCCGTGCATCGTCACCAGCGAGTTGTAGAACTCCGGCAGCATAATCGCGCCAGCCGGCGTCGGTGCCATCATCGCGTCCGGCAGGATCCCTCCACCTGGCATCGGCTGGCTCGGGAATCCGAGCTGCCAACGCATCATGCCCGCGAGCGTACCACCGACGAGGAGGAAGAAGAGGCTCATGAACATGAACTGCTTCGCGATCATCTTGTGGTCGGTGGCGAAAACGTATCGCCGAATCCAGGGTATCTCGTGGTGGTCGTGCTGCCCACCAGCGACGATTGCGCCCCCGATCTCTTGTTCGGTAGTGCTCATGTGGCCTTCCGGTCAGAACAGTTTTGCGTGTGACGTGGGTTCCTCATCCGGACTCTCGACTCTGACCGCGGTTGGGGGGCTCTACTGCGCCTGGGCGGTTACCCATACCTGAAAGTCTGCCGCCGTGTGGATCGTGAGGGTCCCGCTCATGGTCGTATGACCAATCCCGCACAGCTCGGCACAACCGATGGTGTAGTCCCCGGTTGCGGTCGCCTCGAACCAGACCGGTATGTCCCTGCCCGGAATGGCATCCTGCTTCACTCGCATCTCGGGTAGGAACAGTGAATGCAGCACATCCTCAGCGCGCAGGTGGATCCACACTGGCCGGTCCACCGGAGCATGGATCTGATTGAGGACGTCAAAGTCGTCGGCGGTACCGAGGGCGCCGTCGGTCCCGGGGTAGGTCACGTTCCACTCGAACTGCTTGGCGGTCACGATGATCTCCATCGAGCCGGGCGGAACGTCTATCTTCATCCGATCCCATACGCCCTTGCTTGCGATGCCGAGCGCGAGACAGACGACGAGCGTAGCCGTGGTCCACACGACCTCGAGCTTGGTGCTCCCGTGGTCGTACGTGGCCTTTCGCCCTTCTTTGTGCCGGTATCGTACGAGGAAGTAGACGAGCACGCTCTCCGTGATTACGAAGATGACGCCAGTGACCCACAAGATGACGTAGTAGATCGCGTCCACGTCTTCCGAGAACGTCGAGAAGGCTTCCGGGAGCATCCAGCTCCAATTCATATATCTCTCCAGCCTTGAGGCTCAGGACTACTCGTCCGACATTCGCTATTGAGGGTCCGCCGTCCGGTGGCCTTCGGGATGCATTAGGTCAGTCGGCTCGCCTAGCGGAACATGAGCCGCGGCCATGTCCGAGTTAAACTCGAACGAGAGCTCAGCGGTCTGGCCCGTCGCGATGGTAATGCTCTGGGTGATGGTCCCGTACACCTCGTGCCATGCCTCAACAACGTAGTCGCCAGGAGGCAGGCCCTGCACCGAAACCGAGCCGTCCGGACCGGTGACCGCGAAGTACGGATGGTCTACGACGCCGATGTACAAACTCATCCAGCCGTGCACGTCACACCGCACCGGCACCATGACTTCGGCCGTGGGGAACGAGCGGTTCGTCTCCATGATGACGGGCTGGCTCACATTGAACCCTCGGTTCTCGGTCGGCGACGCGTTGATGTTGTGGAGGAGGCCGTCGCTGTTGCGCAGCGTGAACTCCTGCCCCGCCTGCACACCGATGACGTGAGGCCTGTACGTGCAGCCATCCTGGTCGATGACCACCGCGCCGCTCGGCGTCGGGAAGTCCAGGCTCTCGATGCCCTCTTTCACATACACAAAGACGTTCGCAAGGCCACCTCCGTCGCCTACCACTACGGTCTCTTCCGTGGGAGCCATCGAGTGCTTCGCGGCGCAGGTCGCCTCCGTGGACATGTCGATCTCAGCCATGGTCGGAGCCATGCCCGTGAAGGTGACCATGCCCGAAGCGTGCCCGACTGTCGCCGGGTCCACTGGAGACGTGGCTGCCGTCGACTCACCTCCGCCGGAGGCGTCCGATCCACCACCCTCACCCCCTCCACATCCAATCGCCGCCACCAGCGCGGTGGTCACCGCGACGCCTCGCTTATTCCACAGTCTGTCAATCATACTACCGCCGTCCTTCGCTAGGTCGTGTGTGTATCCAAGTCCCGATCAGAGCGCTGAAGCCGGCGATCGCCAGGAGCCCCGCGATGACCGTCCACCAAAAGCCCAGGTCCGAGTGTCCTGCGTCCCAACCGAGGCTGGCATTTCGGTAGGCTCCGTACGCCATCCCGAGCCACGCCACGCCAACCCCCGTCCCAAAAGCCCGTTCAACGGACTTCGTCAACCTGAACCTCGGCAGTCGTCGTGCTGCTTCAGCACCCGCTCCACTCGTTGCCGACTGCGCTTGCCGGATCACAAGCAAACCGAACAAGAGCGTGAGCACCAGGGCAATCGGGGGCGCAACGTAGACCGAGATGGGGGTTGGCTGTTCGAGAAACAGGAAGTACCACGTGCTCACAGCCCCCTGGTTTCCACTTTCGCCGTTGTCCCCGTCCCACGCCTGGAATGCCACAGGCACTGTCTGACCCACTGGCAAAACGAGATCCTCAGCCCCGCCGGTGTCGAGCGACCTCCGGAAAAGGACTTTCCACTCGCCGTCGGAGTGTCGGGCCTCTGCTGTCACGTGTTGCTCGCCATCGGGCTGAGGAACCGCCGTTCCCATTCCGCGCGCGATGCTCTCGACCGCGTCTGAAACGTCACTCTGCCACGTCCACGTGTTCGTCGGTCGGCGCGCGTCTCCCTGTAGGAAGTAGGGACGCTCCATACCGTCCGACAGCGTCGTAGGTAACTGGACGACGAGCTGGTCTGGCTCTCCGGGAGCCGTTGCCGCGCCCTCATCGCCCGGCCCCATGCTCTCAATGATCTGCTGCGCGAAGTCCGCCCACTCGGGGTCGGGGCTCAGGGACGGATCAGTCCATGAGACCAGCAGAGCGAGCTCCTGTCCGTCGTGTAGAGCCTGTACCCACACACCGCCCACTCGTGGATTGAACCAACGCGGTTTGACCACGATCTGGCCCACGAGCGGCACGTAGATGGGCTCCACATCTTGCCACGCCTCATCGCTCACGGTCTCGGGAACGGTGGCGCCCGTGATCCGCCGGGCCGAGACGACCTCGCGCACCTCGGGCGTCTCCTCGGGTGAGAGGCTGCGCACGTAGTGAGCGAGGCCCCACAGTTGCTCGTCCGTGATCACACCAGCATCGACGATGTCGGCGAACGTCGGCATCGGTGTGCCGTCGAGGCCGGTGCGCAAGACGCGGTAGATTTCCTCCACCGAGCCGCCGCCGTTGAACGTCCAGTTCTCGGTCAGGTCGGCCGCGTAGATCGGGAAACCTGTGTCGTCGTTGAGCGTCGGTGCGGACTCGCCATCGCCTCGGCCCTGCTGGCCGTGACATCGCCAGCACTCGACGGTCTGGTAGACCTCTTGGCCACTCGCGATCGCTTCGTCCGTACCGCGCGTAGCACTGCTGAATTCGAGCTGTTCCGGCGCGTCGCCCTGGAAGAAACGCGAAAACGTTTTGAGATGATCGACGAGTGCGAGGCGCTCCTCCTGCGTGAGCACGTCCTCCCATCCCGGCATCGCGGTACCGGGCATGCCCTCGTCGATCACCTTGAGCATGTCGGCGTCGGTGGGCAGCGCACCGGTGGTCGTAGTCCGCACCTGGTAGAGCGCGAGCGTGAAGTCCCGAGGCCTGGGCAGCATCGTGTGGGCGGCCACGCCGTTCCCGGTGCCATCCTCACCATGGCAGCCCGCGCACCACTCGTTGTACACAGCCTCGCCGTCCACCTGGGCTTCGGCGCTCACGGGCGTGAGCACGACCATCGAAAGCGCGACCGCCACGCACGCTGCCGGACCACGCCAAGCACAGAGCAACGGCAGCGGGATCCGCATCACGGCCCCTCCACCTCGGTGCCCTCGGCGACTTCCAGCTCCTCCCACCTCCGGGGCTCGTGCCCCGTCTGCTCGTAGAGGAAGATGATCACCGACCAGATCTCGTCCGCTGTCAGGAAGTTCTCCCAGGCGGGCATCGCCGAGTTCCACGGCGCGCCTTCGTTGGGGAGGCCGGGCCCGCCTTTCGCGATCCGCCAAAAGACGAAGCTCTCTGTGAGCTGCGCGATCGTGCCTACGTCCTGGAAATTGAGAGGCGCGGGGTTGAAGCCCTGTGCGTAATGGCCGCGTCCAGACAGTGCGTCGCCGTGACACGCGAGGCAGTTTTCGTAGTAGACGCGTTTGCCCTCCCCATAGTGATCGTCGATCGAGCCCACGGAGCGGAGGGGGTTCTCGAGCCCGGTCAGCTCGATCGTCTCACCCTGGAAGGGGATTGAGGTCGGAGGCGCCGGATGGATCGCGCGGAAGCTGGGCGGCGCCGACATGTCGGGTCGTGCGCGTCCATACGCCACGAACGCGATAAGGAGTGGAACGACGACCAGCAGCGCCCCACGGGTGATCTTACGGTCCGGGCGAACGAGAACGTCGTGGATCGGCTTCTTGAAGTCGGTCCAACGCTGCTCGTTATCGCTCACCCAGAGCAGGATTCCCACGCTGACCGTCAGCAAATACTGGAGCAGGACGGTGTTCGGTATCGGCGCGCTCACGAACCCGAACAGCGGCGGGATGTACGGGATGCCGAACTCTATCAGCGCGTAGGCGAGAGCCAGGATCGCGATCGCCTGCCGGAATGGAGTTCTCAACAAGCCCATGTCAGCTCCCCTGTCCGGCGAGGAACTGGACCAGCACTTCGAGTTGGCGCGCCGTCAGTAGGTCGACGACGGTCGGAGGCATCTGGCCGAGCAACTCTTCGTACCCCTCCGCCGCCTCGGCCGCCGGATCGAGGATAGACCGCCGGATGCGGTCCGCGTCGATGCGGTCGCCCATGCCGTCGAACGGCGGGCCAGTGGCGACGCCTTCGCCGTCGAGAACGTGGCATCCCAAGCACAGATTGGCGCGCATGATCTCTAGCGGCTCCATCGACGCGGTCAGGGGACCGCCGAAGGCCGGCGCAGCCGCGTCGGCTTCCGCTGCGACGGCGACGTCCGCGCCTGTCACGGTGACCGTGCCGCCTTGGTCTTGCAAAAACGCTACCAGCGCCCAAATCTGGGCGCCTGAGAACACGCGTGCCTGGAACACCATGGGGTCGAAGCCCTCGAGCACATACGCCATCGGGCTGGTGAGCGACTCGTAGATGTACGTCTTGCAGTCCTCCCCTGGGACTCGGGTCGCGCAGCGCTGACCAATCGTCCCCTGACCCTCGTGATCGGTGAGCAAATTAGGCGCACGCGTGGGCAGGCCGTGGCACACGAGGCAGCCGCCGCCGCCCCTGAAAAGCTCCTGGCCAGCTGCCACGAGCTCCGATTCCGTCACATCCGCAGAGAAGCTGAGCTCCTCGGGGACCACGGACTCGAGCTGTGGGATCGAGTTCGCGACCCACGTATAGACGGCCAGGGTACCGAACACCACACCGAGAACCTTCAGGTTCGTCATGAGCTCAGTCCCCGGTCGCGAGCTCGGGGGACGGCACCGAGCCCACCCCGGAGATCACCGGCTTCTCCGCCAGACCTCCCACCCAGAAAATGAACGACACCATGCCGAGGAACATCAGCACGCAGGCCGAGATCACCAGCGACGCGTAGCCCAGCGCTGGCGTGGCAGCGTCCACGCTCGTATCCCGCATGACCTCATAGACGTGCCAGTGCTGGCGGATTCCGCTGCGCGCGAAGCCCATCAGCCCCATGAGCCACGTAAACGTGACCGCTAGAATCAGGAGCGCATACTGTGCGCGGTCCGGCATCTGGCCCCAGCGGATATCCCCCCTGGACTCAGCTCCCTGCATCATCAGGACATTGAGCGTCATGACACCGCAGATCGCTGTGAGCACCGCGAGCACTTGATAGACGCTGAAGCCGATGCGGACGATCGCCGGCACGAAGTAGCCGTAGACCCCGTAAAACAGCACTATCGCGGCCGCAATCACGAACAGCGCGGCCTGGATCGTAGTGCCCCTCTGGGCCCACGAAACCGTCGGACGTTTGTTCGCTCTCCCGTACAGCAGAAATGACAAGAAGGTCGTGAGGATCATGAGGTTCACTGCGGTGTTCTTGGCGCTCATGACCCCCAGGACCCCCAGGAACGGATGGAACTGGCCACCCATCGCGGTGAGCTCGTCCCTGCTCGCGATCATGTTGCGCGGTGTGGCCCACACCATCACTCCGAGCACGAGTACCACGAGCATGTATTTGGTGTAGGGCTGGAAGCGCTCGGCGCCGGGAATGCGCCCCATGCCGACCCATAGGTAGTAATTGCCCGCCAGGAAGAGCACTCCGATGAGGAAGGCCTGCACGACCCAAAGCCAGCTCATGAAGCCGCCCATCATCGTGGTGCCCATCTGTTGGTTGAATTCGTAGATCTCCCTGCCCAGGTAGTAGCCGGCAAAGGGGAGCACGATCAGCGCGCTGATCGCGACGAAGTTTCCGATGTAACCCATCCAGTCGTAGTGGGCGCGCTCCTCCTCGGTCTCTGAATTCAGGAAGCGAAACGCGGCGTAGGCACCTACTATCGCACCGCCGAAGACGACGTTGGCGATGAATCTATGGATGTTGATCGGCATCCATGTGGCGTTGGCGAACGCACTCCAGAACCGGACCATGTCCGGTGCGGTGTCGGGGGTGACCTCCGCCGGCGGGCTCATCATGTATGTCACCCAGGAGTTGGCGATGACCATCACGATCGTGCCCCAGATGTTCAGCAGGACGCCGAGCGCCAGGTGACCCCATTTCGCGCGTCCCTTCTTCAGGTGGTCCCAGCCGTAGTAGTACAGGTACAGCGTAAACGACTCTAAGAAGAAGACCCCGACGTAGACCCACATCGATGGAGCGAAGACTTCGGCAAGGTATCCCCACACCCGCGGGTACAGCGTGATAAGCACGAAGACCAGCACCGCGCCCCAGATGGCGGTGGCCGAGTACGAGACCAAGAGCAGCCGGGTGAACTCCTTGGCCAGCTTATCGAAGCGCTCTTCCTTGTTGAGCATACCGATCAATTCTGCGACCACCGCGAACATCGGCACGCCGAGCACGAAAGCGGCAAAGAAGAGATGGAGCTGCGCGGCGATCCACACTGCGGCCCGCGAGCCGATGAGCGGGAAGTCACCGTAGTCGCGAGGCGTGTAGCCCTGAGCGAGCAGTGGGTCCGCCAGGAGCGCCAACAAGGCCACTACGGCACCCCCGCACAGCAACGGCAGAGTCGTCCGCCGCAGGCCTCGAGCGAGCGAGAGACGGTCAGACATCGGTAGCCTCTGCCTCCGACCCCGTTGCTTCGTGCGACCGCAGGAAGAAGGGGAGCTTCTTGGAGAAGTCCACTGGCATCGAGCGACGCACCTCCGCCATGACTTCGAGGTTCACTGCGGGATAACCGCGCTTTTTCGCGAACTCTTCGACCCGCCCGGTGACGACGCCTCGAACGAAGCTCGGAATCCGCTCCAGCCGTTGCCGCGCCTCGGGCGTCCACTCGAGCGCCGTCTCGGCTGACTGACCGTAAGCCATCGGGCGCCGGCGCTGGACGACCGGCCGATCACCGGGCGGGTCGTACACACACGACTCGTCGCTCGCCAGCGGGTCACCGGATTGGGCGTATGCGCG
>Ga0310121_10005789_pt1 | contig 10529 bp, 4 predicted proteins | sample CB27_Tmax_986_MG_FD_203504 | JGI IMG/M metagenome (GOLD analysis project Ga0310121, IMG submission 203504) | Marine microbial communities from Western Arctic Ocean, Canada - CB27_Tmax_986 | ecosystem: Environmental > Aquatic > Marine > Oceanic | place: Canada: Western Arctic Ocean | collected... | reverse complement strand
AGAGAAGAAAGAGCTTTGGATTTGCCGGGGGGAGAGATACTAGCGCCCTCGCTGCACAGCAACGCGGCATGGCCGAGGCGGACCGTAAGGGGACTAAGACAGAGCCGTATGATGTAGACCCCACGCAGGGCGGCCCCACCTACGGCCCCGGCGAGAAGAGGCCTCCTCCCGGTGATATACGACGAAGGATTCATATCCAACGCGGTGGCGGCACACCGGAGCAGCGAGCGGAGATGGCACAGAGAGGGAGTGTGACAATGGAAGGGTTTGAGGGGAGGGGCCTACCCCTTCAGGTCCGTCAGAGTCGTATTCCGGCACAAAGGAGTGAGGAGTATCACTACCGACGCAGTAGGCCTTCTATTAGTGACATACAGGGGGCGGGGGATCGGGAGCGGTTCAGCGATGATGCCAGACGTAGACAGGATCTACTCGAGGGTCCGCGCCACCGCTCGGTGAGCGGGTCGCCCCGGCGGCGCAGTCCCGAAGCGGGAGGCTTGGGGGCTAACTTCAGCGTACCACCACCAGCTATGGCACCACCAGCTAATAATCAGGGGGCGGCGGCGAGTCAGATAGACTTAGAAGGGCTTGGACAACAGCTTAATGATACTATAGGACCAGTTATGGCTCAGTTCCAAGGGGTAAATGTTGACCACAATGTAAATCATCAAAGCTTGAATGTTACGGGTGGCGATGGAATTGGACAGGCTATAGCTCAGAACGTTGTGGAGCAGGTGGGCGGATTGATAGAGACAATGATTGGGCAGGCGGTAGGTCGGATTAGCCAAGACGGCACTGGAAAATTCAAATTAGGGCTGGGTTAATAATTTATGGTAGTCGCAATATCTGGAATTAATATAGGATTAACGATATTTGGGGCCGTTGATCCAAAGTTTGGGAACAAGCTATTCCCATCGGGAGACAATATCGACTTTGGGTATTGGCGAAGCTGGAAAGACGATTCTCTTACGTCCAAATCTGGCATATTTAACCAGATATATTTACCGTTTGATGGAACAGGGGTAAAGAGAAACAATAAGCCAGAGGTTTTTGACAGGGTTAATAGCACAAACATTATAGCTTCTGGTGGCCACTGGGCAAAAGCAGGGGACGACGGCATTAAGAAAGGGGTTATGGGGTCAAAAAATAAACACGACTTCGTTCCTAGGTCTATTTATCTAAATGAATTTGACTACCTTAATGTTGGCAGTGGCGATACTTTAGGATATGCAAACAAATTTACCGTCTATGCTAAATTACTGCCTAGTGGCGAGCAACTTCACACTAGGATTATATCTAAGCATAACACAAACCCCGCACAAATGGTGCTCGGAACTGATCCCCAAGGCTTGTACTATATCAGGGCTGACGGACTAGATGATGATGATGATGACATAGCCTATTACGCCAAGAGCGACAAAGAATATTCATTATATGAGTTCCCAACTCAGGTGATTGGTGTCTTTGGTTATACAAGCGAAGGCACCGGAGCCGATGTAAAAAGCTCTCTCGCCCTTTATGTAAATGGAAAATTGCAACGGGATGTATCTGTAAGATTTAATAGAAACTCCCCAGAAGACAGGCGATCAGACAATATTATAATTGGATCCCCAGAGGCAGGCGATGGAGATGGTTATAGAGGGTGGATTGACGAAGTTGGCGTTTCTAATTATGTGATATCTCCATCTTCTGTTAAAAGGCTATATGAGAACACCTTTCTTTTGTCTGACTTTATTAATGAGAACTTGGGAGCTAGTGGAGCATATAACTTTAGCTTTAGTCAAGCTTTTGATGCCATGGACACAAACTATATTGAGTTTGTGGTTGATTCTGGAACTGCTCAGGGCCAGCTTGGAGGAGCGTTTGATAAGTCTCTATGGGGAAACAATCTTTATTCTGTTTCTTCTAGTATTCACTTTGGGATGGACGATCTTAGGGGTGATGCCTATCAGGTAATAACTGATAATATTTACGTTGACATGTGGATAAAACATGACACTAACCATTTTAGCGGTGGGTATCTTCAGCCAACCATTCAATTAAAAGAGGGGAGTGACACACTCTATGAAAATATTGACTGGAAAGGCCCAACAGTCTTTTTGCCCTCTAGCGTCAAGAAATTTCAAAATATTAGGTTTAAAGCTCCACTACCGGTGAGTCCCGTTTCCGGGGCAAATGTATTTATTCAAGACGGGAAAAGAGAGAGCAGGACAGATTTTAATCTTCACGCATTAGACCTCTTTTTGTCTTATCCCAGCGGAACTTCAGAAGCTACATCAACACAGTTTCGACGCAACAAACCGTTCCAAAGTAGCTTCAAGGTATACTCGGCTAAAGTAAACGTTGACGCTTTTGTGATTCCTTCTACAGGAACAGAAGAATTAGACCTATATACCATTGGAGATACGACATCTTCTAAAACTGCTAATATTGACCTATATCTAGATGCTAAAAATATTGTCGGTAACATAGATTTATATTTGCAAAATGAAATTACTAAGCTTCAAGGTAGCGGCCTACTTTCTTCTGTTCCTTTGGTTTCTACAAATAAGACTGCAACTTTATATACTAAGGCTGGCCTATCTGACGATTTGAAGCTGAATGGCTTGAATCTCTTTACTAAGAATTTCCCAGACTCTTCAGGACATTCCAGCGCTTCAATAGATTTGTTCATAGATCCTTCGCAGTTTGGGACAAGCGGTCTTAAGAAGCATATTGATCTTTTCCTAGATGTTGCCGAGCCAGTCCCATCAGCTTCTGGATTTTTCTCTTCTTCTGGAACGATGAATCTGTTCCACAGAGGGGCCGTTTATGGCGCTGTGACCAAAGCTTTGGAATTATTTGTGGAGCCCCCCAAGGCGGCAGACGCTCGCGTTACTATTGGCTCAACATTCTCCAACAATGAGCTTAACCTTTATGTCAGAAACGAATTGCAAGCTCTAACCAACAATATTCCATTGTTCGCAAAGACAGACCAAGCGGGAACCACGAGCGGAACCTTGAATTTGTACCTGCTAAGGAAGTCGGGAGAATTTAAGCAGACCGAGTTATTCTTGAAGGGTCCATATCCATCAGGGACAATCTCCTTGTTTAATGTAGGACACACTATTAAGTCCTCCAGTATATCTTTATATGCTAGTGGGCTAGGAAAACTAACAAATAGCACAACCCCTCTTGTCACTAAAGGTTATATAAGTTTAAGCTAGGTGAAATATGCCAGTCCAATATACAGGTACAGGGGGAACCACACAGCTTGTTCCCGCTCCAATGGTTTCTGTTTCCAAGCAATATGATAGGCTTGGCGATGGCACGATAGTGGGGGCTAGACACGATATAACCCTGACGGGGAAAATCGTGGCTTTTAAAGGGTCTCCCGGAGGTAAGGCTAGTGCTGGAAATATCAACGCATATCAAGGGGCAATTCAGAGTTCGCAGAAAGCAATTCGAGAGCTTTTTGCTGAGGAAGGAGGACTGTTTGAAGTCACTCCTTGGAGTGGTTCGACCGGTATAACATGTTATCCTAGGCTTACGTCTATTGAATTTTCAAGTAGAGATCCTGTTTCATGGTTTAATGTATGTGATTATACAATTGTTCTAGAAGCAGATTATGTTGAAGGTGACTGGTCTACCAATATAGATAAGTTTGATTTTGCTATTACTGGAGCCACAGAAACATTTGATTTTGGAGAAGAAGATGGTCAATATCAATACAGTTGGAATTCTGGCAGAACAGATTTACAGACCGTTGGCAAAATTTTTAAGTTCTCTAGAAATATAAGCGCGACGGGAAAGAAGCGGTATCAGGATAGTAGTGCTGGGCCAGATATTCCCATAGTGAAGTACCCCGGCGGCGGTGAAGCTTGGCAGCAAGCCAGTGGGTATGTTTTAACCAAATATGGTTTAGGATATGACAGAAGTAATTTGGCCGATGGTCAGGATCTTAAAAACTACCCTACAGACGATCTTCCAATCCCATTAGCTTTTTTGGGTCTTCCAGACTATTATAAAGTATACAATCATAAACGTAATGTTCAAATAGATAGATCTGCCGGTAGTTTTGCCATAATCGAAGAGTGGATTTTTGCAAGCGGGACAGCGACAAACGCTGTGACTGAAGATACTAATGTTTCTATCTCTACGTCAAACGACACCGGATTAACAACAATTAGTATTAATGGTAATTTGCAAGCCTATAATGGAGAAAAATATCCAAATCCGTTTACTATAGATGATCACGCAGTCAATAACTGGGATGTGGTTAAAGATGAGTGGGCTAATAATGTAGAACCAAATTTATATAACATGGTTTTAGCCTTAGCAAAGAATTCATCCAACAAAGGTTTTTCCGGCAATTTACATCCCCTGCCATTAACAACAAGCGTTGCTAGAAATCCTAATCAGGGAAGTATTAGTTTTGATTATTCATTCGATACTAGGCCAGAAAATTGTGTCCCCGAAGCCCTTTCTGAAACTATTACCGTAAACGATACGGCTCCCGGTCAAACAGTAACAACAACACCTGTCATAGGTAGAGTTCTTGGTCCAGTTATGCAAAATGTAGGTACTCAAAGCCCAACTTGGGCCAGATCGCTTACAATAGACCTTGTCGTTTCTGGAATAGCTCCTGCTGCCTGTGACGCAGGCTCTATTGGAGTTTGGTTAACAGACATGAAGCCTTCAAACAGAAGCTCTCAGGCCGGGGCTATTGAAGCCATTGTTAGAGGTGCTGCTCCTCATGGGAAGCCCGGAGTCACCAAGGCTTATACTGCTCCTTCACCAACCGAAAATTGGGATCCCAGAAATGGAAGATATACGTATAATATTACATGGAACTATGAAGTTTCTCAATCTAAATATTACCCATAGGTTTACTAATGGTTTGGTCATTTCTTAGCAATGGTTCAGCTTCTGGAACTAGTGACACTCCTTTTCCCGGTGGGCCTTTTCCGAGAGAGTCAGGGGCACACTTGGGACACGGGATAGCAGGCGTGTCTGATGGCGTTACAGAAATCGTTCCACAAATTAGTTTCCCAGAATTAAATCTGACGGAGGGTGAGCGAGAGGAACGGAACAGGAAACAGATAAAAACATATGGATCGTGGGAATTGGGACAGCCTTTGGTGTGGCACAATGAATTATATCAAGACTATACCGGGGTTGCAGATAAAGACACCGGGAAAGTAGTGCCTAGTGGAAGTAAAATATCTAATTTTCATCCATTGTCATCAGCTGAAAAAAGCAACCATAATATATACGCGGCTTTAAAACGCATGAGAGCTAAATATAGTAGTACGGCAATTAATTTTGGGGCAGCCCAAACTGGAGGAAAACAGGCCTTTGTTTCTCCCAGTGGAGGATCACAGGTTATATTTCCCGGACAAAGTAGTAGTGGAGTAGTTTAACATGGCACAAAGACCCGGCCCTTTTAGTCCAGAATCTATTGGACTTGATCCCCCACTAAAGCAAACACCGTTTTGTGGGGCTTCTGTTGTAGACTTTAACGGCTCCGTTGGTTGGGGCAGTGCTGCATCTACACTACAAGTCAATCTAATAGAAGACGATCAATTTGTGAGACCCTTTAACGCCATAATAGAAGGGTATGCTCCTACTGCTGGCGGCAATATAGATGCTCCCAAAGCCATACAAGCAGGAGTATATCTTGAAGATGGCCGATTGATAGATAAGGGTAGGGCGCTAGAAGGCAAGCCTACTAGGGTTGGGGCAGGTTTATATTCGGAAGGAGACTTTTTCTGGGGTCAAACTGTAGGTTCTCCTTGTTTCTTTAGCTTTGGCGACCACGTACAAGCTAACGGCGACATTGGCTGGAAGTTTAATGGACTGTGTGTTAGTTATCAGAGAGAGATGTCTACTGGTGGGGAAAGATTTCAAATCCAGTTAGAATCTCCAGTTAAGATTCTTGAAGCAACCCAAGTTATATTAGGCGATTATTACGGAACTACCGCTCCTCAAATACCCTATGAAAATGGCATTGCTTGTGGTATTGGTTCTTACAATGTCGTTAATGCTTTCGGATATTATGAACATTATAACTTTGGTGGGGGGTTTGGAGATTCTGGTAGAAATGAAGCTGGGATGGTTTGGCATGATCCCACTAGGAATGGTGGGGTTTTGGTCGCTATTGATAGTATACTCAATGGTTGGCCGACCCCGATGGGTGGACCACTGGTGTATCAAGAACATCCCAATCAAATAGGCGGCGCCAACGGTGTTAGCTATAAATATGAAATAGATCTGAGTCAATTGAGAGTGGATGCTGGAATAGGCATCCCCAGACATTATAGAGTCGGGTCCAGTAGTATGTCCCTTATGGCTTTAATCTCTGATGTGTGCTCTGCCTCTAGTTGCGACTTTTTTGTTAGTCTAGAACAACCATCAGGAGGCCAATATGGTCGTGGTGTTTACGGAACTATAAAGATCAACGTTATTAAGCGTCATGAGAATCCTCAAGGCCTTGTCATCAAAGATCTTGTTTTAGATGCAGAAAAGCAAAGCGCCATCGACAATAATGTTATTAGTAATAGGCTTGGGGTATCCTTAGTCAATAATCCAACGGCTAAAATGGTCTTAGGGGGACCGGTCACGAGAATGGTCGGGATACATAAGACTTTTCGCAACTCGTGTAACAGCCCCGGCGTCTATACTTATCAAAACCACCCCGACCTGCTTGATTTTCAAACTTTTCCATTTTCAGACATGGATGAAGCTCGTATTGGGGCGCCCGGATTCCAGCAAATATATCCCGTGTTTGGGGTCTGGGAGAGGATGGTTCTAACAATAAATGGGCCTAACGGCAGTGTTTATGGCGGCTATATGACCACGGAAGGCATAGGGTCTCCTGTTCTAGCAGGAACCCAAATTGTTTCTGGGGACTCTACGGATCCGAGGGCTAATATTAACGCTCTTTATCCTCTTAGAGACTTTTCCATTATGGAAACGAAGGTAATAGATGGCGTGGGCATAACTTCCAAGATACCTATATTTGATATTCCTATAGATTGTCAGAAGGAGGGATATCCAGATCAAATGCTGGGCTATAGTGGGCGGGTTTACGCTACTAATGGTATACATCTTGCCAGCATTACCGAGCTAAGAATAGCGGCCACTGGTGATCAAGCGGCTTGGGAAGATTATATCTCTAATTACAACATTCCTGTTGCAAAAAACTTGGGCGGGTCTGGGGATGAGGGTGGCGTTGAGGGAGACATGGGCGTTGTTGCTGATTTTATTTTCGGAAAGACTAGAGCGGGCTTTGATGCCGCAAGCCCTTTCGATGCTCATAACACCTCCTATTTTGCCCAGCTAAAAGCCGACCGCTTATACGATGGCGATATAGAAATGTTGATTGCTAAGGTTTTTGACAAGATTAAGTCGGTTGCTACGGAATACATGGGCAGAGTGTTTATGACGGCACTACCCTTTACTCCAGCCCAATTATCAGAGCATATTAAAGTTGAGTGCGTAGACGAGCCTGCGGCATGGACAGGAGCCTGCACCCCATCTATGCAATTTGTAGAGGCTTGGGAAATTGCTGAATCTGCTTGGGTAGAGATGGGAACTTTAGGGGTTCCAAACGATCCAAAATTTTATGATGAGAGCGGAAAGCTTAAATGTTTTGTTACATACACAATGAGTGGTGGTGGCTCGCTGGGGATACCGAACGATTTTACCGCTTCTAGCCCAGAAAAATATCAAGCAGTACCGGGACTGAACACTGTTTTTATGGCTGCATCGCCAGAATCAAAACCATCTAAGGTTAACTCCGATCTTCCAAACTCTCCAACCATTACTTGGATGAATGGTTTACCGTTTGCAGTTGTTAGATGTGATCCAGTGAAATATGTTGATCCTATGATTGATGCTAATAACAAATTGAGAAGAGGTCCGCAGGGCGACCGCGATGCGTCTGCCACTATTGCCGCGTGGGTATTTGGATGGAATAACGTTAATAGAGACCAAAGATGGAATACGGGATGGGGAAGTTCTTTGGCTAGAGCAACCATGGATGGCGCGTTACTGAAGCCCGTCATTATTGCCGTGCCACAAAGAAGCACCCGTCTTTTATATGGGCCTTGGGCTGAAGGTTATAAATTTGGAGCCACGGAGCTAGAATTTGATAGCAATCTTACGCCAGAAAACTTTGGTGGACTTGCTAATATGAGTACTATGGGCCAATCCTTGGCTTGGCACACCGCTGCTTTTGGAATGGGATATGAAGAATCTGGAGAGGTTAAATTTATAGGCATTCCAAAGACAGAGCTTGGAAAAGCTCTGATAAGTGGAGGCCCGTATGTAACAGATATTAATGTGACTGTTGGTGAAACTGAAATTGCCACTGCCTACACTATGAAAACATGGACTGTCAATTTTGGAAAGCTTTTAAAGTACAACGAAGAAAGGATACTATCTGTAGTTAAGGGGCTGCAAAAGGTAAAGTCAGATCTCAGGGCGCGAATACCACACACACCAATACTTGACCCATCTAAAATGGGATGGACAGGCGGAATGTTTCCTCCAAGTATCAGGCCAAATAGATTTGGTGGGCCACACGCCGGAACGCCTCACCACTGGATTGTCGGTGAGGGTTTTCAGGATGTCGACGACGGCGGGGACGCCCAAATTAGCGAGTTCTGGTCCAATGTAGCTATCATGTCTTCAAAAGAAGTTATAGCTTCCACTTACCGAAAAAACTCTTTGAAGGCCGGTATGACGCTAGACGGTTTATTTAGACCGTTTTGCACTTCTTATGACCACGCCACCCAGCAAGAGTTAAATATTGCCACTGGAAACCCGAATAAAGATAACTTCCACGTCAAACACTATGATGTTCCCGGTTTTGAAGATGGTAGTACTGGACCAACGCCAAACGTAGCAGACCTCAACCCGTTCACTGATGATGGGCTAGGACATGGGCATGATATACAAGGGATTATAGGTGGGCATCCAGAATATGACACCCACAAAAGAGATCTTAACAGAAGAAAGTCTCACAAGTTTGTCCAAGGAGCAGATCATAAGCATGAGAATCTTACCGATAAAGAATACTGTAATGAATACAGGGGTATGGGCCTAAGAGGTCCGCTAGTTGTAGTTGGCTGGGGGTATGATGTTGATGGACTTCCGGTTCCTTCTGATCCTAATGATGAAACCAAGTTTTTGAACAACCATAAAAAAAGACAGGATTTATGGAAAGCCGGTCCAGTAGATTTAAGGTGGGATGACGATAAGAAAGTATGGGTTGCAGGCGCTGGCGGGGGCGGGGCTGGAGATATTTGGCTCACTCAAACAGTTAATACTACCGGTGCTTTAGCTCAGGCGGGAGTCGTGGCTGGAATAAATGGCACAGCTTATGCAGGCCTAGCGGCAGGTTCTATGCGAAGCTATTGCAAGGGTGGATGTACTCATGACGCGGTTGCCATGTTCAGGGCTGGTGAAAGCCCCGTAACCACCCTTGCTGGCGGGCAGACTGTTCGAAAAAATAGGGCTGTTGAAATTAAATTAGAAGAAGTTACAGGGTTTGATAGAGAGGGGTCAGCCCAGTATACGTCGGGGGGCTGGTTAAGCCAACCTCTGGCCGCTGGTACGGATATATTTAGTATAGACACCGGGCGTGTGTTCACAGATCCGATGACGCAAAAAAAATGGCCAATACACTGGATCTTGCAGGCTAAATTTACACAGGTGTCTCTTATTACGGCTATAGATTGCCAGATTAATTCACAAGGCGAATCAAGTTTGACTTTATGTACTACTGATTTATGGACAGAGGGTCCAGTAACACTTCAGGCCTGCCCGAGCACAGGTGGTTTACAGTGTCCATAGGAGAATAGTAATGGGTTTGTGTCAAGGTTTTTCTACATGCTACGGCTATAATTGTGGCGGTGGAGCCGTAGAACAAACAGCCATAGGCTATGCAAACGCCGAGGGGCCGCATCCAAAATGCGGGGTTCCACCCGAATATTTTACTTTCGACATCAACTGCAGCGGCGGCGGCAACTGGGTAGGCTCACTTACTATGGTGACATCCAACATTGATAGCATGCGCCAAAGTATAGGATGTCAACCTAGTAATTGTACCTGCGAGGAACCTGAATGTCAGTGTTTTAGGACAGATCTGGGCGGAAATACAAATTACGCCGGTCATATGTCGGCAAGTGCCTGTCAGGCTCAAGGAAATTGTGTCGGCGCGGATATGACAGTTCAGGGGTGTTGCGAAGATCCTATCACAGGACAAAGGCCCTTTGTCGAAGCCGGATTTGGCCATGGGTTGAACCAGACAGAGTGTGAGTGTCGAGGGGGTAGTTGGAGCACATATTGTAAACCATGGACGCAAGCCCAATTAGACGAGTGTGATAGACCTAAGTGCGATTCCTGCCCCAACCATTGTGTGGTATGGCAGGGGCATGCAGATAACACTTGCGGTCCTCCCGTTTTATATTGTCTCGAGGATGATTGCGAGCCTCCCGGAGATGCCGCCAATATTGGTTATGGCGTCACTATTCCTTGGGAGATGA
>Ga0310121_10005788_pt1 | contig 10529 bp, 14 predicted proteins | sample CB27_Tmax_986_MG_FD_203504 | JGI IMG/M metagenome (GOLD analysis project Ga0310121, IMG submission 203504) | Marine microbial communities from Western Arctic Ocean, Canada - CB27_Tmax_986 | ecosystem: Environmental > Aquatic > Marine > Oceanic | place: Canada: Western Arctic Ocean | collected... | reverse complement strand
TGATGGTGCCGAGCACCCGGGCGGCGGGGCCGTACCGCAACTCGAGAATGTCGGGCACCGTGTATTGGGCGATACGCCGGACGCGCGGGGCGATGAAGTACACGAGCGCGATACCCACCCACGCCCCGGCCGACTGCCACAGGGCTGGAAAGCCCGCGCGATATCCGAGACCGGCTCCGCCAAACAAACTGCCAGACCCGACCCAGGTGGCCAACAACGTGAACACCAGCACCCGCGCCGGTAGCGTCCGACCGGCTACGAGGAAGTCGTCGCCCGTCTTCACCTGTCGACTGCGGTAGGTCCCGACCAGAATCAGGAAGGACAGGTACAGCAGAACGGCGGTTAGCATCAGTGGTGACCCGAGTCCAAGGGGAGCGCTGCCCCGCTAGCAGCGAGGCGGTGGCGCGTGCCGAACCCCACCATCATACTGGTATCCTCTTCCGACCGATGCCCCTCGACGAGTACAACCGGAAGCGCGATTTCTCGAAGACCCCCGAGCCCTCCGGTGAGCGGAAGCCGCGCACTCGGAAGTCACGCAAACCGACACCCCTCTACTTCTGTGTCCAGAAGCATCTGGCGAGCCGGCTGCACTACGACCTGCGCCTCGAGCACGACGGCGTGCTGCTATCCTGGGCCGTCCCGAAGGGCCCCTCGCTCGACCACCGCGACAAGCACATGGCGGTCGCACCGAGGACCATCCGTACGACTACGGCGACTTCGAGGGCGTCATCCCGGAGGGCTACGGCTCCGGCGTGGTCATGCTGTGGGACTAGGGCACCTGGCAACCGGAAGTGGACGACATCGATGCCGCACTCGAGAAGGGCGACCTCAAGTTTACGCTCGACGGCTACAAACTGAAGGGCTCGTGGGTGCTGGTCCGCACCCGCGACCGGCCAGGCACCGCGCCATCACAGCGAGGACGCAGCTGGCTGTTGATCAAACATCGAGACCACTGGTCCGGAGCGCTCGACATCACTACATTCGCGCCGCTCTCGGTGAAGAGTGAAGGCGACTTCGAGGACATCCTCGTGTCTGACCCGCCGGACGTGTGGGTGACCGGACGACCGGGGCGCGGGGGCGCGCCAAACAAGATACTGCGGGAGGTGATGGCCAGGGCGGCCGCGAAGATCGCCGCGTCGAGCGGAACGCGGCGGAAACGGAAACGCTGACGCCCGGCGCGACATGACCGGGTTAGCTGAGGAGGCGAAGGCGCGCGACAATGCGCGCTCCGCGGACGCGGCGTGGGGCTCTCGGGGTCCCCGCGTAGCGTTTGCGTGGGGTTCGGGGCGTAACCCCCCATCTAAAGAGGATGAGGGAGCAGCCAGGCGGGCTGTGACCGAAGAGCAACGCAGTCCAGGCGGACGCCTCGCCGGCTAACCCAGTAGCCGCTGCGCCAACACGCTCCAGACGGTATAGGCCAGTCGACGTCTCGCATGCCGGGCGAATCCACGTGGCCAAAACTCGCCGCGGATGACCTCACACTCGCTGGGCATGTCGCCAAACAGCAGGGGTTCCTTGTGCTCGATCGCGTAGCGGGCCAGCGTGTCTGCACCCGGGTGGCCGGTGTTGACAATGACCACGTCAACCGGGCGGCCGATGGCCTCGCTGATACGCGAGACGGCGGTGGCCGCGGTGAATCCCTGCATCCCGCGTCCCTCGGTCAGCAGCTTTGTCACCAGCACGACAGGGCCGTTCACGGCGGCCACGGCCTCGCGCACCCCAAGGGGAGAAAGATCGGCAGAGACTGGTGTAAAAGCTGCCCGGGCCGATGACCAGCGCGTCGAAGGTCGGGATCGCCTCCGCCGCGGCTGGATGGATGTTGACTTCCGGCTCCAACCAGATCCGACTGACCCGCCGCCCCTGGCTCTGCTCCATGTCAACCTCGACCTCGCCGCGCGTGGTCGAGCCGTCGTCGTATTCGGCGCACACGGTGGCTTGCTCGACGCTGATCGGCCAGACCCGCCCCACACAGCCCAGCAACGTGCGGAGTCCGTTGACGGCCGCGAGGAAGTCGCCGCTGTACTGCTCCATCATCGAGAGCAGCAAGTTGCCGCCCGTATGCCCGCCGAGCTGGTCGTGCTCGAATCCCGACAGGCGGGTCAGCAGAATTCGACGGGCTTCTGTCTCGTTGCCGGCCAGGGCCAGCGCGCACCTGAGCACATCACCCGGCGGGAGCACGCCGAGCTGGTCACGCAACGTGCCGGAGCTGCCGCCGCTGTCGAACAGCGTGACCACGGCGTGCACTTGAAGCCACGGATTGTGCTTGAGCCCCCCGATCAGACTGGGGAGCCCGGTGCCGCCACCGAAACATCCGACGTTCAACTGCCGCAAACGCATCCGGGCATTGTCTCGGACCTCGACTACCCGAATCCAGCGACGACGACAACAATCGCCGCCGCCAACGGTCTGCATCAGCCGGTTCCGGATAGAATCGCGAACAACCGGTATGGGCTCGGCGTCATGTCCTTGATCGATATCCTGCTGCCCGAGTACGACCGCGAGGTCGGGACCACGCGTGCCCTGATTGCGACCGCGCCAGACGCCGATCTGGGGTGGCGTCCGGAGTCAAGCGCGCGGACGCTGGGACAACTCGTGACACACCTGGCGGAGATTCCCGCCTGGACGGCGATCGTGATGACATCCGACGGCTACGACCTCGAGGCCCTGGTTGAGCCGTCGCCGGAGCACGGCGTCACGGAGACACTCTTGCGGTTCGATACACACGCAGCCGCGGGGCGGGACGCGCTGGCGGGGCGTCTCGATGGAGAACTGACCGCCGACTGGATGCTCGAGCGCCACGGCGTGCTGGTCTTCGCCCTCCCGCGCATTTCCACATGTCGCGTACTGGTTCTGAATCATCTGATTCACCATCGGGGTCAGCTGAGCGTGTATCTACGGATGCGCGGCGTCGCACTGCCGCCGATCTACGGACCCGTGCGGTAAACTGGCACGTCAGGCTCGTCGCCCGGGTCGCGCCGGAGTGACTGACACCCTGATCGAAGCCCGTCTCGGTGGCCACATCTCAGACAACCGGTGAGTATCTCCGACTACACGCCGCACCCCCGTCTGAAGCACGGGCATTGGATGACGCTGTTCACGTGGGGACGTGTGCGTCACTTTCCTCAGTTGCCACCGGCAGTGCCCCGCTACTTCGATGTCGCGCGGAACGCTCGGGTGCTCGCGCATTGTTACTGGCACCCCCAGCCGCGGGCGCATGCGACGCTCATCGGTCTCCACGGTCTCGAAGGGTCGAGTCAGGCGCACTACATGAAGGGGCTGGCCGACAAGGCGTACGCCGCGGGACTGAACGCGGTCATGCTCAACCAGCGCAACTGCGGGGGCACCGAAGCGCTGTCGGAGGGGTTGTATCACTCGGGCCTGTCGGACGATCCGCGTGCGGTCATTGCCGAATTGACCCAGCTCGATCGGCTCCCCGCCATCGGGGTCGCCGGATATTCACTGGGCGGCAACGTCGCGCTCCGACTGGCGGGCGACTACGGCCCGGACACACCGCCAGAACTGCGGGCCGTCGTGGCCATCTCGCCCACGATGAATCTGGGACTCTGCGTCGAGGCGCTCGAACGGCGGTCCAATCTGATCTACGAGTGGAATTTCGTGCGCAATTTGAAGAGCCGTATGCGCCGGAAGGACCGGGCGTGGCCTGGCCGTTTCGACCTGGGCCCCCTCGACAGCGTGCGCACCGTGCGGGAATTCGACGAGCGTTTCACCGCGCCGCACCACGGTTTCCGCAACGCCGATGACTACTACTACCGGGCGAGCAGCCTGCGGGTGATCGACCAGGTGCGGGTGCCGACCCTCATTGTGAGCGCTGAAGACGACCCCTTCGTTCCGCCCGAACAGTTCGACGACCCGGGGGTCGCGGCGAACCCGCACATCGCGGTGCAGGTGACGCCCCACGGCGGACACTGCGGCTACTACGCGGGCGCCGCCCCCGGTTTCGACGGGTACTGGGCCGAACGACGAATCGTCGAGTTCGCCCGAGAGCACTGTCAGTCAGTGGCGTGACCGTATTCAGGACCCGCGTGAGCGGCAGGAGACCGACACCGCTCAGCGCGCCGGCGCGGGGAGTGCGTCCAAGAGCATGCGAGCGAATTCGGGTCCCTTCCCTCGTCTTCATGCTTGAAGTAGACAAACACCTCGCCGCACGCCGCGGACGCGGCCGCAATAGTCTCCGCCCATCGGGCGATATCGTCAGGCTGATAGCCTTGGTCGCGCAGCCGGAAATAGCCGTAAGGGGCGGTCACCTCGATCGGCGTGGTCATGCGCTCGCTGTCGGCGACGCAGAGCGCCAACCGGCGCGCCCCCAATCGATCGAAGACATCCGGATCGTGCCACGACACATGCCGAAACTCGAAAGCCGCCCGCACCCCGGGTGGCAGAATGCCGAGAAACTCGTCGAACACGGCCAAATCCTTCTTGAAGGACGGCGGCAACTGAAACAGGAGCACGCCCAGTTTCGCCCCAAGGGTCTGGGCCGCGCCGCAACACGCCGACACGATCTCCTCACAGACCCGCAGCCGAGCGATATGAGTAATGCGGCGCGGCGCCTTGAGCGTGAAACGGAAGTGATCGGGCGTGACCTCAGACCATCCAGCCAGCAGACGGTCAGTCGGCATCCGATAGAAGGTGTAGTTGATCTCGACGGTCGACAGCCGCTCCGCGTAGAACGGGAGCATCTTCTTGGCGGGCAACTTCTCGGGGTAGAAGCTCCCCTTCCATTCGGCGTAGTTGTAGCCGGAGGTGCCCACCAGGATGCGGGGGGCAATGGGCTCGTTGTCGGCTCCCGCCGCGGGGAGCGGTGATGACGCCATGGCGGTGAGTGTATCGCAGGCCCGACACGGCTCTGGACGCACACGCTCGACCCACCGATCAGACCACCCGGCCCCGGCGTTCACGCCCGCAGAGCGTCGACTGCTGCGTCGGTTGTCCACACCGCTGACGGTCCAACGCTACCTCAATGGGTTGCGGTACAACGCTGCCGCCGCACCCTTGACGCTCCGTAGCTTTCGAGGCGTCGTGCGTGAGCAGACGGCCCACTGTCTCGAAGCGGTGCTGCTGGCCGCGACCGCCATGGAACACCACGGCTATCCGCCTCTGGTCCTGAGCTTTGAATCGGTCGACCAACTGGACCACGTGCTGTTCGTCTACCGGCGGCGAGGCCGCTGGGGCTCCGTGGCCCGCTCGCGCGACCCTGGATTGCACGGACGCAAAGCGGTCTTCCGGACGGTGCGCGCGCTGGCGCTGAGCTATGTCGAACCGTATGTCGACCTCACCGGTCGCCTCACGGGATACGCGGTCGTCGATCTGCGGGGGCTGGGCCGGTATGACTGGCGTCTCTCAGAGCGCAACGTCTGGAAGGTCGAGCGGATGCTGCTCGACCACCCGCACCACCCCATTCTGACCCCGGACCGCCGCGTGACGCAATGGCGCAACCGTCACCGCGCGTTCATTGCCCGATTCCCCGGTCAGAAGCCACGATTCTTCGCCGGAGAGAAGAGTTGGAGTGAACTACCAGCGCCGTTCCGCAAGGTCATCGGCCGGGGCGACACCCGCCGCTGCGGCGTTCTGCCCGGAATCGACGCTCGGTAGACGGAGGGCTGGTCGAGTTGGACGGTGCGCTCGGGCGGCGGGAGCGGGCCTCTCGATCCGCGAACCGGTCGACGAGCTTAGCTCTCCTCACCTTGGCCCTCGGGGCGCTTCGCGCGGGCTAACGGGTGCCTGATCCCGGCACCGAGGGAAAAGCGAGCGCGGAGTTGGTCCCAGACCCGGCGCTAAAATTCCGCGCCCGCGCACGGGCTCGTCTCCAACGGTTCGCGGACCGAGAGGCCCGCTCCCACCGCCCGCTCGGGGTTGTGTGACGCCCTGGCAAGGCTGGGGCGCGCGACAATGCGCGCCCCGCAGCCACGGAGTGGGGCTCTCGGGGTCTCCGCGGAGTGGCCGCGTGGGGTTCGGGGCGAAGCCCCGTCTAAGCAATCAGTCCAGGTCAAATTCGCGTTCTGGCCGCGTGATCGGTTCGTGCCGCGCCTGCTCGAGGGCTTCATCGAACCGTTTCGACAACGCGTCGCCCCGGGTCTGCTCGTTGCTCACTGACTGCTGGAACAGCGCCTCGCGCCGCGCCGCTTCCTCGGCCAGAATCTGCTGCGCCTGGTCCAGCTTGGGCTTGTCGTCGCGCTCTGGCTCCCGATGACCGACAACCCGCTTCAGGTTCGTGTCGACCGTCTGCGTCGTGCCGCAACACGGACAGACCACGTCGAACTCCGACGACAATTTGGACATGACGCGTGCCTCAATTTATTCGATCGCGCCGCAGTACGCGGCCGGATTGGTATCATAGACCGCATGGGAGGTTCCCGCTACGACCTCTCGGCGCGTGTCGCCCGCCTCGGTGCGTTCCTCGGTGTCTGCACCCTGGCCACCACCTTCTCGGCCGGCGGACAAGCGACGACCGGTTCCATTGTGGGCCGGCTCGTCGATACGTCGACAGGCGAACCGATCGTTGATGGCGTACTCGTGCTCCGCGAGTTCACCAGCCGCGAACAGCGGCTGGTCCACACCGACGCCGCGGGTGAATTCCGACTCGTCGATCTGCCGGCGGCCGCGTACTCGCTACACGCGACGGCGCTGGGGTACGTCGGACGCGAGTACGGGCAACGCCACCCGATGGAGAGCGGGGTGCCGATCGAACTTGCTGTCGGCGAGCACCGGACGGACCTGGTCGTCCCGCTGCCCCCTGGCGGCACCATCATGGGGCGGGCCACCGCTCAAGACGGACAACCACTGGCGTATGCGGACGTTGGAGCATTGCGCCCTCGCATCGATGGTGACCGGCGGCTGCTGGTGCCGATGGGACGTACCAAGAGCAACGGCAGGGGCGAGTTCCGGAACACGGGCCTGCCCCCGGGGCACTACTACGTGGCCGCCATCGACCCTGGCGACGAGAGGACGGAAGACGCAGCGGGGCGCAGTCAGACCGCTCAGACGTTCTTCCCGGGTGTGTCCAACGCCGCCACGGCCGAGCGGGTGCAGTTGTCGTTCGGAGGGACACGCACCGGCATCCATTTTGCGCTCGTGGCCGCGTCGACGGTGACGGTCCGGGGTCAACTCGTCAACCCTGACGGCGTGGAGTTGGCCACCGCCTCGGTCACCATGGGCCCTGAGTCGAACAACGGTCTGGGCCTCGGCGTTGCGAACGCGGTCCTGGCGAGACCCGACGGCAGTTTCGAGTTCGAGAACGTGCCCCCAGGGGACTATCGGCTGCGGGCCAACGGCCGCACCAGTCAACCTGGCCCCACGTTGTTCGGCTCATTCGAGCGCGTGGTTCGAGACGCGGACGTGGGAAACGCGGTGGTGTTCCTGCGTCCTGGCGCGCGCCTGTTCGGCCAGGTCGACATCGCAGACGGTGCCACGACGTTGGCGCCCCGATTGACCGAACTGTGGGTCAGCGCGCCGTTGGCTGACGGCGAGATGGGCTCGGGACTCACCAGGAGTCAGGTGGTCGAGGATGGCCGTTTCGACCTCACGACACCAGAAGGCCACCGGGTGGTCAGACTGGAAGGGCTGGAAGCGCCCTGGTCGCTCGAGTCGTACTCTACCGGGGGCGCAACGTCATCGACATCCCGTTTGAGCTGCAGTCAGGCGGAGAACGGGAACGAGTTCGACTCGTACTCACGGACCAAGCCAGTCGCCTGACCGGGATGGTACACGACCAAAACGGTCACCCGATCACAGATCGAGCCGTCATCGCACTCCCGACCAACCCGACGTTCCGGCGCCCGGGCAGTCGGCACGTGCGCCTGACGTATCCGGATCTCTCCGGACGCTACGACGTGAGCGGTTTGCCGGCCGGCGTGTATCTGGTAGCGGCGCTTGCCGGCATCCAGGAAGGTGACCTGTACGACGCGTCGATGTTTCAGGAGATCTCAGCCGCTGGAGCCGAGGTGGTGGTCAAGGCGGGAGCGGTGTCGACGTTCGACGTGCAGCTAATGCGATGAGCCGATTGGTCGCCGGCTACCCTTCTTCTTCGTAGCCTTCTTCTTCGAAGGGGTTGATGCGGGTCGAAGGTCGGAGCGCCTCTCGATAGTCGTAGATGGGCATGCCCTCCACGTGCAGCGACAGCGCGCACACGGGCGACTTCTGGTCGACCAGCACCGTGACGGGGCTGCCTTCCACGCCCTCGCGGAAGGCGAGACGACACCCGCACGACAACTTAGCGTGAACGAACCCCTTCAGCATGAAAGCAACCCCTTGCCGGACGATCATACTACAGCGGCCCCGCGAGACGTGTGGCGCCCGCCGGGCCGCGGCCCCCACCACACGTACATGACAACGCCGGCCCCGACGGACCGGCGCGGTTCTGGTCTCTGGCCTCGTCGCGTCGCGAGGCGACACGGGTTCGACTACAACAGGTCGGTGATGTCCTTCTCGAAGTCGTCCCGGCTGGCGATGCCGGCGTGAGTGCGACACAGGGCGCCGTCCCGATCGATGAAGAAGGTCATCGGCACGCCCCAAATCGGACCGTACGACTCCATGAAATCGTCTTGGCCCAACCCGACCAACATCGGGTAGTTGACGTCGTACTGCTCGGAAAATTCCTGGATCTTGTCAGCCGTGTCGTCGATCGACACCCCGACGACAGCCAACCCGTCCGTCTTGTACTGCTCGGCGAACTCGACGAACCATGGCACTTCGATCTTGCAGGGACCGCACCAGGTGGCCCAAAAGTTGAGCAGCACCACCTTCCCCTTCAACTCCGTGAACGACACCGCCTCGCCGTTCATATCCTGCAAGGTGAAGTCGAAGTTCGCCGGTCGAGCGTCGGTGTCGCAGGCCGGGGCCATAGTCCCCGCGATGCTCCCGGCGGTCTCCAGCGTGTGGGCGTGGGTGTGCGTCAGTCCAGCCGGTAGGGTCAACAGGGCCAACGCGAAGGCCGCCGCGCCTGCGATCATCCAGCGAAACGTCATGATGAGTTTGTTCCTCTCGTCTGTCGCCGCCGGCAATTCACGCGGAACCGAACGACGTCACTGCTACTTGTAGGCTCGCATATAGGCGGCGACTCTGTCCATGGCGGCGTCATCGTCGTCACTGGCCCCGTCCCCAACCAGCACGTATCCTAACATCGTCGGCCGACCAGAGACGCGCCTGATGACCCACCACGTCGAGGGAGCGCTCAGTGTGTCTCACGTCCGGCACCACGAACAGGGACACTGGCCGTGCTGGCCACCATTCTAACGTCGACCCTTGGGCTCGCGAAGGAGAGCGACCCTTACGTCGTACCGCGAACCGAGCATGGGCACCCCGACTTTCAGGCTGTCTGGGCAACAGCATTCCTCACCAGGCTCGAGAGACCAGAAGGCGTCGAACGTCTAATCGCGAACCTGGATCAGGCACTGGCGGTGGCTACGACGATTCGCGCTCGCATACCCGAGGTCATCGACCCCGACGTGGCGGCCTACGATTTCAGCCAACTGGCCATGAGTACCGCACATCCATAATTGTCGATCCCAAGGACGGCAAGTTGCCGTATACCCAGCCCGGCCTCGATTTGGCAGCGTGGTCAAGAGTTCGCACGAGCCTGGGGGTCGACCATCCCCAAGCTGATCGGCGGCATACCACCGCCCTCACGGAACCAACGACCACCCACGGGCGGCGACACGCCACAGGACACAGCGGCATCCTCACTCGATAGGCCCCGGGCGACCGCCTTCCAGAACCGTTGCTGCTCCTCACACCCCGCGACCGGCGGCCGACCCGGCGAACGCATCGCAGGCCGCCCCGCCCGGTCTGACCGTCTCCGTTTCCGTTTCTGCATCGCAGCACCTCATCATCAAGGTGTTGCGACGACCAGGTGAATTCACCCTGTGCCACTCGATACCAGTGAGGATCCTTTCGACGCATATGGACGCTGCTATGAGGTGTGCCAGGGGTCGCCGTCATCGTTTAACGGCCAGACCACTCGGTGCGCGGCGGTGACGGAACGGATCGAGGGCGAAGACAGAATCGTTCGATTTGATTTCTGCGCGTCAACAGGCTCACGGTACTACGCCCCCGTCGCGCTTGGTATCTGGTGCGCGAACTGGGAGACAGGCTGTGAAGCATTGGGCCAGCCTGGGCAATTCGCCGTACTGTCGTCCGACGCCCGCGCGATTGAGAACGCGCCTGACCTGCCGCGCTATGACGTAAGTTGGGTAGTCGACTGAATCGCCAAGACCAACCGAACGCCATGTCGGGGTTATTTGATCTATAGGAACATTAAAATCTCATTTCGGAGGGCGTCGGCACGAGCTGACCACGATCTCCCCAGCACCTACAACGGCCCGGTCACGCTCTCCCAGGCAGCCGGCATTCTTACCGACTGGTGCCGCTCGGGACCAGGACAGCGGCAGAGTCAGGACAGCGCGGACCGGCCGCAGGAACCCGGTGCAGGGGGCGGTCAAATCTCTGGAAGCTGGCGGAGAGCGGAGACCGTTGGAGGCGTTCTCGCACGCGGGCAGTAGACCAGTTCGGACTGT
>Ga0310121_10005787_pt1 | contig 10530 bp, 17 predicted proteins | sample CB27_Tmax_986_MG_FD_203504 | JGI IMG/M metagenome (GOLD analysis project Ga0310121, IMG submission 203504) | Marine microbial communities from Western Arctic Ocean, Canada - CB27_Tmax_986 | ecosystem: Environmental > Aquatic > Marine > Oceanic | place: Canada: Western Arctic Ocean | collected... | reverse complement strand
TGCCTTTGCCGTGCAGTATCCGATGGGTGAGGGCGAACTCTTCACGGGGATCATCGACATCGTTCGCATGAAGGGCATGCACTACGTAGACGAGTTGGGGTCCACCTTCATCGAGCTCGAAATCCCGGTAGACCTGCGTCCCAAGATCCTCGAGATGCGACATCAGCTGCTCGAGGCGGCAGTGGAGCACGACGAAGAGCTCCTGGAGCACTACCTGGGCGGAGCCGAGCTCTCCGAGGACGAGATTCGGCGTGCCGTCCGGAAGGCGACTCTTTCTGGATCCATCTTCCCAGTGTTCTGTGGCTCTGCGTTCAAGAACAAGGGCGTCCAGCTGATGCTCGACGGTGTGGTGGACTACCTCCCTTCGCCGGTGGACATTCCACCGATCCAGGGCCATCTGCCGCACAATGATGACCAACATGACACCCGGCCCGCTTCAGACGACGCACCTTTTGCGGCGCTGGCGTTCAAGATCATGACCGACTCATACGTGGGTAAGCTCACGTTCTTCCGTGTCTACTCGGGTGTCCTGTCGGCGGGGAGCTACATTTCCAACGCTACCAAGGGTAAGCGGGAACGCGTCGGCCGCATCCTCCAGATGCACGCGAACAAGCGCGAGGAGCGGGAGGAAGTTTACGCTGGCGACATCGCCGCGGCGATCGGGCTCAAGGCGACTAGGACGGGGGACACTCTCTGCAGTCCGGATCATCCGATTATTCTCGAGGCGATGAAGTTCCCCGAGCCGGTGATCGCCGTCGCCATTGAGCCCAAGACGAAGGCAGATCAGGACAAGCTCTCCGCGGGGCTGCAGAAGTTGTCCGATGAAGATCCGACCTTCAGGGTCCACACGGATCTAGAGACCAATCAGGTCATCATAAGTGGCATGGGTGAGCTCCATCTCGAGATCATCGTGGATCGGCTACGGCGGGAGTTCGGGGTCGATGCCAACATCGGCCGCCCTCAGGTCGCATATCGCGAAACCATCCGTACCGGCGCCAAAGATGTCGAGGCCAAATTCGTCCGGCAGACAGGCGGGCGCGGTCAGTATGGCCACGTGGTCATCAATATTGAGCCTGCCTCTCAGGGTGTCGGGTTCGTGTTCGAGAACAAGGTGGTGGGAGGCTCCATTCCCCGGGAGTACATACCGGCCGTGGAGCAGGGCGTGCGCGAGGCTCTCACGAGCGGCGTGCTGGCCGGGTATCCGGTCATTGACGTCAAGGTAGAGCTGGTCGACGGCTCCCACCACGACGTGGACTCCAGCGAGATGGCGTTCAAAATAGCGGGCTCAATGGCCCTCAAGGAGGGTATCCGTCGCGCCAAGCCGGTGTTGCTCGAGCCCATAATGGACGTCGAGGTGGTGACTCCGGCAGACTATATGGGCGATATCATCGGAGACCTGTCAGCGCGGCGAGGGAAGGTGGGTGGTATGACCGAGCGGTCGGGCGCACGCGTGATCGGCGCTAGCGTCCCGCTGGGTGAGATGTTCGGATACTCGACGACACTGCGGTCGATGAGTCAGGGCCGCGCTGTTTATACCATGCAGTTCGCTAATTACGACGAGGTACCGAAGTCGAAGGCTGATGAGATCGTGGCGGCCCAAGGAAGCGGGGCGGGTCGCTGACGCCGTTCCTCCGCGGGCCACACTACGGTGGTTTGCGAGATCGGCGTAAGAGGAGAAACCGGAACCCTTCACAGGAACGGACCGATGGCTAAGGCGAAGTTTGAGCGGACCAAGCCCCACGTGAACGTCGGCACGATCGGGCACGTGGACCATGGCAAGACCACCCTCACGGCGGCTCTGACCAAGGTGTCGGCCGACAAGGGGTTCGGGACGAAGTACATCTCGTACGACGAGGTGGCCAAAGCGTCTGAGTCCCAGGGGCGGCGCGACGCGACCAAGATCCTGACAATTTCGACGTCCCACGTGGAGTACGAGACCGAGAAGCGCCACTACGCCCACGTCGATTGCCCGGGTCACGCGGACTATGTGAAGAACATGATCACGGGTGCGGCGCAGATGGACGGCGCCGTTCTAGTCGTGTCGGCAGTGGATGGTCCGATGCCCCAGACGCGTGAGCACATCTTGCTCGCTCGCCAGGTAAACGTGCCCCACATCGTCGTGTACCTGAACAAATGCGACCTGGTTGATGACACCGAGCTACTCGACCTCGTGGAGCTCGAGGTGCGGGAGTTGTTGTCCGACTTCCAGTTCGCGGGCGACGACGCCCCGGTGATTCGCGGCTCGGCGTCGAAGGCGATCGCAGGCGACGAGGATGCGATCGCCAATATACAGGAGCTCTTCGACGCACTCGACGGCCACGTGCCGGAGCCGGTGCGCGAGGTCGATAAGCCGTTTCTGATGCCGGTCGAGGATGTCTTCTCGATCACCGGCCGCGGGACCGTGGCCACGGGCCGGATCGAACGCGGCAAGATCAAGGTCAGTGAGGAAGTCGAGTTGGTTGGCCTGGGCGCTGACAAGAAGGCGGTGGTGACTGGGGTAGAGATGTTCCGCAAAATCCTCGACGACGGGCAGGCGGGCGACAACGTCGGGCTCCTACTTCGTGGCGTAGGAAAGGATGAGATCGAGCGCGGGATGGTGTTGGCGAAGACTGGCTCGATCAATCCCCACACGAAGTTCAAGGCCGAGGTCTATGTGCTGAAAAAGGAAGAGGGCGGCCGCCATACGCCGTTCTTCAATAACTACCGGCCCCAGTTCTATTTCCGTACCACGGACGTGACCGGCGCGGTCGAGCTCCCCGAGGGCGTAGAAATGGTGATGCCGGGGGACAACGTGCAGATGGAGATCGAACTGATCACGCCGATCGCGATGGACAAGGAACTTCGGTTCGCGATTCGCGAGGGCGGCAGGACGGTTGGCGCAGGGGTCGTTACAGAGATCATCGAGTAGCAGATATGGCAGACAGAATCAGGATCCGGCTCAAAGCGTTCGACCACTGGGTGGTCGACCAAACGGCGGCGGACATCGTGCGGACTGCGCAGAAGACGGGCGCAACGGTGCGTGGGCCCATCCCGCTGCCGACCCGTCGCGAACGGTGGACTGTGCTCAAGTCGCCGCACGTGGACAAGAAGAGCCGGGAGCAGTTCGAACTTCGGACTCACAAGCGTTTGATCGACATTGTGGACAGCCGCCCACAAACGATCGATGCGCTTACCAAGCTCGATCTGCCTGCGGGGGTGGAAGTAGAAATCAAGGTTGACTGAACCGGACCGGGCGGCCGCTCCAGCGGGGGCGGCCGCCCGGTTCGCGGTAGAACGCACCAGGACTAGAGAGCCATGGCCGGAATCATCGGCAGGAAGGTCGGGATGACCCGCATCTTCGACGAGGCCGGGAACCAAGTTCCCGTGACCGTGATCGAGGCTGGTCCGTGCCCGGTCACGCACGTGAGGACCGACAAGGACGACGGCTATGCCGCAATCCAGCTCGGTTTCGGTGCCCAAAAGGCCAAGCGTGCCCCCAAGGCTGAGACGGGACACGTTGCAAGGGCCGGGCTGAGCGTCGCTCCCAGAGTGTTACGTGAGTTCCGGCTAGGGCCCGACCAGGCAGTCGAGGTCGGGCAGGCGCTAACGGTTGAGCAGTTCGTGCCGGGCGACCGCGTGAAGGTCACTGGCACCAACAAGGGCAGGGGGTTCCAGGGGGTCGTCAAGCGGCACGGCTTTGCCGGCCGCCCCGCGTCACATGGCCATCCCCAATCCCGTAATCCGGGTTCGATAGGGCCGGGAACCGATCCATCGCGGGTCATCAAGGGCAAGAAGATGCCCGGCCGCATGGGTGGGGTGCGCCACACCGTGCTCAATCTTCAGGTGGTGCAGGTGGACCTTGAACGCAACTTGATTTTTGTGAAAGGCGGCGTGCCGGGCGCCCGCGATAGCTTCGTCTTCATCACCAAGTGACCGACATGTACAAAGCGCGCTACTACAAGGCTGACGGGCAGAAGGGACGAGCGCGGGCACTCCCCGACGAGCTCTTCGACGGCGTCGTGAACGACGCTGTCCTGCACCAGTCGGTGAAGGCGTTTCTGTCCAACCAGCGTCAGGGGACGGCCTCTGCCAAGACGCGAGCGCAGGTGTCGGGCGGGAAGAACAAGCCGTTCAAGCAGAAAGGCACGGGCCGGGCGCGACAGGGCACCACCCGCGCCGCTCACATGAAGGGAGGTGGACGGGCTTTCCCCCCCATCCCCCACAAGTGGACTCAGAAGGTGCCCCGGAAGGTGAAAGCGCTTGCGCGGCGGTCAGCGCTCAACAGTCGGGCCGAGGGCGAGAATGTCGTGCTCGTGGACGACTTCGACTTCGACGAGCCGAAGACCGGTAAGTTGCGCGACTACTTGGTTTCGATCGATGCGGGCGGGAAGGTGCTCATCCTGACCGATGGGGTGAAAGAAAATATTTACTTGTCCTCGCGAAACCTCGCTAACGTCCGGGTTCTGCCGTTTGGCGACGAATCAGCGTACGACATCCTGTGGGCGGGCACCGTCGTGATCGAGCGGGAAGCGGTGGATCACCTGACCGAGACCGCTGCGGCCGCGGGGAGCGAGGAATAGGGCGATGAGCGAAGTCTACGACGTGATCATCCGGCCGATAGTGAGCGAGAAGAGCGCACGGGGGATGGAGGCGGGAAACATTTACACGTTCAAGGTGGCCGGGAGCGCAAACAAGATCGATATCGCGCGCGCGGTCGAGAAGTTGTTCGACGTGACCGTATTGAACGTTCGTACCATGAACTATGCGGGCAAGGCGCGGCGGGCCTTGATGGGACGGATGGCCAAAAACCAGCCTCTCGGTAGACGGTCCTCGTTCAAGAAAGCCATGGTGACCCTCGCCGAGGGTGACCAAATCGAATTCTACGAGGCGGGCTGAGGAGCTGATCGATGGCGATCAAGAAATTCAAGCCGGTGACGCCCGGGTCTCGCTTCCGGTCGACCCTCGAGAACGAGGAGATCACCCGGTCCAAACCAGAGCGCTCCCTGGTAGAGCCACTCAAGAGCAAGGGTGGGCGCAATCATCATGGCCATGTCACCATGCGATGGCAGGGTGGCGGTCACAAGCGGGCCTACCGGAAGATCGATTTCAAGCGCGACAAGATTGGCGTTCCCGGCAAGGTGGCAGAGATAGAGTACGATCCGAACCGAACGGCAAACATCGCGCTGATCCATTACGCGGATGGTGAGAAGCGCTACATCGTTCACCCTCGCGACCTCAAGGTGGGTGACACGATCGTGGCTGGACCCGGATCCGACATCAAGGTCGGTAACGCGGTGCCGCTCGGGGAAGTGCCACTCGGCACGACCGTGCATAACGTCGAACTGAAGCCCGGGAAGGGAGCACAGATGGCCCGCTCTGCTGGCGCCGGGGTGCAGGTGATGGCTAAGGAGGGTGACTTTGTTACCCTGCGCCTTCCCTCCACCGAAGTTAGGCGCGTGCGGCGTGACTGCTATGCTGTGGTTGGCCAGGTCGGAAATTTGGACTACGAACTCACCGTTCTCGGGAAGGCGGGAGCGAACCGCTGGAGGGGCCGGATGCCCCGCGTGCGCGGTGTCGCGATGAACCCGGTGGATCATCCTCTCGGCGGTGGTGAGGGCAAGGCTTCCGGTGGTCGTCCTCCGATGTCGCCCTGGGGCAAGCCCGAGGGAGTGAAGACGAGGCACAAGAAGAAGCAGTCTAGTAAGGACATCCTGCGCGGCCGCAAGCGCGGCAAGGCGACCAAGTGAGAAGCCTCGGATCGGAAGAGCTATGGCACGCAGCGTAAAGAAAGGGCCCTACATCGATGACAAGCTCCTCCTCAAGGTGGAGGTGATGAATTCCCGTAACGAGAAGAAGGTCGTGAAGACCTGGGCCCGAGCGTCGATGATCTCGCCGGACTTTGTAGGACATACGGTGGCAGTGCATAACGGCAATAAGTTCATCCCTGTTTACATCACCGAGAACATGGTGGGCCACAAGCTGGGGGAGTTCGCCCCCACGCGACTGTTCCGTGGCCACGGTGGCAAGCTTGCCGATAAGCGGTCCAAGCCGGCGGCCAGTGGGGCGTAGGAGCCGAGACATGGAAGCAAGGGCGATAGCGAAACACGTGAGGATGAGTCCCCGCAAGGTCCGCTTGGTCGTGGACCTGATCCGGGGGAAGGGAGTGGACGAGGCCTACACGATCCTCCAGTTCACGACTAAGGCGGCAGCGGAGCCGGTGAGCAAGACGCTCCGGTCGGCGGTGGCCAACGCCACGGTCAAGGCTCAAGACGAAGGCCAGGTGCTCGATGTAGACGATCTGGTCGTTAGCGAGATCAGGGTGGACGAGGGGCCCACGCTGCATAGATTCCGGGCCGCAGCCATGGGCCGGGCAGCCCCCATCATGAAGCGGACGAGCCACATAACTGTGGTCGTGGACAAGAGGAGGACCTGAGGAATTCATGGGCCAGAAGACGCATCCCCACGGTTTTCGTCTCGGCGTCGTCAAGGACTGGCGTTCGCGCTGGTATGCCGAAAAGGACTTCCCAGCGCTCCTCAAGGAGGACGAGACGATCCGGAAATATCTCCACAGGCGACTGGCCCACGCGGCGCTGTCGCACGTCGAGATTGAGCGGAAGCCGAGCAAGATCGTCGTCGCTCTGCATACCGCGCGGCCGGGGGTCGTGATCGGAAAGCGCGGCGCTGAGGTGGACAAGCTGCGTGACGAGTTGGCCATGCTCACCAACAGCGAGATCTCCGTGAACGTCGAAGAGATCAAGCGACCCGAGGTGGACGCACGCCTGGTGGCGGAGAACGTCGCGCACCAACTACGCCAGCGGATCAGCTTCCGACGCGCCATGAAGAGGGCAGTGCAGGCGGCGATCCGAAGCGGTGCCGAGGGGATCAAGATTCAGACGGCCGGGCGGCTCGGCGGCGGTGAGATTGCTCGCACTGAGGGCTACAATGAAGGCCGCGTGCCTCTCCACACGATTCGCGCGGATATCGACTACGCCCAGATCCACGCTTTCACCACCTACGGGACCATCGGTGTGAAATGCTGGGTCTTCAGGGGCGAGGTAGTCGAGGAGCGCAGGGGCCGGACCTACTCCACGGGCTCCTGAGAACAGGACGGGATAGAAGGCGATGCTGGCACCGAAGAGGGTCAAGTACCGGAGGATGCACAAGGGGCGCATGCGGGGTAAGGCGACCCGTGGTAACTTGGTGTCGTTCGGCGAATATGGGCTTCAAGCCGCTGCACCGGCATGGATCTCCAACCGCCAGATAGAGGCGGCGCGCGTGGCTATGACGCGGCATATCAAGCGTGGGGGGAAAGTTTGGATCCGCATATTCCCCGACAAGCCGATCACGAAGAAGCCGGCAGAGACGCGCATGGGGAAAGGTAAGGGTAACCCCGAGGGCTGGGTGGCGGTGGTCAAGCCTGGGCGGGTGATGTTCGAGCTCGAGGGCGTGGACGAGAAGACGGCGCGGCGAGCGATGCATCTCGCTGCGGCCAAGCTGCCGATCAAGACCCGCTTTCTGGTCCGTGAACAGCAGCTTGGGTCCTGAGCTCGGAGGAGACGAGAGATGAAGGCCGATGAGATCCGGGAGTGGGAGAACAGCGAGATCGAGGCGCGTATGGGTGAACTCAAGGAAGAGCTGTTCCGGCTTCGGTTTCGCAGTGCAACCATGCAGCTCGAGAACCCCCGGCTGATCAATAGCATCCGTCGTGATATCGCCCGCTTGAACACGATCCTGCGCGAGCGTGAGCTCGCCGAGCAGCATAGGTAAGGTCCATGTCGACCAATGAGGCAGAGCAATTGGACGTCCCCGTGACGACGGATACGAGCGAAGCTCCCGAAGAGAAAGCTCAATCACCTGGACGCAGACAGCGCAAGACCCGTATCGGCTCGGTAGCTAGCGATAAATCAGACAAGACGGTCACGGTGATGGTCAAGAGGCAGGTCGCGCATCCGTTCTACGGCAAACAGATGACGCGGACGAAGAAGTACCACGCGCACGACGAAAAAAACGAATATCTAGTAGGAGACCTGGTTCGGATCGCGGAGACCCGACCCTTGTCGAAAACCAAACGGTGGCGAGTGGTCGAGTTGATCGAGCGGCCCGTCTAGCGCCATCCGCGGACCACAGAACCAGAATAGGAAGCGGAGACTTAGATGATTCAGCAGGAATCGATCCTCAGGATCGCGGACAACACGGGGGCCAAGAGCGCCCTGTGCATCCGGGTACTGGGAGGGTCGAAGCGGCGCTATGCCCGAGTGGGCGACGTCATCGTCGCCACGGTGAAGCATGCCATCCCGAACGCGCCGGTGAAGAAGGGGGAAGTGGTCAAGGCGGTGGTGGTGCGGACCAAGAAAGAGATGCGGCGGAGCGACGGCACCTACATCCGTTTCGACGACAACGCGGCTGTGCTGATCCAGCCGAACGGCGACCCTCGGGGCACCCGCATCTTCGGACCCGTCGGCCGTGAGCTTCGCGAGAAGAAATACATGAAGATCGTGTCACTCGCGCCCGAGGTGCTGTGAGCATGGACCGCGTCAAGCTCATCATCATGAAAGGCGACCGCGTGCGAGTGATCCGGGGGAACCATCGTGACCAGGAGGGCAAGGTCCTGCGGATCCTCAAGGACAAGGACCGGTTGGTGGTGGAAGGGGTGAACATGCGCAAGCGTCACATGCGCCCGAGCGCCGCCAATCAGGAAGGCGGGATCGTGACGTTCGAGGCCCCCATCCACATTTCCAACGTAATGCTGGTGGATCCGACCACTGGGGACCCGACGCGTGTTCGGATACGGCTGGAGGAAGATGGTGTTAAGGAGCGAGTGGCGGTGAAAAGCGGCAACGCGATTCCCCGTCCGCAGTAGTGCCCATACTGAATGCGGGCTGAGCAGCAGCCCGCGCCCACGAGGACCGAGATACGATGGCGAAGAAGCAAGGCCAGGACGGAAAATCGCCCAAAAAGGCGCCGAAGAAGGAGAAACGCGCCAAGGGCGGAAAGGGCGAGGCCCAGGCCAAGGGCGGCCGCGGCAAGGCCGCTGTGAAACTGGAGTCGAGGCTACTGCGGCATTACAAGGATCAAGCCGTACCGCAGCTGATCAAGCAATTCGGCTGGAGTAACCGGCATGAGGTGCCGCGGATCGAGAAGGTCAAGCTAAACTGCGGATTGGGTGAGGCCTCCAAGAATCAGAAATTGTTGGACAGCGTAGTGGAAGAAATGCGACTGATCACCGGTCAGAAACCGGTCATCACCAAGGCGCGCAAGTCGATCGCCAACTTTCATCTCCGGGAGGGGATGGCGATCGGAGTCGCGGTGACGCTGCGCGGAGAGCGCATGTACCACTTCCTCGACAGACTTGTGAGCGTGGCGATCCCCCGGATCCGTGATTTTCGAGGGCTCGCGACGCGCTCGTTCGATGGCAGGGGCAATTTCACGCTTGGCGTGAAGGAGCAGGTCATGTTTCCGGAAATTGACTATGATCGTGTCCAGCAGGTCCATGGTATGGACATCACCGTGGTCACTAGTACCAACAAGGACGACGAGGCTTTTGCTCTCCTCAAGGAGATGGGCTTCCCATTCCGCGGAGAGACTCCTGTCATCATCGGCCAAGCGGCCGCTTAGCCGCCTGCCGCAACGACCCGTTCGAGCGAGAGTTATCAATGGCAAAAAAGGCGCTAATCGAGAAGGCCAAGCGCGAGCCCAAGTTCGAAGTGCGGCGCAACAATCGTTGCCAGCGCTGCGGCAGGCCGCGTGCCTTTATCCGCAAGTTCGGAGTGTGCCGCATCTGCTTCCGCGAGTTGGCCCTTAAGGGCGAGATCCCTGGGGTACGTAAGTCCAGCTGGTAAAGGAAAGAATCGATCATGATGACGGATCCTATCGCGGACATGTTGACCCGCCTCAGGAACGCCGCTGGCGCCGGTCACCGGTGGGTCGACATGCCGGTATCGAAGCTCAAAGTCGAGGTGTCCCGTATTTTGAAGGAGAATCACTTCGTTTTCGACTACAAGGTCCTGGACGACGGGATGCACGGGCTCCTGCGGGTGTACCTCAAGTACCACGAAGGGCAGCCGGTCATCCGGCACCTGGAGAGAGTGTCCTGCCCCGGGCGCCGGCACTACGTGGCTGTGGAGGACATCCCGAGAGTCCGCAACGGCCTTGGGATGGCTATTCTGTCCACTTCGCGCGGGCTCCTTTCCGATCGCGGTGCGCGGGAGGAAAAGGTAGGCGGTGAGCTCATGGCTTTTGTCTGGTAGGGCCGACGACAATGTCTCGTATTGGCAAGCGACCGGTAGAACTGCCCAAGGGCGTGGACGTCTCTATTACCGGGAACACCGTCAGCGTGAAGGGACCCAAGGGTGACCTCACGATGGACGCGCATCCAGAAATGAAGGTGACGGTTCAGGACGATGTGTTGGTGGTGGAGCGCCCTTCGGACAACCCAGGACACAAGGCGCTCCACGGTCTCACCCGCACATTGATTGCCAACATGGTTGGTGGGGTAACGCAGGGGTACCAGAAGGCACTGGAAATCGTGGGGGTGGGCTACAAGGCGGAAAA
>Ga0310121_10005786_pt1 | contig 10532 bp, 8 predicted proteins | sample CB27_Tmax_986_MG_FD_203504 | JGI IMG/M metagenome (GOLD analysis project Ga0310121, IMG submission 203504) | Marine microbial communities from Western Arctic Ocean, Canada - CB27_Tmax_986 | ecosystem: Environmental > Aquatic > Marine > Oceanic | place: Canada: Western Arctic Ocean | collected... | reverse complement strand
AGTAGCACATTCTGGCGGCGTCATAGTAGCAGGAACGGGAACTGGCTCGGCGCAAACACGAAACGCTGGCAATGATGCGAGTGGTGATTATTCGGTGGCTATGGGATATGATTGTTCGGCGACCGGCGTTGCTTCCTTCGCCGATGGGAGTGGGTGTGTGGCAAGTGGGGACTATTCCATAGCAATTGGTGAATCATGTGATGCATCAGGTGTTTATTCGGTGGCTATGGGAGAGAATTGTTCGGCGCTGGGGGCGAACTCGGTGTCGTTGGGCGAGTTCTGCCACGCGGGCAACTGGGCGATGGCAATGGGAAAAAAAAATAGAGCGACCGGTGATTATTCGGTGGCTATGGGGTTTGATTGTTCGGCGACAGGGAATAACTCCTTTGCCGATGGGAGTGGATGCGATGCATCAGGGAGCGAATCTGTGGCTATGGGCTGGGGGTGCAGAACTGGTTACCAAACGCAGGGTGGGCGACAATTCGCAGTGGGAACCAGGTGCTTTGCCGAAGGCGAACAATCTGTAGCCATGGGAAAGGGTTGTTGGGCGGGCAACAACGCAGCGGTTGCTATGGGATACGATTGCAGTGCTGGCGGCTTTTTTTCGATCGCTGCTGGATATGCGTGCGAAACACGAGCGCCACTATCGGGTATCCAATGTATATCTGGTGGTTGTGGTGCCGTAGCAATGGGTTATGGATGTAAAGCGGCAAACACCGGCTCGGTGGCAATGGGGCGGGATTGCAGTGCTGGGTTCGGAGACCTGATCGATGTCGATTTGGACCAAGTTGCCGACTACTGCACTGCCATAGGTTATGCCAATGAGGCGCGCGGCCTTCATTCCATAGCTATGGGGTACGACAATAAAGCTGGACGACCAGCTCGCGCTGGTTCTCATGGCGGACGTGCGATCGCAATGGGTTATTGCAATGATGCATCAGCGCAATACTCAACATGCATAGGAGCACAAAATAAAGGTTTAGGATATAGCTCTTTCGCTGCAGGCACGTTCAATGATGCTATTGGAAAATACTCGGTCGCGATGGGATATGATTGTTCTGCTGTGGGTGCTACCTCACTCGCCGATGGGAGTGGGAGTATAGCGCGCACCACCTGTTCGGTAGCCCTAGGATGTGGTGCCGATGCCAGCGGCTCATGCGGTTTTATGTATAAAGATACTTGTGGAAATAAATTTTGCTTTGATAGCGGTGGCGGCGACGGGTCGGGCAACATCCAGATTAATGGTAATATTGTAGCGGGGATGGACACGAGCGGGGCGCCCATCGGCACGAGCCTGTTTGTGGAGTACGCCCACGACGATCGAGGCCCGTCTCCTCCGGGTCTTTTGTTACTTTCAATCGCGTCAACTTTTCCGGATTTGCCGCCCGATGCTCGGTCGGTGAGTGTAACGGCTTGGGGTCCGGGGTCCGGCGGAGTGAACGGGCAATGCGCCGGCGGAGTGACATTCAATATACCGAGCTCAGAACTTCAGACCTGGCACTGGGGAGTTTACTGGGACGGGACCACGCCCGGCGCCGCGGCGGGGCTCTACGCGTACGAGTTCCGCCTGTGGAAAGACCCGTCGGCGACGCCCGTGGCCAGCACGCTCGCGGGCTTCACGTGGTCGGGCGCCGGCGTCGCCGGCGGCGCCGACAACGGCAGCGTCTGCACTTGCGCCGGCACCGCGGAGCAGCAGGCCGCGGCGGCCGTCACGCACGAGCTGCTTTGGAACACGGCAGCCGCCGTCGGCGGCACCTCGGACGCGAACAACACCGCCGGCTGCGGCAAGGTACCTGGAGCTGCCAGCAGGGCGGCGAGGCCGCACGCGCTCTGGGCCAACGAGTGGGAGACCGCCGGAATTAAGGTTCAGTGGATAGGATAAACACTTACCCAATATTTAGAAACTTGGTTATTATACTTTTCTCATTAAATAGTATAATGAGAGAAGGATTTATTAAAATGATTCGCGATGTATCAAGCGTGGCACATTCTGGCGGCGTCATAGTAGCAGGAACGGGAACTGGCTCGGCGCAAACACGAAACGCTGGCAATGATGCGACCGGTGATTATTCGGTGGCTATGGGGTTTGATTGTTCGGCGACAGGGAATAACTCCTTTGCCGATGGGAGTGGATGCGATGCATCAGGGAGCGAATCTGTGGCTATGGGCTGGGGGTGCAGAACTGGTTACCAACTGACGGGTGGGCGACAAATCGCAGTGGGAAACCTGTGTTATGCTGAAGGCTCACAATCTGTAGCTATGGGTCATGCATGTTACGCGGGTGGCAACGGCGCCGTTGCTATGGGATATGATTGTTCGGCACAGGGGGAAAGGGCATTTGCTATGGGGGAGAACTGCGATGCTTCGGGGGATCATTCAGTAGCGTTAGGGACGTCAACTACACACACGGCGGCAAAATGGTCGCTAGCTGCCGGAAACTCCGCAACAACAATGTCTAGCCAAACAGTGGCGCTCGGATCGTCACCGCTTGCCACGGGTCCTTTGGTGGGAAGTCGTTCTGTGGTGCCGCCAGGAACGACCATAGATATCTCCAATATTTACTTCGTCTACAGATCTCCACTGGGTAATAGTATTGAATTCGTTGACAAGACGGTGGGGTTGAATGGCAAAAGTTCTGATTTCGGCAGTAAAATTGGTCTTCGATATCGATCAGTTGATGGAAGTGCGAGTGAGCTCATTTTTGCTGCGCCTGCGGGTAGTGGGGGCGCATCCCCGGTGAGCTTCCGCATGGCATACTCTGGTGTGGTGTCCACCTCGCAAGCTTTAACAGCAATCACAACAACATTTCCGGCGTTACCGAATGATACTCGGTTGGTAAGTGTAACGGCTTGGACGATGGGGGGTGGGTCGCAGTGCGGCGGCGGAGTGACATTCAATATACCGAGCTCAGAACTTCAGACCTGGCATTGGGGAATTTGGTCCGCCGGCAGCAATGCTTTCCGCTTGTGGAATTCGAGCGATGCGCAATTTAACGCCGCCTACGAGGGATTTTCGGGGGGAGTGCCGGGCTCCGCGGTGAGCGGGGTCACCGGCGGCGTCGGCGGTGCCACGCAAGTTCATGAATGGAACACGCCGGGTGGCGCTGCTGGCGCCTCAAGCCTGCCCACCGCGGGCAAGGTACCTGGAGCTGCCTCCAACGCCATCGCGCTGAATATAGGCAACACCCAGACCGCCGGAATTAAGGTTCAGTGGATAGGATAAACACTTACCCAATATTTAGAAACTTGGACGTAATACTATTTTTTTGATCTACTTAAAACGTGTCCACCTCATATATTATATGAGGTTGACTACACTTTTATTTCTCTCGTTTCTCTCGCTAGGACTCACCCGTCCTTCCGAATTTATTCAACTAGAACCACGCAACTACAACTGGAATTCTACTTTAGCAGAAGACTCCACTCTCCCCGATCAATGGTACTGGGGAGACGTCAATGGCACTAATTATTTAACCAAAAATTTAAATCAACATATTCCACAATATTGTGGGTCTTGTTGGGCCCACGGGTCCCTCAGTTCTCTCGCAGACCGCATTAAAATGGCTCGCAATGCATCCAAACCTGATATCAACCTGCCCGTACAATATCTCCTGAATTGTGGCGACGCCGGGACTTGTCGCGGCGGTGATCCCCTCGGCGCCTATCGTTTTATCAAGGAAAAAGGCATTCCTTTCGACACCTGCCTCGCATACGAAGCATGCAGCTATAATTCCATACAAGACGTTTGCAAGAATAGAAATTTTAGTTGCATCCCCCAAAATATTTGCCGCACATGCTCTTCAAAAGGATGTCAAGGTATTGATCCTTACCCAAATGTCACCATTGAAAGCTATGGATCCGTAAGAGGATGGGAAAATATGATGGAGGAAATCTATTTGCATGGACCTATCGCCTGCGGTGTTGACGCGTCTCCCCTGATTGATTACCAAGGCGGCATCCTTGATATCCCAGACGGCGAACGCGCAGTAGACCATATTATTAGTGTGGTAGGATGGGGCAAGGAAACTGATCACAAATACTGGATTGTTCGCAATAGTTGGGGGGAATTCTGGGGCGAACTCGGTTTCTTTCGTATCCGAATGGGGGACAATCAACTCGGCATTGAAGGCGATTGCTCATACGCTAAACCGGCAACGTGGACGACACATAATTTTCCTTGCGCTTCGAGTGGGTCTAATTGTCAGCCCCACTAACGCTTGCGTGTTCGGCGACGACGACGCCTGCGCCTCGTTTTCCGCCTTTTTCCCCCTCCCTTATAGCGCCGCAACGCCCCACGGCATTCTCTCAATAATTCCAAACACTCGTGAGGCTGCTTCCCCTCAGCATCAAATTGATGTAGTGCCACCCACCCGGTGATAAAATCATCGCCTAGTTCTCCAACTGCTTGCATCTTCCGCCTGTATTCATCGCGACATGCTGATAGTTCGTCTGGACATGATTCAACAATATCAGCGTGTATTTCTTGATGCTGTTGTTCGCGCGCGGCAGAACCTTTACGCACCCTCCAAACTCGCGGAACCAATGGAACAGCATATTGTCCGGAAACGGCGAATTGGAGTGCTTGTCCACCCCCCATGCCCTCAGGCACTTGCAACTGAAGGACCTGTGTACCCGTATTCACAAGGAAGGTGCCGCCGGCTGTCAATCCCGCCGGAATCTCGACCTGATGACGCTGGGATCCGGGTCCAGCCTGCAGTCCTCCAACAACAGGAGTGTAACCGCTGCGCAAAACAACATCATCATGTGCCTTTTGGTGGTGAACTTTTACGAGTCCTAATGCCGCGGCACCCTCGCTTTGCCCATCACCCCATGTCAGGCGCCGACCTTGTGGTGGTCGCGCTGCCGCTGCGTCTCTCCCGGGCTCACGCTCTATTTCGATTTTACGAAGCATTCTTCCTACTAAATTATCAGCAAAAATTGCTTCGGCGCCGTATGATGGATATACACGATATGCGTGGATATGATGCCCTGTAATATCCATGACATGCCAAATATCGCCAACTTTTGGATTACCGGGTCCAACCATAGGCGCAATAATTTCAAAGACATCACCTTCTCTTAAGTGCCCATTTACGCCACCCCAATATTTTCTCCTCTTTTTTCGTGTTCGACGTCGTTGTCTTGTCATATATAATATATACAGAAATAATACTACGACGTCGTAAAATTAATAATTGGAATTCTAGAAATATGTTGTACTTTGTTGATCTCATTATTAGACCATTCCACAATGCAATAGTTATGTTGATGATGATTGCTATAATCCGTGTCTTGGAGTTCATATTTATCAATATTAAGTTCAATCTGGCAGGTACCCATGATCTCGACCTCATCTTCATTAATCACAATCTTTTCCCCAGCGGATAGTGTACCTTCCTTGAATTGAAGATAAGTGTATTTGTCCGCAGCAAAATCTCTCTGATCTTGGTCATTAATTTGCAATTCCGCCCCCGATATACGGCTGTCAATTGTCAAGAAGGAAGGAACAGGCAAAGGCACACTATCTTTGTCAAAAAGAGTTAACGTAATATCGAATACTTCATCTGTAATATTAATAGTCTTCTCTGCCTCGTAATAAATGGTTCGTTCATCATTATATTTCTTGACAAATAAAACATTCTTTGCGACTTCTATGCCGTTTATACTTACAGAAAATACCAAAAAAGGCTCAATACTTGATGATACTACAATATTCTGCTCTAATGAATTTTGGTACTGGGTATGTGTATTGGTAAGGAAAAGTTTATTAATATTTAATATTTTAATATTTCCAAAATCATGTATAAACTTCATTTGGTTCCCACTTATTTCATTAGGACGTAAGCACAGATTCTCGGGTTCGCGCGACTTTGTTTTTTTTAATTTTGCTAAGAACATCGCGCTATCTTGCAACGGCATGTCTTCTTTTGGTTGCAGCATTGCCGGAGGTAGAGCCGCTGCTGGCGCTGCTGCTGCGCGGCTCGGCATTTGTGCGGTGGGCGCATTAAGTTCCAATTTCACACTTTCTAAGGCTTGAGTGGCGGCTTGTCTTACCATATCTTTGGTAGGTGTCGCAAGTGAATTAATATTTGGATTGTAAGTTAGTGGTCGCGAATCATTGAGGCGACGATTTGCGCGATGCGTCATGTCAGGGAGAGAAAAATCGGGGCGACCCGAGATTTGCTGATCAGCCTTTTCTTGAAATCTAACCTTCTTTATAGGAAACGGGGGTTTTTCTGACTTGATCTCCGCCATTGAATTATGTTCGATCTTTAACAAAGGTGGTACCTCATTATTTATCCAGTTTTGCGCATCACCGGCATTATAGTCTTTGGTTACTTTACGCATATCGAAGGATCTTGCTGACATCATTCGTGAATGCAAATCTTTCACACTCTTTGTAAAACTATCCGCGTCTGGCGGTTTAACTTCAAATTCTAACTTTATAGGTGGAGCTGACTTAGAAAAGCCTTGAAATTCCTTGACTTGGTCATCCGATGGTTCCTTAACTCGTTCATCTAATCGTTCCTTGAATAATAAATTTTTGGCCTGTCGATCTGATACGACTACTTTGGTTTCCTTGCGTGGTGGCGGATCATATTGTTGTTCGTTTAACAATCGAGTACACTCAGTGAGCAACATTTTATTCATTTCAATCAAGTTTGAAGTACCTGACTTTGTTAAATTTATTTGCCTCATTTTTCCTTTAAAAAGATTAATAAAATTGGGATAGACCTTCATTTTATCTTCATAATTTTCTTTAAGAAGATGAAAAATTAATTGCGCATTCTGTTGACTTAAAAATCCTGTTGCTTGTGACATATGGTATCTATATCCTATTATTCTTTTATATCCTGATTAAAGTAAACACTACGCATTTTTTTTACCTTCTTATCATTGATTCGTTTCTTTGTCAATGAATCAAATGTCTCTCGCCCTTTTAAAAGTTGTATAATAAAATAGAGGCAATACATCCCACATTCACTTTCACTAAACTGGTGGCGGCGCTTATTTTGTAGAATTGTATATGGTTTACCCAACCTGCGGCTCTGCCGTTTTACTTCATTCATAAATTTTTTAAGGCGGCGTGGTGCCTGATCTCCATAACTATCAAAATAGTATATTTCTTTTTTTTTTATATCTATAAACATGCACATCCAATGCGATCCTTCTAAATCATGGGCGTCTAAATTAAATATAATACCTATTTTTGTAGTGCCGCGCTTTATATATTTTTTTAATTTGAATTCACAGAGTTCTTCCCAAACACATTCACCGAACATTTTATGTGCATTATAATCTATAGGTGAAGGACCTAAAAATTCGAAATGTGGGTAGGCTTTCTCATATTGTTTCATTACTTGTAATAATTCCACACTGGATAACCATTCATATGGATTTTTTTTCCACTCTTTAGGTTGCGTCGGTGCAAACGTATAGTTCCGTAACTCACTATTTAAGTTATGTTTTTTGAATAGTTTTCGCAACCAACAAGATTCACGATTACATGTCGTTGCCATCGACGTTTTCAGAGCAATCCAAATCTCGCGTGGATCATTGCTTATTATCTTGCAATCCGGGTGCCGTTTATTCCATATATCACGCAATTTGTGCAATGTAGTACTTGTATAACAGGAAAAATTTAAAGAGTCACCTATTTTTGTCTTTGGGGAACATTTCTCGTGTATGAATATCTTCCTCTTTTTAGTTTTTCTTTCCTTTTTTTTTGTCGCCCTTTTTCTGGTTTTTCTCATACTTATTATGCTCATTTTTTTTTCCCAACCCTTTGGTTTTAAATTCAGATTTTTTCAAATTTATGTTGTGCATCTTTGGTAAAAACAAAATTCTTTTCTTCTCATTTGTAACCTTTACAGGTATACATTCAGGTATTGTTCTCTGAATAGCCTGCGTTTTTCTCATAAATAGATGATCAGGAATAGCTACATTCGCCGGAGGCTTTTTTGAGACTTTCCGCTTCTGCCCATATTGTTTCTGTATTATATCTGACTTATCAAGGAACTTAAAGTAGCTTATACAAATTTTTGCATATCCCATAAATCCCTTGTCAACCTCTGCATTGATCGAGGCGCCTCGTAACATATCTTTTGTTAATTTGAATATTCTTTTTTTATAAAATTCCTTATCGGCATTGAATATTTCATCTTTCTCCGCTTTTACATGTAAATTTGCAAATATCGGATTCATTAAGTATTCTAAATCTATCATATTCATAGAGATATCCATTTAAAAATGATAGAGATTTACATTTCATTACTTTTCCGCTCCACCAACTGGTAGATTGCGCACCTGCAAACGTGTAAAGTTATAAAATAATTTACGACCTAAATTGCACTTATTAACATTATCGGGTGCGAATTTTTGTTCTTTAAAAAGAAGGGGGTGGGTCATTTGTACAAAACGCCCTACAGCTTTCACCTTATATAGATCGCTATTGGAACTTGGGATGAACTTGGCTTGTGCACTTTTTTGTAGTGGGAAAAATCTATTTTGCAATCTCGATTCTTGGTCAATGTCGCTTGCGAAACCGGAAAAGGGTGCTGATGATCCCGGGTTAAATGTTTTGTAAGGATTATAGATAATTTCGTTTTTGCATGGCGTCTGCGAGGGCATCCGGCAATCTAGCATTGGCATCATTACATAGCGAGTTGGGACAGCGCGTGGATTATAAGACATATTAAGAGGACCACTAGGAATATTCCGGTCATAGATCCCATTATTAATTTGCGCTGCTCGTTCGAATTGGCAGTAATAGGCTCCATTTATAACACCTTCCATTTGATATAGATAAATATTATTATATTTGGTTAAAAATCTAAAGGTTAGATAACCAATAAAATATAATGTGTGGCATTTTCTCTATATTAAATAATTGCTTAAAAGAAGATGAGATTATTCGATGTTTTCAAGAGGGTGTGCGAAGAGGTCCCGAGGAGAGCTCTATAAAATGGTTTCGCGATCCCGAGATCGTTTTAGGTTTTCATCGACTGGCCATCAATGGTTTGACTGATGCGGCTATGCAGCCCATGCAGATAGATAATTGCATCTTGATTTGCAATGGAGAGATATACAATTCTGTTGATCTTCATGATAAAGCTGGGTTTATTAATAAGAGTGGGTCTGATTGTGAGATTATTATTCATTTATATCTAAAATATGGCATTGAACAAACATTGCGCATGTTAGATGGTGTCTATAGTTTTATACTCCTTGACACGTCGAAAGGGGAACTTTTTGTGGCGCGGGATTTGTTTGGTGTTCGTCCGCTATTTTGTTTATATGATGCTGGACGTACTCAGGGGTTTGCTTCGGAAATCAAAATGTTGGTGGGGCTAAAATCGGAAACTGCGGAAATTCGACCATTTCCACCGGGTAATTATCGTTCCTATATATGGAATAATAATACTTGGCAGATATTATACAATCGCGTTTTCGCAACAACATCAGTCCCCTTAAATAAAAGTATCAAAACAGAAGAGGATGCACGGCAGCTAATCGCAAAAGCCTTAATTATTGCTGTGAAAAAACGTGTATATTCTACCGATCGTCCTATCGCCTGTCTTTTATCAGGCGGGTTGGATAGTAGTTTAGTTACAGCCATTGTAAATGAATTTGTACCCAAAAATACTCTTGAAACATATAGTATTGGACTTGAAGGCTCTGAAGACTTGCGGTATGCTCGCAAGGTAGCAGATTTTCTGGGAACAAAGCATACAGAAATCGTATGCACAGAACACCAATTTCTTAGCGCCATCCCCGAAGTGATTGAAGCCATTGAAAGTTATGATACCACAACAGTGCGTGCTTCAGTAGGAAATTACTTAGTTTCCAAGTACATTAAGAATCATAGTGAAGCAAAAGTCATCTTTAATGGCGATGGTTCTGATGAAGTTTGTGGCGGTTATATGTATTTCCATGCGGCACCAGATTCTATAGCTTTTGATCAAGAGTGTCGGCGATTACTTAAGGATATACACATGTTTGATGTATTGCGATCTGATAGATCGATTTCCAGCAATGGGCTAGAAGCCCGTACCCCATTTCTTGATCGCCATTTTGTAGAGACTTATCTTTCTATTCCTACTGATTTTCGGGTATTAGGAAACGGAAAATGTGAAAAATATCTTTTGCGACATGCTTTCGCAGATTTAAATCTTTTGCCTAAGGAAGTGCTTTTTCGAACAAAAGAAGCATTTAGTGATGGGGTAAGCGGTGCATTCAAGTCATGGTTTGAAATTATTCAAGAATATGTTGCTACATTGGAATTTCCTATTGATAAGACAATAAAACACAATACCCCTCAAACAGAAGAACAGCAATATTATCGCTATATTTTCGAAAATAAATACAAAGATTGTGGTAAAGTAATTGACTATTTCTGGATGCCCAAATTTGTGGAGGCAACAGATAGTAGTGCTCGAACGTTAAAAATATATAAAGAAAAAAATGTTATAACTAGTTATGGATAGATATATCGTTGAAAGTTGCGGAACTTGCAAGGGCATTGGGTTGAAA
>Ga0310121_10005785_pt1 | contig 10532 bp, 7 predicted proteins | sample CB27_Tmax_986_MG_FD_203504 | JGI IMG/M metagenome (GOLD analysis project Ga0310121, IMG submission 203504) | Marine microbial communities from Western Arctic Ocean, Canada - CB27_Tmax_986 | ecosystem: Environmental > Aquatic > Marine > Oceanic | place: Canada: Western Arctic Ocean | collected... | reverse complement strand
TGCCCGATTCATTCCGTAAACGGTTACGATGAATCGAATCTAGTGCTTTGTCATAACTAAAACGGTCGCGGTGTGTGACCATCGAGCGATGAAAGCCCTCGGTCGACATCTCGTCGTCATCAATTTCGTAGTCGATAGTTTTTTCAACACGCTCCGGCGGCAGCGGCTCACGCAATTGTTGCTGATGCCCAGGCTGTCCGCCGCACCGCGGCTTCTTTCGGCGTCCGGGCTTTTTGCGTTTCGGCTTGGGTGTAACAATATCGCTCGACGATGGCTTCGACGAAGTGGAAGAATCCTTCCTGGCCTTGGCAAGCTCCAATTCAAGCTCGGGGATGCGTTTGCTCAACGCAGCCACCAATGCTTTCAACTCAGCGATCTCGCAGTCTTTGCTGTCCATGTGCGGACAGCACACAATTCACGTAAACTATGCTCTGCCAATTTTTTCGTAACCGTTGACGGCCGAAGGCCGTGAACGGTTACATTTTTTGATACCCCGAGCTCCCCAATCCGCCTACCGCGTCGCGGCCACGATCTCCGCTGCGCCCTGGGCGAGCAATTGCTGGGCAACCTGCTCGCCCACAGCCACAGCACCCGCCAAACTCCCAGAGCCCGACGCGCGCAGCACCTGCGTACCAGCCAGATTCGCAACCAGCCCATCCAAAAATAGTCGCCCCTTTTGCACCCTCCCCCAGGCTCCTACGGGGGCGGAGCAACCGCCATGCAGTTGCGCCAGCATCGAGCGCTCAGCTGAGGTCGCCTGCCGCGACGAAAAGTCATCGAGCTCGCTGAGCAATTCGCAGACCGAAACATTCTCCTCATGACATTCGATCCCCAGCGCGCCCTGCCCCACCGCTGGCAACATCCGCGGCGGTTCGAGTAGCTCAGCGATTCGGCTCTCGAGCCCCAAACGTTGCAGACCCGCAGCGGCAAGCAGGACCGCGTCAACCTCCCCCGCGTCGAGCTTGCTTAAACGGGTTTCGACATTGCCACGTATCCCAGTGATGACAAGATCGGGGCGCAGATATTTGAGCTGCGCCTGACGGCGCAAACTACCCGTGCCAACGCGCGCTCCTTCCGGCAGCGCCTCGAGCGTGCCGGCGACATGGGTGACAAGGGCGTCGCTGGCGACCGCGCGGGGCGGCACTGCCGCAACGGTCAATCCGGCGACTCTCTCGGTAGGCAAGTCTTTGAGGCTGTGTACGGCAACATCCACGCGCCCATCAAGGATGGCTGTCTGGATTTCCTTGGTAAAGACTCCCTGCAGCCCCAAGGCCGCAACGGGGCCGCTCTGCTGCGTATCGCCGCTCGTAACGATTTCCACCAACTCGGAGGCGACTCCCTGTTGACGGAGCCGCTCCGCAACCCAATTGGCCTGCCACTGGGCCAGCGGGCTGGAACGCGTACCTATTCGAAGCAGGGAGATTGTCACAGATAGCCCGGGAGAAACGTTGTGCCGAGAACCGCCATCGTAGACTTTCCTTAGGCCAACGGCAATTGTGCTCCGCTGCGGAATCGATTCATCGGCAATAGGCTCGCGCCGTTCCTTAGTAGGTCACGATATCGCGGTCGCGAAGCCAGCCAGTCCCGGAGTCGCCAACTTCCACGTGGAGCCAGTTGTCGCGCTCTTCGAGGACGACAAACTCAGTTCCTTCGGGTAATGGCTCGGTGAACGACGCCTCATACGATTCTGAGTTGCCCTTTCGAGCGACTGATTGATCCATGGTCACAACACCGTGAGTCGTTCGATCAACTCGGTGCCAATCCCAGGCGCTCGAAGCGGCAGAAACAGCGCAGAACATCCCTAGTACGACTGACACACGGAGCAAAAGCGTTTGGTGTGACGTCACCTGATAGAGCACGCTAATTATCAGAGTCAGTGCCAGCAGGAATGTTGTAGAAATAAACTTTACCGGATAGCTCAGCCATTTCTGCCAAAAGAACACGTAGCCAGCGACTCGGGAGCCGGACGACGGCGCGCCGCTGCGACCCGTGGAAGCAAGTGCATTTTGCAAATTGGCCGCAAGATAAGGATCCCGTGGACGATATCGCTCGGCCTGCCGATACGAAGCGATCGCGCGCCCCGTTTCCCCCGCGCGCATCCACGCATTGCCCTGATTGTAGAGGACCGCGCCAGCCGCGAAGTCCTTGCCGACAATCTGGTCGTATTGCCGAGCGACTCGCGCGAATTCACTTGGAGAGGTCGCCCGACTAAAAGCCTGATCGGCATTCTGAAACTTTCTCACCGTCTCCAAGTCGGGCGCCAAGCCGCAGCCGGCAGAAACCAACCCCAGCAAGACGAGCGCACTGCCAAGTGCCTTTTCTTGAGGCAAAAGATTCCGGGGCGATTTTCGGAGAGCCCCATGAAGCTCGTCGACAAGGCCGGACGCCTCCGAATGCAATCGGGATACGCCGTCGGCGCCCGCTCCGTAACGAGCTGCATCGCAATGATTGAGCAATTCCAGAGTTCTGCCGCACAGCGATTCTCCGATGCCAAGGGATTCCAGTTGCTGGGACGCCTCGCGCGGGGTCAATCCGCCTGCGGGCACGTTGGCATAGTCCGCGACCAGGCCGGTAACTGCCCTGCGCAAAGACTCGCAAGTTTCGTTGACGTTACCCAGTACCAGGAACGCAGCGGCGGCGTCGAGCGCGCCCCGGGCGCGCGCCGGGGCGGAACGCCTGCGGAGTAGGCCAGTGTCTTCGCGGATGCGCTTCATCGATCGGATACCCAGGGATATGACGACCCAGCAACCGAGCATCCCTGCCCACGTGGCTACCCAACGACCCGGACGGACAATTTGATTGCGGAGCGAGCTAAAATTCGAATCGTTGGCAAAGACTCCGCCTGCTCTAGCTTCAAGTTTTCCCCCAGAGTTCCTCGTAGCGTTTGGCGCAGAAACGATCTCGGAATCGGAAAGAGTCTCGGCGTCCTGAACGGTAATCGGAATCGCGGCCGTGTTTTTTGTGACGTACTTTTCGGTCGCCACGTCAAAGTAAGATACGCGAATCGCTGGGAACTCGGTCACACTCGTGCTGAGGGGTCGGAGACTGTAAGTGAATCGGCGGGCGCCACCCAACGATTCTTCGGTGGCATCGTAGGTGCGAAAGGCATCCGGAATTCCTGGAAGCGACGCAATAGCGGGCGGCCGGGCGTCGTCAAGCGTTCCCTGACCCGTCACGGTCAGTGTCAGCGTCATCGGATCCCCAACACGGGCGGTCGTCGGCGCGAGTTCCGCTTCCACGTCGAAGCTGCCAACGGCACCAATATACGAGTCTGGCCGGCCTTCGAACGGGACATCTTTTACTGTGACGTCAAGTCCATCGGCCATTGCAAAGATGCGGCGCCCGCCAAGTTGCCCGCTCTCGAGGCCCGCTGCAAATGTCCCCTTCAGTGTGATGGGGCCGAACCGGTAGGTGCCCAACCTACGGGGGATCAATGTTCGTGTAAACCGATACTCCCAATAGCCGACATCCGCGCCGCTCGGGTCCTGGCGCGACGTGCGCTCGGGCTTCGGATGGAAACCCGTCTTCTGATCGCCAAAAAGACTGAACACCGACGACGTGCCAATGTTGTTGATCTCGAAGCCGTAGCCACGACGACTGATCATCGGTTCGAGAATCTGACGCCAGCCTGTCTCGGGCTCCACCCCGTCGGGTAGCTGATCGTCGGATAGCCAGGGAACCTGCAGCGCGGGGGGCGTGCGCTGGACGCTGAGCGGGTCGCGGTCGTTGAATTCTTGGGGCAGATCCTTCACAGCGATCGTAAGTGCCAGGTCGAAAGGCTGCATCGGGTAGACCGATGTGCGATTCGATGTGAATTCGAGAAGGACTGCGCGCTGATCCTCCGGTGGGGTCACGCGTAGCGTGATCTCACGGCCTACCAGGATTGCGCCATCGATCTCTGCAGTCGGAGCTGGAATGGTCAGTGTGCCGCTCCGCAGCGGAGTCAGTCGATAGTCGTATTGCCGACCGCGCCGGACGGTCTCTGTCTGCCGCCCGTTGATTATCGTTATCTGCCGGGAGTCGAGAGACTGTTCTCCTAAGGGGGTCACCCGGAAGTTGTCCAGCCCTTTCAGTTCCGGGGCCGTGGGGTTCTCTGTGTGATTGAGCGTGACCCGATAGAGAACGGACTCGCCCTCATAAAGCTGCTGCTTCTCGATTTCGACGATTAGCTCGGGATCCTGCGCGGCAGCATGAGCAGCCACACCTGCGAGGCACAAGCATGTTGACAAGACAAGGATGCCACGTTGCTTCCGACAAACCATCCTACTGATCTACCAATCTCGGTCGACAGGCGCACGGCCGCCGACCATCTTCTGAAGTTGCATTTGAAGATCGCGATGCTGGCGCTCACGTTGGCGGGCCCGTCGCACGACAGACATCGCCCGCTGCTGGGGAGACTGAGCGGACTGCTGCTCGGTCTGCTGCTCGGGCTGCTGTTGTTCTTGGTCCTGTTTTTGATCCTGTTTCTGATCTTGCTGTTGATCTTGTTGCTGTGGATTCTGGTTTTGATCTTGGCCCTGCTGCTTGTCGTTTTGCTCGTCGGGCGGCTGCTGGTTTTCCTGCTGCAGTGGTTCGGCAATTTCGTGCAAAAGCTGCTGTGCCTGCTGCTGATCGGGCAGCGCACCGGCCAGGTCAGACTTTCCCAGGTGCGTTGCGGCGTCCGTCGAGTGCTGCTCGACCTTTGGCGCCAGCTCAATCGCCTTCTGCAGCGATTGCTGTAGGCCCTCAAGTTGAGCACTCGAATCGGCGCTTGCTCCATGGGGATGCCCCGGATCGTCGTCCTTCGTAGCTTGCCCCGGGTCTGGTGCTTGCGCCGGGTCTGCTTCCGCTTGCTGCGCCGCCTGCAGTTGCGCCTCCACCCTGGGGAGTTCCGACCGCGCCTTCAGGCTAAGCATTCGGCTCCACTCGGCAATGGTAGTCTGCTCCCACTCGAGTTCTGGGGCGTCGACCTCTGCGGTGACCTCTGCGGTGACGTCATCGGCTGATGCGTTTTCCGGCTGCCCCTCGCCGCCCGCCTCCCCGTCGTCGTGCGGTGCCGATGCGCCCGCCGGCGAGTCGACTCCGATTACCGCCTTCGATGTCGCGGTGAGTTGCTCCTGCTGGCTGGTCGCACGCCGCAGAACCGTGGTGAAAGGAGCCACCGCCATGAAAATCTGATTCAACGGATCCAGCACCCCGCGCTGTTTCTCTGCAGCGCTCGGGAAGTCGCCGGCCGCGACCGTCGATGCAGCGTCGATCATCCGAGAGCCAACTTCGTCGGCGAGCTGTGTCAGCAATTTCTGAGCCTGTTCCATTTGGCGGCCCGCACTCGGGTCCTGGCTCGGGTGCTGATTCGAGAAGCCGCCGCCAGGCGGCGCCTGCTGCGCTGCCGCGAACTGCTCCGCGATTTTCTCCTTGAGCGGTGCCAGCTCCTCGCGCAACTCCTCTTGCTGATGGGCTGTCTCTAGCGCGACCTGTCGCCGCTGCGGAGAATCCGTTTCGTCCATCAGCATCCGGACAGTCGATCGCAGCGCCCTCTGCCGCTCTTCGATCACGCTGAGCAGTTCGAGCAGCCCCATTTCCTGGCGAGCCTTTTCCCTATCGTGCTGCTCCCATTGAGCCTCAATATGCTTGACGAATAAGCGGATCAATTCCAGGTTGTGCCGCGCATCGGAGTGATCTGCATCGAGCCGCAGGCAGTCGCGGTAGTGTCCCGCCGCGCTAAGCAGTTGCGAAAGCCCCTGCTCCCGCTGCGTGGGATCCGCAGCAACGGGGTCGTCACCAAGTGTCGCCCTCCCTTGCTCGGCGGAAAGACTGCCCAGGTTGTAGTGCGACCGCGCCGCCAGGTCGATGTTGCGCACCAGCGCCGCCTGCTGAAACAGTTCTCGGGCCTTCTCAGCGTCGCCCGTGGCCGCAAGCGCGCAGGCTCGATCGAACACAATCGTTGCGTTCTCTGGCCTGACCACGTCGGCTTCGGAAAACGCCTTTCCGGCCGCTTCAAAATCTCCATCTGCGAAGCTGCGAACGCCCTCGCGCACTTTGTCTACGGCGGTCGACGCGAGCGCCAACTCGCCGGCGACAGTCAAAGTCAAAACACAAATGAGGGTCCGCAGCAAAACAGTCATCCTGCTGCATGTGTAGGCTGCGGCCATGCGCCGGGCCGGGTGAAACGGCGCTTCCCCACATCAGTGGTCGTGCCGGGCGCCGCGAGGCGCGGGATTAGCATCTCCGAGAGCAGCAGGGCCACTCCGATTCCGCCAAATAACTGAAACTGTTCGCGATAACGCTTTCGCTTCTCAGAGAGAATCTCGCCCCGCGTCAGTTTTGCCAGGTGCTCGTCATAGATACGGCCCAGGTCATAGGCCCGCGTTCTAGCCGGCACATAGGCTCCGGATGTCGCCAACGCGATTTCCTCGAGAAGGCGCTCATCCATCTTCGACCACACTTCCTGCCCCTCGTGTTGAACGAAGCCCAGGCTGCCGTCTTCGTTACGTCGGGGAACCCGAGTTCCTTCACCCGTGTCACCAAGCCCGACGGCGATGATGCGAATATTTTGTTCCGCAGCCTGCGCCGCTGCTTCCAAGGGAAAGGAGTCGTGGTCTTCCCCATCCGTGATCAACACGATGACCTGATCGCGGTCGGGCCGCTGCTGCATTGACACCATTGCCTTGCGAATCGCGTCCCCAATCAAACTGCCACCGCGCGGCGCGCTGTCGAAGTCGACAGTTTCGAGTACCATGCGAAAAAAACCCTGGTCGGTCGTTAGCGGAACTAGATTGACCGCAGCCCCGGCAAAGGCGATCAGACCGACACGATCTCCTTTCAGCTTCTTCAGCAGGTCGAGAATGTCGGACTTCGCCCGGCCTAGACGATTCGGTGCTACATCTTCGGCGAGCATGGACCGGGAAACATCGAGCAGCACGAAAAGATCGGCACCTCGCCCGGAGACTTCTTCAAAGTAAACACCAAACCGGGGGCGGGCAGCGGCGACGATTAAACACGCGATCGCCATCATAAGTATTGTCGCCTTCACCCATTCTCGCCCGGGATAGGATAACGGCATCAAGCGGTCAACCATCGCGGAATCGGCGAACTGCGCCGCGGCCGCACTCCGCTTGCGGTGCGCGTAGGCCAGCACTGCACCAACGAGGGGCACGAGCCACAGTGTAAACAGCAAATTGGGAGTTTCCCAGATCATGGTGCGTAGGGGTCAGGGCAGGCTGCGAAATCGTGTTGCACCCAGTGCGACCTGAAACAACACGCAGGCGATTCCGGGCAGCATCAACAATTGAAAGACTTCGCGGTACTCGGTGTAAAGGCGCCCTTCCGTCTTGGTTTTTTCCAGGCGATCGATTTCGGTGTAGACGGCACTCAAGGCGTCGGTGTCCTCAGCGCTGAAATATTGGCCGCCGGTCTTTTCGGAGAGCATCTTGAGCGACACTTCGTCGAGCCGCACCGCTTGAACCCGCAGGACTTCGCGTCCAAAAGCGTCAATTGCAGGAAACGGTGCCATTCCAGTAGTCCCGACTCCAATCGAGTAGATTCGGATGCCAAAGGCTGCGGCCGCCTCGGCGGCCTCCTCCGGCTGCACGACACCGGCGGTATTTTCGCCGTCCGACAGTAGCACGATCACGCGGCTCTTCGATTGGACGTCCTTCAATCGGTCAACCGCTACGGCGATTGCGTCGCCAATCGCGGTCGCCTGTTCTTCCTGCCATAGCCGCTCGTTGATCACGTTCCCCTGCTTATCGGTCACCGGTTCGGCGATCTGCACCGTCTTAAGCACTTCAAGTAGCGCCCCGTGATCGAGCGTCAATGGACACTTCGCGTCGGCGAAACCGCCGAATACCACCAGGCCAATCAGATCGTCGGGCCGCCCTGCAAATTTGCCTTCGCCAGCGACAAATTGACGGAATACATGCTTGACGGCGTCAAGGCGACTCACCCGCTTGCCGTCAATCGGAAAATCGAGCGCCCGCATCGAGCCAGACCGGTCAATGCACATTTCAATGGAAATACCCTCCGCGCGAATGCGAAAATCCTCACGACCTGACTGGGGCCGGGCGAGCGCGCAGGCAATCAGCACCATGCCTGTGATACGTAGCCAAGGCAACAACCGTTTCAGTCGTTGGGCGAGAGTCACCGGAAGACCTCGAAGCAGTTCCACATTGGAATACAACACGGCGGCGCGGCGCTCTCGACGCAACGAGAGCAAACTCAGACCGACTAAGGGAATGAGTAACAGCAGCCAGATCGGATCTTGAAATCGAAAGGAACTCATGCGGCCTCCTCGCGCGGAACACCACGCCGAAGTCGAATGAACTCTCGCGCCCGTTCGAAGCTTGCTTCGACGTCCGAGGCGCCGGGTCGAAAAGCCGCGAACTTCACCAGGTCCGCTGATTCCAGGAAATCGCGGAGCCGTTGCTGGTCGCTATCCTCAAAAACCGGGTCGTCCACGATCTCGCGAAGGAACTCTTCGGTAGTTTGCTCCGGCGCATGCACACCCGTCGTACGTTCAATGTAGCGCCGCACTACGCCGGTCAGCTCCACGTAGAACTCCTTGACATTGGAATCCGCCAGTTTCCGAGCGACGATCTGTTCCATCTCCAGCCATGCGAGTTCCGTCGGCGACAATTGAGGCTGACGAAGACTCCGCTGCCGGTCGGCGCGCCACATTAAAATGCGGGTAACGACCAGGGCGATGACGATCGGCACCACCCAGTACCAAGCGAAACGGGTGTCTGCAGGCAATTCGACCGGGCGGGCAAGTGGACGCAAATCCGCAAGAGTTGGTGCCTCGTCGCCTAGCATCGTGCTGACTTCAATCGTCAAGGCTTCCGATTCCAAGGTGTGCTGCTTGCCATCGCCGTGGGGACGTTCGTCGTGAAAGTGCACGGCGATTGGGGCAACCGACAATTTTCCGGCCCGCGTCGGTTCGAGCGTGTAGACCTGTCGGATAGTTTCGGTTTCACCATCACCATCCGGTACCGGCTCGTGAAAATCACGGATTAGGAACTCACCGAGTGCTTCCCCGAACGGCGGCTTGTCAACACGAACGCCCTTCTGTGCGCGTAGCGTGAGCGTGAGCTTTGGCTGGTCGGATAGGCGCGGTTTTGCCGGTGCGAGTTCCACGGTGAACTTTACGGGGCCACGTTCCACCTCGCAGCGAACAGTGTCCCCCGAGGAAGCAGGGTTTTCCGCCTGGCTAGAATCGTCACCCAAATCACATCCTGGCGTCAGCATGGCGAGAAGGACCAACCAGGCGGTCGTCATCGCTAGCCCGCATTGCGCGCCGCCTGTCCGCGAGTGCTCGGTCGATTGCACAGTAGCACGGGCACCAGCCACAATCTGCGGAGTCCTGCGCAGTCGAATGCCGCACATCGGAGTCTGCCGCCGAGCAAATCCCGAGGATCGATCACCACGTTGCACCTTGGGCTTGTCCGACATTATCGAAAACGCCTTTCTCTTGCCTCGAAGAATCGTCGCAAACTGGTTGTGTAGGGTTCGGACGTACTGACAGCGAGTTCATCGACACAGGCACGACGCAACCCCGCCGAAACCTTTTCCGTTCGCCGCGATGCCTGCCGTCGAAACAGCTGCCGCACGCGGTCCGACCGTGTGTCGACATCGATGATTTCACCGGTCTCCGCGTCGCGGAAGTTGATGAAGCCCACGCTCGGCAGTTCGTGTTCTCGGGGATCGGACACCGTAATGCAGACCAAGTCATGCCGTCCATTGGAAACAGCAAGTGCTTGCCTCGACGCCTCGGCCTGAAAGTCGCTGATCAGAAAAACGACGCTGCGCCGCCTCTGGACCCGGTTGAAGAATTGCAGCGCAGCATCAAGACTCGTTTCTTTCGGCACCGGCTCGACCGAAATCATTTCGCGAATCAGTCGCAATACGTTGGCTTTGCCTTTGCGCGAGGGGAAGTACGTTTGCACGTCGTCGGCAAAAAGTAGCAGCCCAACCTTGTCGTTATTCTTCAAGGCCGAGAACATTAGCAGTGCGACCATCTCGACCATTAAATCAAGCTTGGATCGCTCACCAGTTCCAAATGCGCCCGAAGCAGACACGTCGAGCAGGAACATCACCGTCAGCTCACGTTCCTCACAGAATCGCTTGATGAAGGGAACTCCGGCACGCGCCGTCACATTCCAGTCGATCATGCGAATCTCGTCGCCAGGCTGGTATTCGCGAACTTCGTCGAACTCGATGCCTTGACCGCGAAACACACTTCGGTATTGGCCAGCGAGCAGTTCATTTACGGAGCGGTTCGCGACGATCTGAATACGCTGAACTTTGCGGAGAATCTCGGCGACCGTCTGTTCTGCCATGGGGGGCTCTCCTACGGAACAGGCACAGTTGCCAAGATTTCGCCGATGACGTCTTCGCTAGTCTTCTGCTCCGCCTCGGCTTCGTACGTGAGAATCAGGCGATGCCGAAGCACGTCAAAGGCGACGTCCTTGACATCCTGTGGCGTGACGTACGCGCGGCCGTTCAGGAAAGCGTTGGCGCGGGCTCCAATGCCAAGGAAAATCGTGGCGCGCGGTGAG
>Ga0310121_10005784_pt1 | contig 10533 bp, 9 predicted proteins | sample CB27_Tmax_986_MG_FD_203504 | JGI IMG/M metagenome (GOLD analysis project Ga0310121, IMG submission 203504) | Marine microbial communities from Western Arctic Ocean, Canada - CB27_Tmax_986 | ecosystem: Environmental > Aquatic > Marine > Oceanic | place: Canada: Western Arctic Ocean | collected... | reverse complement strand
TGCTGAGCGGAGATGCCACCGAAGACCAGGCCGTCGGCCCTGAGGGCGTCGGCAGGAGTCTGGATACCTCCCTCCAACATATCCTTACGCACATAAGTCACTAGCGGTGCCAGCTGCACACCGCCCAATACGGTGAACTGAGAGTACTTGAAGGAGTGCCCAGGAAATTGCAACAGCTCGCCCAAGGAAGAACGGGGACCGTAGTAGACGGTCGTACCATCCTTCGGCGCCTTCAAAAGCACAAACAGATGAGCGTTCATCATGGAGGCGCCGGGCATGTTTTTGACGATGACGGTGGGACTGCCTTCAAGAGCCAGCTCCAAGTGCTTCGCCAGCAGGCGACCAACGGTGGTACCTCCGGCAGAGGCGTCGAGCCCCATGATCAAGGTGACAGTCTCACCCGAGTAGTACCCCGACGAGGCGCCCTCGGCGCCTGAGGTCGAGGCCGTCAATCCCGACGGAGTCGTGTCCGGACCGCAGCCGACAAGCAAAGCAGCCGCGCCAAGAGGCGCGACGCTCCTAATCGTTCGATATGCAGCATTCAACATGAGCGGGATTGTCCCCCAACCACGAGGACCATCACAAGCTCGCCAGCCACTCTTGGGACCCTTTCTCGCAGTGGCGCGGCCACATTGCGAAACCTAGGACTCGGAAAGCATCGCAGTATCAAGCGATTCCGCGAGCTCGGCCAGCGAGTCAAACAATGCGTCGGGGATGGGGATCCCGGAGCGTTCACGCTGGCAACGGATCTGGAAGCTTCTCTCACCCGGCACTCTTACCGCATCGAAGCTCGGCAGGGTCGGCGACGCCTGCATGCTGCGAATCACCACATCCACGTTGCGCTTAAAAACCGCTATGTCCGAGAACGCTTCGACGGCCAATGCCACAATAAAATGACCCGTGTTCGTGAAAGACATCGAGTCTGCGTTGAAATCCACGACGTCTTTGCCGAATGCCGCCCCGTTCAAGGTGCCCGCGAGCAGGCCGAACACCAGTGAGAGCCCGTAACCCTTCGGCCCACCGATAGGCAGAAGAAACCCTTCGTTCGCTCTAGCGGGATCGGTCAGGGGATTTCCGAGCCCGTCGATCATCCAACCTTCCGGCATCTGCTCGCCGCGCTGCGCAGCCGTCTTCACCTTGCCGTAGGCGGCCACTGTGGTTGCCATGTCGAGGACAATTGGCGGCTCCTCATTGGAGGGGATAGCCACAGCAATCGGGTTCGTACTGAGTAACATCTCGGTGCCACCCCAAGGGGGAAGGTGATTCGCACTTCCCACCGCGACGTAGATACCGATCATGTCTCGCTTTAGTGGCATCTTCGCATAAAGCGCGGCCGGCCCCGCATGATTGCTGTGTCGAACACCAACCCAGGAGACACCGTGTTCCCCTGCTCGCTCCATGGCAAGCTCGGTCGCGAAGTGCATGACCAAATGTCCCATGCCGTTGTCCCCGTCCACCAGCGCCATCGCTCCCTTGTCTTCGGCGAGATGGATGTTTGGCCGGAGGTTCAGACCGCCGCTGCGGATACGTTTTACGTATTGGGGTAACCGGAACACACCATGACCGTCCGAGCCATTCAGATCGGCGTCGGCCATCAGCGCGGCAACGATCGTAGCGTGGCGCTCGGGCATCTTCAGTGCGACGAGACAGCGCCGAACAAACGCCTCCAGCTGATGATGGGACACGGATCGCATGGGCTCGGCCGACTAGCGGACGTTGAGCATGCTTCGGCGTGCCGAGCTACGGGGCGATGAATCGGACGAAGTCAAGCACCTCGCGCGCGACCTCGTCGTCCGCGGTATTGATGCTCATCACGTGGGAGACGTGATTGTGCCCCTGAAACTGAGTGAACCGCGGGCAATCAGCGTACCTCATGCATAGCTTGGCATACATAGCACCCACCGGGGCCTCAATGCCGGCTGGATCATACTCCGCGCTCCACATGAAGATGGGTATCTCAGGTCCCTCATAGGAATCGACGAGACCTAGCGGTACGAGCGACTCACGAACGGCAAGATCCTCCCCGTAATAAGCCCGCAGCACCTCCGAGTTACCGTTGCTATAGGAGCTCGAGCTCAGCAGGGCGCCGATCACACCTGGTCCATTGTCGAAGTGTGATGGCTCGTGGAAAAGGTAGCTCGCCACAACCCGTCCACCAGCCGAGTTGCCCATAATGAAGACCTTTTGCGGATCGCCACCGTAGCCTTCGATGTGATCCCTAATCCAGGCCAGAATCGAACGGATGTCCTCCGGACCGGCGGGCCATCGTACTTCCGGCGCAAGCCGGTAGTTCGCGTTGATACCCACAATGCCATTGCGGGCAAAGAACGTGGGGATGTTGCTGTAGATCAGGTCTGAGGATGCGACCAGCTTATCACCCCTAACGAGGGCGCCACCATGGAGGTAGACGACGACCGGCGCCGGCTCGGACGGTCGATTCTCTGGCGTGAAAATGTCCATCCCTTGAAGCGCATGAGGGCCGTATTTCACATCCATCGTGGCTTTTACACCGGAGCGATCGGCGGTGCGATGCAACTCCACCAACAAGGTCTGAGTCGCACGGTTGACCTCGCCGTTCCACTGCTTACCGATCTCGGCCAGGCCTGCGCGCGCCTTCGCGACAGCCTCTTCGTCGGCCGAGTGAGCGGATAGTGCCGCGAACGCGAGAGCGCAGCCCGCAAGGACTATAGAACCGCGACGTGCATTGCTGTCATTCATTATTATTACCCTCCAGCCCTTGTCTCCAGACTACCGCTTTAGTGCGCCTGATCCCACTCTGATTATTTCGGGCGCGGCATGGCAAACACCCCATCGACGACCGAGTAGTCCAGGTACCCCAATCGCGCGACGGGCCTGAGTCCGGCCGTATCAATGAGGCCGTCATTGAGGGCGTCATCGGCGATATGCACTCCTACGACCTCCCCAAGCACCATGATGTTGTGGACGTCGGGTTCCGCCGCGGGCAACTCTATGGTCTTCCAAGTCTTACACTCAAAACTGATGGGCGCCTCGGCAACCCTCGGCGGCTTCACCAAAACCGACGGTGCCTTGGTGAGACCGGCCAGCTCGAACTCGTCGTCGGCTCGCCCGACGTGTACGGAGGAAGCGTTCATCGCTTCGCGTGTCTCCCAGGTCACCAGGTTGTAGACGAACTCACCGGTCTCGCGCGCGTTCAACGCACTGTCCTTCATATCACCTTCCAGGTGCGCACCGTTACAGGCAAACATAAATATCGGGGGTGTGGTGACCACCAGGTTGGAGTAACTGAATGGGGCGAGGTTGCTCACGTCGTCCCGGCTGATCGTAGAAATCCAACCGATGGGTCGCGGTACGACACACGCCTTTATCGGGTCACGGGTCAGCCCATGACCATTCTTGGGTTCGTAGAACATCTCGAATGACTTCCCTTGGTTAAAGGCCGAACAACCTGCGCACCGCGACCGAGGAGAAAAAGACCAGCACGCTGGCTAGCGCAATCGAGGTAAGTGGGCGGTTCTTGAACTGGACTCCGACCCAGTCCGAGCGCCCGTTCCAAATCAGGAGCGCGAGGGCGAGGAACGGGAAGAACAGCGCCCCGGTGACTGTATAGAGCTTCTGGACTTCCTGGAAGCTCCAGAAAAGTCCAACCATCGGAATGACTCCGAGAACGACGAGATAGGTCCGGTAAGGCAGTCCGCTAGTGTCCACCATGACCGGTGCGTCGGGATCGGGCCGCTCCCTCACGAGTCTCCAGCAATCCGCAAAGAGGTACGGAACCGACTGCCACACACCCAGCAAGCTACTAAAAACCGCGCCGAAAGCACCGATGAGAAACATCCACTTACCCCATACGCCTAGCGGGCCTTCAAGGCGATCAGCCAGTGTCACTAACAACATGGTGCCCTGCCCTTCGATCTCCACAGTGCTGCCGACGATGACCATGGCGACACCAAAGATCGCGGTCATAGCGTAACCGGCGCCCAGATCTACGCGGCAAGTCCAAAGTGTGTCGGGCGCGGTGCGTCCTTCCTCCCGCAACCAGTAGCCATAACACAAGACCGTGACCGTTCCGCCTACACCCCCGATCAACGCGATCGTCCAGGTCAAGCCAATGCCACTGAAATCCGGAATCGTCGGCACGAACAGCCCCTGCAACACCGTGCCCGTGCCGGGCCAGAGAATTCCCGCGGTGACGACGACAGTCACGAACATGATCGCGATACAAACGCCCATGATCTTCTCGAAAAGCTTGTAACCGCCCTTTAGCACCAACCCGATGCCCACGACGCTGGCTCCCATGCCAAAAACGATCTTGCCGTGGTCCGGGTTATCGAAGATGGGGACAAGCGCTAAAAGCGCGATTCCACAGGCGCTCATCATTGCCGAGCCGATGAAAAACGACCACAACAGGAGATACGGCAGGAAGACCCAAATAGCGATGGGGCCCGCCCTGTGGACTAGTCCCTCAAGGAACGTGTTGCCGGTGGCAAGCTGCCAGCGCGCGAGTCCCTCCGTGACCACAAACTTGAGGAAGGCGCCCACGACCACCGCCCAAAGCACAGCGGTGCCCAGCCGACTGCCCGCGATGGTGCCGGTCGCAAGATCGCCGGCCCCCACACCGGTAGCGGCCAGGAGTACACCCGGCCCAAGCGCCGCGAGTGCCGGGAATCGCTTGCCAGGCTCGATATTATTCTCCGGTTACGACAAGCCGTCGCTGACTTCCACGTCCTCCGGTTTGAGCTCCAATCCGGAGGCTTTTGCCTGCTCCTCCAAGAGTACCGCGAAATCCCGTCCGGTGTGACCCGCGTCGACAGCCCTCTGAACCATGTCCCGGGTGAGCTTGGTCACCGGCAGTGGAACATTAAGCTGTTCGCCCGCCTTCAAACCGAGATCCAAATCCTTGCGCAACAACTCCGGAGTAAACGTCGGTGTCATATCCAGTTTGACAAAACTGGGCGTCTTGTACCGCGAAAACATCGCACCCATTACGCTGTTATTAATGAAATCGAGAAAGTCGTGACGAGAAACTCCGCCTTTCTCCGCGAGCACCGTGATCTCGGCCAGACATTGAGTGTATACACCCAGCAGCAGGTTGTGGCAGATCTTGACCATACGCGCGAGCTCGCCCTCGCCCACATAAGTCGCACCGCGCCCGATCGCATTCAAATAAGGCTCCGCCATTTCGAACGCCGCCCGCGGACCGGAGGAGACGATCGTAAGCTTGCCGGCCTTAACAACTTTGCCATTTCCAGAGACGGGGGACGCGAGCATGTCCGCACCGAGCTCGGCCGCCTGCGAGCGCACCTGAGCGGAAGCCTCCTCGGAAACACTGGAGCACTCGACCAGCAACTTAGGAGTCGACTCGCCGGTAAACAACCCGTTCTCACCGAAGGCCACGGAGAGGAGATCGTCCGAGGTCGCGACCATCGTAAAAACGATGTCGCGGTCACCCAGTTCGTGGGGTGTGTCCACGATCTTGCCACCGAACTCCGCCAGCGGCTCCGCCTTGCTCCGCGTCCGGTTATAAATGGACACATCACAACCGGCATCCAGTAAACGCTTCGCCATGGGGTAGCCCATCCGGCCCACCCCGATCCAGCCGATCGTGTATTGCTTCATATAACTCTCGGAATTAGCCACGGTCACTGCTCCAACTCTTTGTTTTGATAGTGTGCAATCGTTTGCAGAGAATACCGTTACACCCCGCCACAATGCAAGACTTCCCGGGACCGCCTCAACCTCAACCTTGGCTTGTTCAGCCCGTGACGCCTATGATCGTCCGATGGTCAAGCCCCGCGCAAACATCAAGGATGTCGCGAGCCGGGCGGGCGTTCACCCCTCGACTGTGTCGCGGGTGCTGAATCCAACTACCCGCTCTATGGTGTCGGCAAGCCTCGCCCAGAAAATCATCCAGATCTCGGGCGAGTTGGGCTATCAACGCAACCCCCTAGCGTCGGGCCTGCGAACGCAGAAAACTTATACGGTCGGAATCGTGCTCCCAAACATCAGCAACCCGGTTTTCCCGCCAATCGTGCGGAGCGTGGAGCACACCCTCGATGCCCAGGGTTACACGGCGATCCTGGCCGACACCGGTAGCAAGACACGCAATGAAAAGGACGTCGTCGACAACATGAAAGCCCGGCAAGTGGACGGACTCCTTATCGCCGCAGCCCGACGGAAAGATCCCATCGTCGACGAATGCATCGATCAGGGAATTCCGCTGGTGCTTGTTAACCGTACGGTAGACAAGCACAACGTCGCAGCGGTGATCAACGACGATGAACTTGGGATCCAACTGGCACTGGAGCACTTGACGACGCTAGGTCATGAACGCATCGCGTACGTCGGCGGGCCGCAGAATACCTCCACGGGTTACGTTCGCTACCGAACCTTTCTCAAGACGGCCAAGAAACTCGGCCTGGACGTCGACCGCGACCACGTCGCGAACGCGAGAGACTACACGGAACCCGCAGGGCAGGTGGCACTAGAAAGCATCATGGCTCACGGCAAAAACTTCACCGCCGTGCTCACGGCCAACGATCTCCTGGCGCTGGGCTGCTACGACGCGATGAGGGCCCGAAGACTCAATTGTCCTCAGGACATCTCGGTGACAGGGTTCAACGACATGCCCTACGTCGATCGCTTTGCTCCGCCGCTCACAACACTGCACATCCCGCTCGATGAGATCGGCGTGCAGGCGGCTTTGTTACTGCTGGAGAGAATAGCGGAGCCCGAAGCGCCGGCGAAACAATTGCGTCTCGAGCCACGCCTCGTAGTCCGAGGGTCCACGGCCGCACCGACGGCCGCCCAATTAGCGTCCTGAGATCAGCTAGTGCGTCCCGCGCAGCTCGCTACCAATCGGTGGCGATGTACTTCGTCTCCATGTATTCCATCATGCCTTCGTGCGAGCCTTCCCGGCCGAGGCCGCTCTGCTTGGTTCCCCCGAACGGCGCTGCAGGATCAGATACGAGCCCCCGGTTAAGTCCGATCATGCCGGCATCCAGCCGCTCGGAAACAGCCATTCCGCGTTTGAGACTCCCGGTATACAGATAAGACACGAGGCCGTACTCGGTATCGTTCGCTGCAGCGATGACCTCCTCGTCATCGCTGAAAGACACCACGGGCGCCACCGGGCCGAAAACCTCCTCTCTAAGTATATCGGCCTCACCCGGAACCCTGCCGAGTACGGTGGGCGGATAGTAGTGTCCGATACGATCCATCGGGGCGCCTCCGGTGAGCACATTCGAGCCTTTGCTCTTCGCATCCTCCACCAGCCGATCGATGTCCTTTATGGCCCATGCGTTCACCATGGGACCCAACTCAACCCCTGGCTCCAACCCGGGCCCGACTTTCATCGCGGCCATCGCAGCAGCGAACTTCTCGGCGAACTCCTCGTAGACGCTCTCATGAGCATAGAACCGGTTAGCTGCTGTGCAGGCCTCGCCACCATTGCGCATCTTCGCGATCATGGCACCTCGGACCGCTGCATCGATGTCCGCGTCGTCGAAAACCAGAAACGGGGCGTTACCACCCAACTCCATAGAACAGTTCACGACGCAATCGGACGCCTCCCGCAGTAACGCTCTGCCGACTTCCGTCGATCCCGTGAACGACAACTTACGCACCAGCGAATGGTGCAGCATGGCGCCGACGACCTCACCCGACCGACGCGACGGCACGACATTCATAACACCGGGCGGAACGCCAGCCTCCGTCAGAATCTCAGCGACGAGTAGCGCGGTCAGTGGCGTGTCGGACGCAGGCTTCAGAATCACGGGGCAGCCCGCAGCGAGGGCGGGTGCAATCTTCCTGGTCGCCATTGCCGCCGGGTAGTTCCAAGGCGTGACCAGAACACTGACTCCAATCGGCTGACGCAGCACCACAATCCGGTTACCGCCGGACGGCGACGTCAAGATCTCACCGTAATTTCTCACGGCCTCCTCAGCGTACCATCGGAAGAATTCAATCGCGTAGTCCGTCTCGCCATATGCGTCTGGCAAAGCCTTACCGTTCTCGCGAACGATGTACTCGGCGATCTGCTCGCGCCGCGATGTCAGCAGCTCCCATGAGCGACGTAGTACCTCGGCGCGTTCCCGTGGTTTGCGCTTAGACCACTCGACACCTGCTGCGTGGGCAATGTCCACCGCCATCGTGACGTCTTCAACCGTCGCACTAGCTACCTCGGCGATTGATTTTTCTGTTGAAGGATCCTCAATGGGAAACGTTCCGCCATCCGATGCGGGACGCCATTCTCCTCCGATGTACAATTCGGTCTGCATGGAGTCGGTCTCAAATGAGCGAATCTTAGTACTCGTTTGCGATGAACAGGTCCTGCGCCGGGAAGAGCGTGATCACACGGCAACCGTCTGGTGTCACCACTACTTCCTCCTCGATTCGTGCCGCCCCGTTTCCATCCGCCGCCGGACAATAAGTCTCGAGCGCGAAAACCATGCCTTCCTGAATCTCGAACGGGTTCTCGAAGGAGACGAGGCGGCTGATGATCGGCCGTTCGTGTAACGCGAGTCCGACGCCGTGACCGAACTGGAGCCCAAAGGCCTCCATCTCGTTGGCGAAGCCGAACTCTGGAGCCTCCGGCCACTGGGCCGCAATCTTGTCGGTAGTGACACCGGGTCTCACCATATCGATCGCCACATCGATCCACTCACGTGCGCGACGATAAGCGTCATGTTGTGCGGGTGTGGCCAGACCTACATTGAACGTTCGGTAGTAGCAGGTCCGATAACCAACATAGGACTGAATCACGTCAAAGAACGCCTGGTCCCCTGGCCGATACATGCGATCGGTGAAATTATGTGGATGCGGGCTGCAGCGCTCGCCGGATACTGCATTGATGGCTTCAACATCGTCGGAGCCGTTCTCATAGAGGAGCTTGTTGGCGAGTGCTACCATCTGGTTCTCCCGCGCGCCGGGCTTCAAAGCTTCGGCGATACCCTGATACGCACCGTCGACGATCGCGGCCGACTGATTGAGCAGCACGATCTCGTCCATGCTCTTGATCTGACGAGCGTCCAACATGGTCTGTTGCCCGTCTCTCACCTCCAACCCCACCGCTTGCAGCGCGAACAACATGGGCGGCTCGCAAATATCAACGCCGAGGGGCATGCCTGCCACCCCCTCGACCTGGAGAAGTTGCTTGATCTCCTCCGCAGCCTGCTTGAACAACCCTGCTTCCTCGGCAACGGAGCCGCGCAACCCTAGCATGCCAGCTTTGCATCGGTCCGGATCGAGCCAGGGCGCAAAGAGTCTATGATGGGTCGCCGCCGAGCCGAAATCCCAGAGGTAAGGCTCGGAGTTGCCCGTGAATAAAGCGTACCGGCACATCTTGTCCCTCGACCACTCACCGATCACGCTGCCGGTGATGTAACGGATATTGTTATTGTCGAAGCAAAGCATTGCGCCGAGCTCGGAGTTCTGCAAAGCCCAGCGGGTTCGCGCAACCCGATAACGGCGAAGCCGGTCGAAGTCGACACGCTCCTCGAAATCCACTGACATGGATCCCGGCGCAGCAATGGGCCGAGTCCAGTCCCAGCTCGGAGACATATCACTCGTGGTCATGATAGCCGTGTCGTCGTTTGGCATGGTTGGTAGTCTCCCAATTGCCGAGTAATGGTTGAATGGATGGGGCTTTTATCAACCCTCTTCAGTGCCGATGCGAACGGCCGCCATGACCGTGGCAGGCGACCGTCGTGACCCGTGGACCCCGACTAGCCGGCCGGGTGACCTGGGTCAGCGCCTTCCGGCTGCAACCACAGGGCGTGGCCGCGGCCAGGGACTTGTTTACGACCGTGCTGCGACGAATGGGCTTACCCGTGACGCCGAGCCCCCCGGTAATGACACACCGAACCGGCTCTCCGGTTTGCGGGTGAACGGCCAGCGGTTCCTCACTCATACCCTGGACGACCTCGAAGCGCTCCGGCGCTCCGCCATCGGCGGGGATGTATTCATAGACATAGGTTGGCATCGGCACTGTCCTGCGCTTGCAAACGTTTGCAGTATCGTTATCGTAGTTAATTCCGTAGTCTCCCACAACGATGATCTCTTGAGTTGTCCGCGGGAGTTGGCGCACTCAGTTTAGCCCAAAAGCCTGTGGCCGAGAGACTGCTAAAGATCCTAAAGCCACGCGATGGCGGAACTCGAATACAACAATCCGCGTTTCAAAATTCGTCTGTACGACTGGGATCTCTTTGTCGGCCCACAAGCAGGACACCCCGCGCCGAACTTTGATGTTATCGATCTAGTTTCCGGCACCTCCGTGCGATTACGGGACTTCAAAGGGCAGTGGGTCGTCATCGAGGCTGGCTCGTCAACCTGCTCAATGTATACCAAGAACATTCCGGGTATGGCAGAGCTGAGGGGTGCACATCCCGATGTGAGATTCCTAGTAGTCTACGTCCGAGAGGCGCATCCCGGGGAGCGATTGCGTCAGCACAAGAACTTCGATGAGAAGCTAGCCGCAGCAAAGCTGTTGAAACCGAAATACGATGAGAACCGACAGATCCTAGTGGATAGCCACGATGGAGGGTTTCACCGCAT
>Ga0310121_10005783_pt1 | contig 10536 bp, 6 predicted proteins | sample CB27_Tmax_986_MG_FD_203504 | JGI IMG/M metagenome (GOLD analysis project Ga0310121, IMG submission 203504) | Marine microbial communities from Western Arctic Ocean, Canada - CB27_Tmax_986 | ecosystem: Environmental > Aquatic > Marine > Oceanic | place: Canada: Western Arctic Ocean | collected... | reverse complement strand
GCCTCGGCCGTCAGCGCGTCGATCGTTTTCGAGCGCATCTTGCCGCGGATCGACGGGATCGTACAGAACGTGCAGTTTTGGTTGCACCCCTCACTGACGCGCAGGTAGGCATAATGGCGGGGCGTCAGGCGCAGGCGGGCGGCGTCCGACTCGAAATATCCCTCGGCGTCGAGGTTGCGATCCCGCTTGGCGATCTGCGCGTTGGCCGCGATGCTCGAATAGACGGGCAACTCGACGCTGGATGCGGTTCGTGGACGCGATTCCACCCTCACGGCGTCGACGATCCGGTCGCGGTCGAATACGCCGACCATCGCGTCGATCTGTGGGCACCAGTCGAGCAGCCGGGCCCGGTGGCGCTGGACGAGGCAACCGGCGACCACCAACCGCTGGCACCGGCCCGTATCCTTCAGTTGGGCGGCACGGTGCAATTCCGTCAGCGACTCCTGACGCGACGCCTCGAGAAACCCGCAGGTGTTGACCACGATTGCGTCCGCCTCGGTCTCGTCGCTGACGGGCACGAGGCCCGCCTCGGCCAGCAGGCCCAGCATCTTTTCGCTGTCCACCAGGTTCTTGGGACAACCCAAGCTCACCAGTGCAACCGTTGTGATCGGGCGAGGCGAGCCGATTCGATTGTGGGAGGCGGTCACCATAACCTGCTTATTCTACATGAAGTGTGTAAAGGTGACATGGCAGCGATAAGCCCAATAATCCGCTGTCACGCCGCACGCAGGCTGTATCAGGCACTTTTTTTTATTTGTGCTTGCATCGGACCCACCGATAACGTTACTATGGATATGTCTCCTCGCGGGGGATGAGCACCTAGGGCAGATGGATTTTCCGGTGGCTCGATAGAGAGCCAAAGTTCTTTCTCATGCGATCATTGACCAACTGGGTCGCGAGGCGCTCGTAAGCTGACACCCCATGGCGGTGCCGATGGCTGGCCGGTCTGACAAGGATCGAGCCGGACAGCCCATCATCGCCCGGTTCAGTTGCACCCGATGTCACAACAAACCGGCATCCTTGAAATCTGGTCGGGCGAGAGCGGCCGTCTGCGCGAGCTGAAAGGCACGCTCGTCGCCACGCCGCGTGACCCAGTTGTCCCACGCGAGTTGGTCGAACGGCTGGCACTGCGTCCGGGCCTCGAGTTGGTGGTGGAGGTCGGCCGGCCCATGCGCGGCGGTAACAACCAGCAACACACGGCCAAGCAGGGTGGAAGAAACAAGAAGAAAAGGAAAAAGAAAGCCAAGGCCAACCCGATCGACAGCGGCGCATGCATAGTTAAACAAGTACTCAAGATCGACGATGTTGAACCACAGCAGTGGGCCGACAATCATCGTAAGTTCGAGGATCTGACCACGGTAGATCCCACGCCGCGAATGACGCTCGAACACCCCGGCTGCCCGCCGGCATGCCGGTTGATCGACATGTTCTGCCCGATCGGCTACGGCACGCGTGGAATGATCGTCTCGCCACCCAAGGCAGGCAAGACCACGCTGTTGCATAACATCGCTGCCGGTGTCAAGCACAATCACCCGGACGTCGAGGTCATCGCCCTGCTGATAGACGAACGGCCCGAGGAGGTCACCGACTTTCGCCGCAACGTCCCCTGCATGGTGCTGGCCAGCTCGAACGACCATGACACCGAGCGTCACGTGGGTCTGGCGATCCTCGCGATCGAGCGCGCCAAGCGGATGGCCGAGGCGGGCAACAACGTGATGGTGCTGCTTGACTCGTTGACCCGTGTCGGCCGGGCGTTCAACACGGCGCCGGGCATGGCCAACTCCGGGCGGACGCTTACCGGCGGACTCGATGCGGGCGCGCTGGCGATCCCCAAGCAGCTGTTCGGCGCCGCACGGCGGTTTGAGGAGGGAGGGTCACTGACCATCCTTGCCACCGCGCTGATCGACACCGGCAGCCGAGGCGATCAGGTCATCTTCGAGGAGTTCAAGGGCACCGGTAACATGGAGTTGATCCTCGACCGCAAGATCGCCGACCGTCGCCTGTTCCCCGCCATTGATCTGGCGGCGTCCGGCACGCGTAAGGAGCACCTGCTCATGAGTAAACATGAGTTGGAGACCATCTCAGCGCTGCGACGTCGGCTGATGAACATGCAACCGGGCATGCAGATCGAGCAATTGCTCAAAGCGCTCGAGCGATTCAAGACCAATTCTGAACTTGTCGGCGCCCCGCAGTCGCCCAGCAAGGTATAAGAGCAGCGGATATGTTTTTCAGGTTTTCCCGCGCCGTGCCCGTCGAAGCACAAGGCCGATCACACGCAGATTCAACAATTCCACGAACAGCGAAAACACCATCGCGAAGTATATATAGCCCTTGTCAACATGTGCGCCGAATCCCTCGGCGACAAGCATGACGCCGATCAGCAGCAGAAACGAAATCGCCAGCATTTTCATTGTTGGATGACGCTCGATGAATCGGCTGATCGCGCCGGCGAAAATAAGCATTACCATGACCGCGATTACGATCGCCACAATCATCACCTCGATGCGCCGGACCATGCCGACGGCCGTGATCACCGAATCAATAGAAAAGACGATGTCGAGCAGCATGACCTGCACGATCACGCCGATGACGGAGCCTGCTTGCTTTTTCGGCCCACCGTGACCAGCGTTGCCCTCGATCTTGTGGTGGATCTCGAATGTCGCTTTACCGATCAAAAACAAACCGCCGGCCAACAGGATCAGGTTGCGACCGGAGAACGGTTGCTCCGCCAAGGTAAACCACGGCTCCTCCAGCGCCATGATCCAACTGATTACAAACAGCAGTGCGATGCGCATGAGCATGGCCATGATCAGCCCGATCCGGCGCGCCACGGCCTGTGCCTTCGCTGGCAACCGGCCGGTGATGATCGCGATGAATACCACGTTGTCGATCCCGAGCACGATCTCCATCGCTGTCAGCGTCAGCAGGGCGATCAGGCTTTCCCACGACATCAGCAGTGGAACCGGTTCTGCGGCCAGCAACAGTACGTTCACGGTTATGCTCCGTCGATGGATTTGACGATTCGCGACCGCATCACCATAACAAAGATCCGTTGCCCCGGATCGTCCCGGAGTACATCGTCTTGGATTCGTCGAAGGCCATTGAACATGACGCAACGATGCTTGTCTGCCACCGCTGCGGCGTGACGCTGACGCCCGGCGCGGGCGACTTCTTTGTCGTGCGCATCGAAGCCGTGGCAGACCCGACCCCTCCCAACGTCTCTAGGGAAGACCTCGAGACCGACCTGCACAGCAGGGTCAACAAACTGATTGCACAGATGCAGGACCTGTCCGAACAGGAGTTGATCGACCAAGTGTACCGCCGATTGACAATCTATCTCTGCGCCCGCTGCCATAGCCACTGGATCGAAGACCCGGCGCGCTAACCTTTGCTTGGAATACCTGTTCCAAGCCGATCGCAGGTATCATTGAAGGAACACCGTCTTAAGCATGCCACCGAACGGTCGGGTAAAAGGGCAGATACTCGGTATTCGGGCTGATGCCGAGTATCTCATCGCCGCGCCAGTTGGATGGTGTAGTGGGTGGCGTCGATGTCTTCCTCGGTGGTGTGGCGGGCAGGTCATAGGTCAGCGTGATCGGGCCGGTGACCTGCTCCCCGCCGAAGAACGCGAACGTTCCCACCCGAAGGGGTGTCGCCGGGTGGCCGGCCGATTCGAACGCGACGGAATCCGGCGGCGCCCAGCCGGGTCCGCGGATCAATGGATGCTGCCGGTAGCGAAGCGTGGCCGTGACCGCCGTGCTGCCGCTGCGCGTCGAGCGGATCGAAACGTCCTGATCGTCGTAATCGAAGTGGAACTGCACCGTCAGACCGGTCGGCCAGCGACGACGATGGCCGACGAGACGCGGTGCCCGGTGACCGCCATGGACACGTTCGCGGTCGCTTATATCAGGCAGACACTCACCGCCAAGACGGTGGTCGATGCCATGCGCAGGGAGCGGTTCCGGGGTTAGCCTTTCGTGCACCCAAAAGCGCACTAGCGCAGCCATTTGTAGACCGGCGTGGTATTATGCATAGAAGCAACTCCGCGGGCAATCGAGGTCGCCAATTTTTCTCCGTGGCGCCGCATAGTTTAATTTGTTTGGAACTGTTGCCGGTGAACTCAACCCTGCCAAACCGCGCCAGCAGCACCCGCGTGGGATTCACGCTGGTGGAAATGCTCATTGTCATTACCATCATCGCGGTTATGGTGTCCCTGCTGTTGCCGGCGGTCAAGCGCTCAAAGGGCGTCGCGCTTAGGGCGCGCTGTCAATCGAATCTGCGCCAATGGCTGACAGCCATGATCACGTACCAAAGCGACTTCGGCGTTCTGCCCTACGCGATGGTGCAAAACACTTCATGGTCCGACCAATGGAATCGTACGCTCCGAAATTATGTGTCCTGTTCCATGACGGAAAGCGAACAGGGCCTCGGCTGCCCGCTGGGCAAGAACGTGATGAATGCAGAAAGTTGGACGGCCTATCACATCAACGGCAATGTCGCCTCACGCTGCCACATGGTCGGCGATCATCATCCCGAAACAGCCTACCTAGACCAGATGGTTCGCTATGACCTGGTGACCAAGCCGGGCATGACGCCGATGTTTCACGATGCCGGGCTCGTCGGCTCCAGCATCTACGTAAGCATGTTCGGGGAGGGAACCGATCTGGTCACTCCCGCCAACACCGAGCACTGGACATGGGTAGACGTGCGTGGCAGCAACATGGCGTTTCGGCACCTCAATACGGCCAATCTCGTCATGCTCGACGGCCACGTGGAAAGTCTGGCCGGCCGGTATCAGGGAGAGTTCTTCCCGTTTAATGCAAACAGCAACACGCCCAACGACCCCGACGCGCTCTACGCCGAGGGCAAGCCGTTCTTCTGGCACTACCGCCGCGACCCGTACAGGGTCTACTAAACGGAAAAACGACGAGTCCGATCCGTGCAGCAGGCGAAGCAGGTCGACAAGGTTGTTCACGACCAAAATGAAACTGGATGTGCCACGCGGTGATGACCCACGCCCACCCCTAGCGTGGCGGCAAAAAGCGGCACAGCACATAGATAGAAGGCTCGTGATACAGTGCCTTGCCCCCCAACCAGTGCGGACCGGCCCGCAAAAATAACCTGACTTCGTGTAAACTGCCCCACAGCTAGGTGTGGACGTAAGCCCCCGGGTTTATCGCGGACACGACGCTGATCGATGAAGGGCAGAAGGACGGCAACCGGTCGGTCCGTCCGGGTGCGAATTATGGCCTTGGACCATGATGCAGATTCGTGACGACACCGGCGCCCGGTCATCGACACCAACACACCAACCCAGTGCCAACGGCATTGATGGACGCTTCACACGCGCCACGGCAACGCTCACTCAGGCCCGTATGCTGCCCTTTGCCGCATTGGTGGTCGAACTTGCCGTACTGAACACGCTGATCTACGCGTTTCGGATTGAATCGCCCTCGTTTCGCACAATGATGCTATTGGCCTGTGGGGGCTTTCTCATCCATCATTGGCTGCCGCTGCGATGGCGGCTGCCTTTCTTCGTTGCCCTGTCCATCAGTAGCCTCCCCCTGATCGTCGGCGTCCAAGCGGGACTCTGGCTGTTGGGCCTCGGGTTGGTATTGATCGGTCTGTGCCACGTGCCGGTGCCTTTCATTGTGCGTGTGCTCATGTTGCTCGGCGTCGCCGGGGGCCTAGCCGCGATGCGCACAAAGTTGAAACCGGACAGCATGCCCGAAATGATCTGGCCCCTGCTCGGATCGATGTTCATGTTTCGGCTGATCGTATACCTTTACGACCTGAAGCATCGAGCGGCACCGGTCGGCTTCTGGAGGGCGCTGGCCTATTTCTTCATGTTGCCGAATGTCTGCTTCCCCCTGTTCCCGGTTGTCGATTACAAACTATTCTGCCGCAACTATTTTGACCGTGAAGAACTTGAGATTTACCAATCCGGCATCCGGTGGATACTCCGGGGCACAATTCACCTGTTGTTGTACCGATTCATCGATAAGTTTTTCTACGTACCGGGCCCGGATGTCGTCAGTCTCGGCGACGTGTTTCGTTTCATGGTGGGCAGTTACCTGCTTTATCTTCGGATCTCGGGTTTATTTCACATCGTCGTGGGCACGCTGCATCTGTTTGGATTCAACCTGCCTGAGATCAATCATCGCTACCTTCTGGCATCGAACTTCACCAACTTCTGGAGGCGTATCAATATTTACTGGAAAGACTTCATCATGAAGGTGGTCTTCTATCCAGTTTTGTTTCGCCTCAAGCCCCTCGGGCAGACCAGATCCCTCGTGCTGGCGACGATTGTCTCCTTTGTCGTGACCTGGTTGCTCCATTCGTATCAATGGTTCTGGCTTCGCAATAGTTTCCCGATCACTTTTCAGGATATCGTTTTCTGGGCGGTCCTTGGGTCCGTGGTCATCGTTAATGTTTTATCAGAATCTCGTTCGCGACAACTCCGGATGGCTGCGCGCACGAGCGAAGGGATTGGCGCATCGCTCATGTTGGCCGCCCAGACCATCGGTACTTTTCTGGTTATCTCCGCCCTGTGGTCGTTCTGGATAACCCCTTCGGCCGACCAATGGCTGGCCGTGATGAGCCAGGCACGCAACATGTCAGCTATTGATCTATTGCTGATCGTGGTGGTGCTTGGCATGCTCGGATTGGCGGTGATCTTCACGGGACGTAAGCGGTGCGACTTTAGTGTCGGCACGATCGAATCCAAGGCCATTCACCAAGGAGCGTTCTGGCGATCCGCGGTGACCGTGACCCTGGCGTCTGCCGCGTTGATTGGCTTGAGCAGACCGGAGATTCACTCGTTGTTCCATCCGACACCCGCCAGCATGCTGCGGTCCCTGCGCCGCGGCGGGTTGAACCCGTGGGAAGCCCGACTGCTGCACAAGGGTTATTACGAAAAACTTATAAATATTACGCCCTTGGAAGCTGCGTTCAAGGAGAATCGCAACTTCAACGGTCCTATACGACCGCGAGAAGACTACATGGTGTACGGGCTTGCTGAATCAGTATCGGTGGTGTTTGGCGAGGCTGTAATGACAACAAATCGATGGGGCATGCGCGACAGGGAATACGAGAAGATCAAACCCCCAAACACATATCGTATCGCCCTGCTCGGTGCCTCACGATCCATGGGATGGGGTGTCGCCGACAGCGAAACCTATGAGAATATCGTGGAGGACCGACTAAACGAGCATCGCCACAACGGCAAGCAGAGAAGATACGAGATTCTCAATTTTTCGGTCAATGGCTACGGCCCTGTACAGAAACGGATGGCGTTAAACGACAGGGCGCTTGAGTTTGAGCCCGATGCAGTTTTTTATGTGTCTCACGCCGCCGAGCTCGATTGGATTGTGGCCCGCCTTGCCACCGCGGTTCGCGCTGATCGGCCAATTCCCTATGACCGCTTGCGACAAATCGTAAGGTCCGCCGACCTGCACAAGGGCACCCGGCAAGAATTGATGACCGCCAAACTCGCACCCTACGCTTCCGAACTGCTGCAATGGGTGTATGGTGGCGTTGTGTCTGATTGCAGGGACAAAGGCATTGTGCCTTGTTGGGTGTACGTGCCCAACAATATCAAGGCAACTTCACATGGTACGCGCGAGGAGTTATTCAATCGAGCACGACGTGCCGGCTTTGTCATCATTGATCTTTCAGCCGCATACGACGGGGCGACCATCGAATCACTGCAGCTGTCGGATACGGACGGGCACCCGAGCGTATTCGCTCATTCCTTGCTCGCCGACACCCTGCATGCCAGGATTGAAGGCAGCCTGATTCTCAAAACCGCCGCCGTGACGGATGTCGGAACCGACACATGGCCACGTGAAACAACAGGAGTAACAGACATGCCTGATCTCTCACCCCAGGAGGTCGCAGCAGCGGTCAAGAAATACGTGCTCGATGAATTTCTGCCCGGGGAGAATCCCGACGAACTGACCGATGCGACGGAGCTGATTACCACCGGTATTCTGGACTCGATCGGCATACTGAAGTTCGTGACTTTTGTCGAGGAACAGTTCGCCGTCAAGGTCGAAGCCCATGAGGCGGACATCGAGCACTTTAATTCAATAAGGGACATCAGCAACTTGGTCATGTCAAAAAAGAGCGATTAATTGCACGGTGCCGCTTGGGTTCAAGAATTCGGGATTGCGCGGCAGACGAGTGTACTTCGAGACCCCGGAGCAAACCGCGGGTACAAGGCCGTAACACCTAACGCTGATCGATTTCGTATCTCAGCGTCTGCATAACGAACGAGAACTCTCGATAGGACACCTTGGCCTGCGGGCATCCACAGCCGGGGTCACGAATTCATATGATCTCAACAGCCCGCAAGGATTCTTCCCTGTCGCTTGTGCTCAGCCATGGCGTGACGCCGAGCCGTGAGTCGAAGATGGACTTTACCTGCGAACGAAGGGGCGGCGCGGCAGATGCCAGTGCCTGCGCCAAGGTGCGGTTGACCACCGCGCTGGCCGACGCGCCATCGGTGTAGGACTCGATGCGGAAATCGTTGAACACGGCGTCAGCGATGCGTGTACCCACGCCGACAAGGCCGCCGTTTAGTGCCGCGCCGAAGTCGTGGCTGACCTTTTCGACGCCGCCGACGACCAGTCTCGCCGTGTTGCCCTCGATGATCAGTTCGGCCTCGTAATTGATATCGGTGCGGATCGCCTCAAAGACCGTGGCCTCGCTGATCCAGCTGGCGCCGTCAAACCGACCGATCTTCCATTTATCCACGCCAAAGAAACCGCCTGCGAACTTGAAATCACCCGGATCCCGATAATCGAAAATGATCAGGGCATTGCGGTTGAGTCCCGAGTTCTTGCCCTGTATCACCGCATCGACGAGAAAATTGGCCGGCAGCGGGTCGGAAAGCGAAATCGCCGAGACGGCATCGGTGAAGTCCGTAGCCGCCTCTCCACGATAACGATTGGCGCCGTTGACGAACCAGTCACCCATTTGCGGGTGGAAGAAGTCGGCCGTGTCGTCGTCAAAGTCCTCGAAGTGTGGCAGTGTTGCGCCATCAGCGGGCAACCCGACGGCGAAGTTGTCAAACACAGCGTTGGCATCATGTGTCGCCAGGCCGACCCGTCCATCGTTGAGCAGGTCGCCGAAGTCAAAAATCATTTTTTCCACGCCTCTAACCAGCAACGTCGCCTCCGTACCATCGATCAGAACCTGCACGGCATAGTCCACTCCCAGGTCGATCGTCTCGGCGAACAACGCATCGGCCATCCAGTTAGTGCCATCGAAGTGACCGATGCGCCATTGGCCGGATCCCATCGCAGCACCGGCGTACTTGAAATCGGTGGGGCCCTGATAATCGAAAATGATGTACGCGTTCTGCTTGTTGCCCGACGCCTTGCCGCGTAACGCTGCGTCAACCTGAAAATTATTTGGCAGCGAGTCGGCCAACGTGATCAACGAGATCGCATCGGAACCGGGCGCAGGTGCAGGACGATATCGAAGGGCGCCGTTGATGAACCAGCTGCCCAACTGGGCCTCGAAGAAATCGGCGGTCAGGTCGTCGAAATCATCGAAGTGAGGCAGGATTGCGCCGCCCAACGCTGCTGCCTGCGCCGCGCCAAAATCATCGAATCTCACGACCGCATCACGCATACCCAGCCCGAATGATCCGGCCAACGGCGCGATCGCATAGTCGAAGCTCGTCTTCTCGACACCCCCGACCAACAACGTCACCCGCCGATCCTGTACCAGCACACGTACGTCGTAGTCGGTGTTGATGGCCATCAAGCCATTCAGCGACGCGTCGACGATCCAGCCCGAACTGTCGAAATGTCCGATCACCCAGGCACCGGCGTCGATGTCGGCGCCGGCAAACTTGAAGGCCTCGGGCCCCTGATAATCGAAGATGACAAACCCGTTCCGTTCGGCGCCGCCAACCTTGACCTTGATGATGGCGTCAAGTTGCAGATTGGTCGACACCGGCTGGCTCATCTCGAACAGCGAAATCACTTCGCTGCCGGTATCCGGCACGCCGCGATACTGACCGTTACTCGTAACATCCCACGCGCCCGCCTGCGGTGTGAAGAAGTTGGCCCGGCTATCCTCAAAATCCTCGAAGTGTGGCAGCGCCGATGCGATGCCGCCGAAATCGACACCACTGGTCGTCTGGCCCGGGCTGACCGTGACGAACCGCGTGCCAACGGCCCCCCGCTGCTCGATTCGAAAGACGTCGCCATCCAGATCGGCAATATAAACGTTGCCCTCAGCGTCTTCCCCCCAACCGGCAATGTAATTGATATGGCCCGAGTCGGGCGCGAAACTGTCCGTCCAGTCGACAAACTCGGTCACCTGCGTACCATCGTGCTCGATCGACCATATCCGCGCAGAAATAAAATCGCCGAAAAAGAACTTGCCCTGCAACGGCTCGATGGGTCCGCGGTAAACATATCCCGCCGTGACGGAGTTGCCCTCGTTGTCCTCAACACCGTGGGCATATTCGTATAGCGGCGGGGTCAGACTCGGATGGTGACAAGGAGGGTTGCCGTCGAA
>Ga0310121_10005782_pt1 | contig 10540 bp, 12 predicted proteins | sample CB27_Tmax_986_MG_FD_203504 | JGI IMG/M metagenome (GOLD analysis project Ga0310121, IMG submission 203504) | Marine microbial communities from Western Arctic Ocean, Canada - CB27_Tmax_986 | ecosystem: Environmental > Aquatic > Marine > Oceanic | place: Canada: Western Arctic Ocean | collected... | reverse complement strand
TGCTCGAATTATTAACTGTGAAAATGTTAGTGGAGAAAACATTTTAAATGCAAAAAATTGTTTTAATTCTTTTGACGTGGTTGGTCCTGCTGAAGATGTTAAAGATATATTATTAGGAGGGTGGGGTTTAAATGATTCTTTAAGTTGTGATCATGTCGGGCATAAAGCTGAATTATTCTATGAATGTTTAGGCTCTATTGATGGTAGCAAATGTGCTTTATCAAGTTTTGTTTGGTCTTCTAACGATATTCTATATTGTGATTTTGTTATAAATTGTCAAAACTTATTTGGTTGTACAAATATGCAAAGAGCTGAGTATTGTGTTTTGAACAAACAATACTCAAAAGAAGAATATTTTGAATTAAGAGATAGAATTATTGAACATATGAAAAAAACAGGAGAATGGGGAGAATTTTTTCCCATGAAATATTCTCCGTTTGCATATAATGAAACAATGGCAAATGATTATTTTCCTCTAAGTAAAAATGAGGTTTTGGAGCAAGGTTTGAATTGGTTTGATGAAGAAGAAAAAGAAATTGGTAGTGGGCCTGAAATCCCAGATTCAATTCATGATGTGAACGAAAGTATTTTAGAAAAGACATTCATTTGTAAAAAAACTGGAATACCTTATAAAATTACCCCTATCGAACTGAAATTATATAAAAAGCTTGCTGTACCAATTCCTCACTTTGCTCCTGATACAAGAAATGGAATCCGTTTTGACAGTAGAACCCCTAGGCATTTATGGGGCAGGAAATGTGATAAATGTTCTGTAGATATACAAACAAGCTATAGTCCGGATAGACCAGAGACTGTTTATTGTGAGAAATGTTATTTAGAGACTGTGCTTTAAAAACTTATTATAATTATGAATAAAAAAAATTGTAAAATAACAAAAAAAGAGTTTGTTCTTAGCGACAAGGATTTAGATTATTATAAAAATATTGCTGTACCTAATCCAAGTTTATGTCCAGAAGAACGACTTAGAAGAAGGCTTGCTTTTAGAAATGAACGAAATCTATACAAAAGAACTTCAGATCTTTCGGGAGCAAGCTTGTTATCGATGTATCATCCTGATTTGCCATATCCTGTTTATACAAAAGATGAATGGCTTAGTGATAAATGGAACCCCTTTGATTATGGTAAAGATATAGATTGGGATAAGTCTTTATTTGAACAATTTTATGAACTTCAAAAAACTGTACCAAGAACTAATTTAATGATTGTTAATGATGAAAATTCAGAATATTGCAACTATGTTGGTAGTATAAAAAATTGTTATTTATGTTTTGGCTCTATTGTTATAGAAGATTGTATGTATGGTAATCCATACTATTCAAAAAACTGTATTGATTGTTTTTTAATTAGAAATTCTGAACTCTGTTATGAGTGTATTGATTGTGATAAACTTTATGGCTGTATTTATTTGCAGGATTGCTATGGGTGTAGTGATTGTTTTTTATCATATGATTTAAGATCTTGTCGTAATTGTTTTGGCTGCGTTGGTCTTAGAAATAAAGAATATTACGTTTTTAATACTCAATATTCAAAAGAAGAGTATGAAAAATTTATTAAAGATTTTTCTTTTTGTGATAAAGATAAATTTAAAATGGCAAAGCAAAAATTGGCAGAAATTAAATTACAACATCCACACAGAGCATCTGTTCATATAAATTGTGATAATGTGACAGGTAATTATATTTTTAATAGTAAAAATTGTTCCAACTCTTTTCAAATATTTGAAAATGAAGATTGTTCTTTCAATATTCAAACCACTACAAGTAAAGATTGTTATGATATGAATTATACAGAAGAAAATGAGCTCTGCTATGAATATATTGGTAATTATAGAAATAATTTAGTCGGTTTTTCTTTGTTCTGTTATGGATGTAATGATGTTTGGTATTCAGATTACCTACATAATTGTAAAAATTGTTTTGCCTGTTGTGGTTTAAAAAATGCTCAATATTGTATCTTGAATAAGCAATATACTAAAGACGAATATGAAGATTTGAAAAACAGATTAATTAAATTAATGGTGAAACACCAAGAATGGGGTGAGTTTTTTCCAATTAAATATTCTCCATTTGCATATAATGAAACAATTGCCAATGATTACTTCCCTCTTAATAAAGAAGATGCTTTATCTCGTGGCTATAGATGGAGAGAAAAAGACAAATCGGAGTTTAAAGAAAGCAGACACAAAATTCCTGATGATATAGAAAATGTTGATGAAAGTATTTGTGATGAAGTTTTATCTTGTGAACTTAGTGGACGTAATTATCGCATTACCAAGTCCGAATTGAAGTTTTATAAAAGAATGAAACTACCAGTTCCTAAAAAACATTTCTTTGAAAGACATAAAGAAAGATGGAATAAAAGACTTCCTTATAAAACATATGATAGGAAATGCGACAAATGCTCAACTGATATACAAACAAGCTATAGTCCACAAAGGCCAGAGACTGTCTATTGTGAGAAATGTTATTTAGAGACGGTGCTTTAAAATTATTTCATCCACTTTTCCCACGGACCAAGATTAGCTTTTTTTCTTGTGTTACGTGTTAAATCAGTTACGCAATCTTTCAATGAAACTAAGGCCCATACTGCGTTTAAAATAACGAATGGCCAACTAGCTCCAACTAATGCATAAACAATCAGCATTAAGCTACCTAATAAGTTCATTAGATCATAAATAAAATAGGTATCTTTCCAAAAATGGAATTGACCCATAACAAAAGCAACGAGGATTAATGCTGCTCCTACTGAACCTACAATAATTGGTTCAAAACCTAGTAATAAAAAATCGTACATAGAATGTGAGGTTAAATTAAATTTATATTATCTTACCTATAACTTGTATTTCAATACTATATTTAGCACAACTCTCTTCTATCTTTTCTATATCGTTACTTATTAAAATCATTCCTACTCCCATATTCCAGGTTTTATAGGCTTCTTCTTCTGATACGTTTCCAATTTCCATTAGCTTTTTCATCATTTCATGTGGCTCTGGTAGATTATTTAAATCTGCTTTTCTGCCTTTAAGAATTCTTTCTAAGTTTCCATGAATTCCTCCACCAGTTACATGAACCACTCCTTTCAAATCAACCTTTGCTGCTTCTTTATATCTACCATGCATATCTAAAATTGCTGAGCTATAAATTTTTGATGGAGTAAGAGTTAGTTCTCCCCAGGTTTTTTCATTATTATATTTTTCGGACACCCAATTTTCTCCAAATTTTTCTTTTAAGATATATCTCACTAATGAAAATCCATTAGATCTAAAGCCGTCAGATTTAAGACCGATAATTTTATCTCCAGACTGGATTTTTTCTCCTCTTATTAATTTATTTTTTTCAACTACAGCAACTGCTGTGGCATTCCAAATATATCCATTTACCATATCACCTAATTCTGCAATTTCACCTCCAGGAATTACGATTTTATGTTCCAAAGCTGCTTTCTTTAAACCATCCATTAAGGGCTGTATTTTGTTTTCATCAACTTCATTTACGTCTAAGGTGTTTGTAACTGAAATAGTTTCTGCCCCCATACAAACTGCATCATCAGCAACCATAGCAATTAAATCATAACCAAGTGTGTCATACTTCCCTATTTTTTCAGCAATTTTAATTTTTGTACCTACACCATCATCATTTTGTAGAAGATAAAACTCTCCCATATCTAATACACCAGAAAATCCACCTTCATCTATTGAAGGTTCTCCGATCATGCCTTTTCTTCCTGGAAAAGTATCTTTAGCAGCCTGGTAAGCAATTTTTGAACATTTATCTCCCCTTTCTATATTAACTCCAGACTCTTCGTAGGTTGCCATAGGATTTATTTATATTTTGGATTCTTCTTATCGCTTATAAGTTGCCCTTTGTCAAGTGTGATAACTCTTTTATTAAGTATTTTTATTACATCTTGATCATGGGTAGATATAATTACTGTTGTTCCATGTTTATTTATTGTTTTTAAAAGTTTTGCTAGAGCTAATGTGTTTTCTTGGTCTAAATTTCCTGTTGGCTCATCAGCAATCAAAAGATCTGGTGCATGAACTAAAGCTCGAGCAATAGCTGTTCTTTGTCTTTCTCCTCCAGATAATTGTCTAGGAAAATGATTCCGAAGCTCTTCAAGTCCTGTTAGTTTTAAAACACTTGTAGTTCTTTTTTGAATAAATTTCTTAGTATATCCTGAAACTTCTAAAGCAAAAGCTACATTCTCATAGACTGTTTTTTGTGGAAGAAGTTTATAATCTTGAAAAACTATCCCAATTTTTCTTCTATAATCTTGGATTTCATTGCCTTTTAATTTGCGTATATTACATTTATCAACTGTAATTTTTCCACTCGTTAAAGGTTCTGCAGCAATTAAAGTGTGTATTAACGTTGTTTTTCCGCAGCCGGAACTACCCACTATAGAAACAAATTCTCCTCCATTAATTTTGAAAGAAATATTATCAAGAACCTTTTTGTGTCTGTATTTTTTTGTAACTTTATCTAATACAATCATGACTTGATTATATCTTACCTGTGATATTTGTCATGTATTTCTTTAAGTTTTTTATTTGTGATGTGAGTATAAATTTGAGTAGTTGTAATAGAACTGTGTCCTAAAAGCTCTTGTACAGACCTTATATCTGCGCCATTCATGAGTAATTCAGTAGCATAACTGTGCCTTAATATATGTGGTGTTGCTTTCTTAATAATTCCAGCTTTGAGAGCATATTTTCTGACAATATTTTCTATACTTACCGTAGAAAGTCTTCTTTTTTCAGGCTCTAAAATATTCGTTTTAAGACTATTTATAAAAAGTGAGCTTAAATTGTCTTTTCTAGATTTTAGATATTTTTCAATTATATCTGATGCTTTTTTGGAAAGAAAAACTATTCTTGGTTTATCGCCTTTTCCACGCACCATGAATTCTCTTCTTTTTAAATCTACTTGTTCTATATTTAAAGATCTTAGTTCGCTTACTCTCAGTCCTGTTGAATATAAGGTTTCTAAAATGGCGATATCTCTTAAATAAGTTTTACTTCCTGAATTTACTGCTTCAAAAATTCTTTTTACTTCATCTCTAGAAAGCGCTTCAACAGTTCTTTGTGGTATTTTACTAAGTTCAACCTTCTCTGGAGCTAAAGATTTAATATCGTTTTTTGTTAGATATTTTAAAAATGCTCGAAGAGCAATAATATGATAGTTTTGTGTTTTGATGCTTAAATTCTTTTTTCTGTGATCTTCTAATCGATTTAAATAAATTCTGTAATTTTGAATTTTTTGTAGAGTTAGATCTCTAGGATTTATGTCTTCAGATAAAAATGCTTTGAATCTAGCTAAATAATGATTGTAGTTTTCAATTGTTTTTTTAGATTTATTTTGAGTTATTTCTAAATATTCTAAAAAATTTTTTATTTCTGTACGAATTCTCATTAAATAGACTTATAAATATAAGCTTATTATAGATTATGCTAACAATAAAATTCAACTATTAAGCTTCTGCGGGAGTATTTGATTCTGTACTTCTGATTGCTTTTTTTAATTTTGCGAAATAGTTTCTAATTACATTAAAAGCTTTTTCATCTGCACTTTTTCCTTCTAAATATTCGATATTTGCATTTTCTTTTTCTGTTAAGCTAATGAAAAAATCAATAACTTTATTGTCATTATGGCTAATTTTGCCTTCCATAATTCTTTGTATTAAATAGTTTGCGTACTCAACGTAAGTTAATTTTCTTTTCATTTTATAAAATTAAGTATTATTAGCTTCATCTTCAGATCCTTCTGCTTTAGATCCTTCATCTTCAGATGCCTCATCTGTTGACGTTTCTGTTTCAGATGCTTTTGCTACTGTTTCTTCTGCTGTTCCACCTTCTCTCTCATTTAACCACGCTTGTGCATCTTCATCTTGATCTGAACCTTCTACTTTATCTGTAATTATTGAAAGAGGTACTTTTTCAGGATCCCTTGAATATGGACCATCATCATTAATATCTTTTACAAGCTTGGCTGTTGGAGTAAGCTCTTTTTCAGGATCTTTCTCTATATTACGTGTTTGTTGTTTTGGATTAACCATAAGATATTTTTGTTTTTAATTTCAAATTATTATATCATAATAACCTTAGTATTTCAACTGTCTATTTATGGATTTATCAAATTTTGCAATAAAAACAAGTGAAGGACGTAAACATTCAGAAAAACTGAGTAATGACAGGAATGATTTTTTAAGAGATAAACATAGAATTATTCATTCTAAAGCTTTTCGAAGACTTGATCAAAAAACTCAAGTTTTTATGGCTGGAAGTGGTGATCATTATAGAACTCGTCTTACTCATACACTTGAAGTTGCCCAAATAAGCAGAGATGTTGCGAGAAGACTTCAGTTAAATGAAGATTTGTGTGAAGTAATTGCTTTGGCCCATGATCTAGGTCATCCACCTTTTGGACATGCTGGTGAAGATGCTTTAGATGAAATTATGAAAAAATTTGATATGCATTTTGAACATAATGAACAAAGCTTAAGAGTAGTTGAAAAACTTGAGAAAGCTTACCCAAACTTTGATGGACTTAACCTTAGTATAGAAGTTTTGGAAGGTTTAATTAAACATCAAACTGCTTTTGATCAATCTGGGAAAAAATTTGAATTTTCTGCTCATTTAGAAGGGCAAGTTGTAAATATTGCTGATGAAATAGCTTATATAAACCATGATATTGATGATGGACTTCGATCAAAACTAATTACTCTAGACCAGATTGATAAAATAAAATTATGGCAGTTCGCAAAGAAAGAAACTGAAAAAAGATTTGGCAAAATTAATGAAGAAGATATTTTAATTGCTCGTACTACTAGCAAGCTGATCAGTTTAATGATTGATGATTTATTAAAAAATACTGAAGAAAATTTTAAAAATATAGATAATATTAAGGAATATAAAGGAAATATTATTGAATTTAGTGATGAAATGAAGTCAAATTTACTAGAATTAAGAGAATTTTTACTAAATAATTTTTATCTAAACCCAAAAATATTGGAATTTACTGATAAAGGGAAAACAATGATTAAAAAATTATTTGATTTTTATCTTAAAAATCCTGATAAATTACCTAGACAAGATAAAAGTATTGTATCAATTAAAGACTATATTGCTGGAATGACAGACAATTTTCTGATAAAAGAATATAGTAAGATATAAAAACTATGATTTGTCCTAAATGTACACATAACAATACTAGGGTTTTAGACTCAAGAGAAACTGATAGCCATAAAGCTGTTAGAAGACGTCGTATCTGTGATGACTGTGATTTTAGGTTCACTACTTTTGAAAGAATTGAATCTACTAGTTTTCTAGTTGTGAAAAAAGATGGAACCAGAGAAAGTTATGATAGAGAAAAGGTAGAAAAAGGTATGTGGAAAGCCTGTGAAAAAAGAAAAGTAACCCAAGATCAACTTAAAAAAGCTATTAATCAGCTTGAAGAAAAATGGTCAACAATGGGGAAAGAAATTCCTAGCAAAACAATTGGTGAAGGAATAATGGATGTTCTTCGAGAAATTGATGATGTTGCATATATCAGGTTTGCTTCTGTATATAGACAATTTAAAGATATTGATAGTTTCAAAAAAGAACTCCAAAAACTATCATCCCCTTGATCTTTTTCTGTTTTTGTTTTATAATATATATAGAAATAAAAATAAAATATATGTTTTTAAAACGTTTGATCTTAATTACTTCGCTTTCTGTCTTTATGTCTCTTTCTTTTGGAGCTATTAGTTTTGCTGAAGAAGCAAAAGTTACAGAAAAACCTGAGGAAAAGGAATTTTGTGCTTTTACAATACCAGAAGAAAAAACTTATAACTCTGAAGTGATTTCAGTTAGAAATAAATTAAAAGTTGAAGAAAATGAGATATTTACAGTGAAGGTGTTTTTAAAGAATACAGGAACTATGCCTTGGTTTTCTAATAAAAGTACTTGCCTTGGACCAAGAATTCATTTAGGAACAACAAGGCACAAAGATCGATTAAGTAGTTTATATAAAATGGGATTATCTGGTTGGTCTGGGAGTAATAGAATAGCATTAGATCAATTAAGAGTTGATCCAGGTGGAATTGCATCTTTTACATTTGAAGCACAACTTGGCAAAAAAGGAACTGTATATAAAGAGTTTTTTGCACCTGTTATAAAAGATATAACATGGATGGATGAAGATGAATTTTCTATATATACAATTGTAGGACAACAATATGATACTGCTCAAAATCTTAGAAAGAAAATGGATTATTCCATAAGTAGTGGGACTGTTAATTCTCTAGATTTAAATTCTGAAAAATCTATCTTGGTAGATCTATCTGATCAAATAATGTATATCAAGTTGGGTGAAGCTATAATTAGAGAATTTCCGGTAAGTACAGGGGCTGCAAGAACACCTACCCCTCTTGGAGAAACAAAAATTAGTTTAAAACAAGAAATAAGAGTTGCTCATAAACCCCCTCATTATATAATGCCAAAATTCCAGATGTTTAGATATGGTGGTTATGGTTTACATGCTTTACCAAGTTTAGGTAGAGCTCATGCTGGATGGTTCTGGACTGAAGCTAGAAGTCATATTGGCATCCCTGTAAGTCATGGTTGTATTAGGTTACTTCCTGAAGATGCCGATTGGCTCTTTGACTATACTGAATTAGGAAATAAGATAGTTGTGCAAAGATAAATAAATTAAAACTATGAAAATTAATAAAACTATAATTATATTAATTATTATAGCTATTGCTCTAGCGATTGGTTTTTATTTTAATAGTGATTTAGGACAAGGAAAACTTAAAATACCCTCTACTAAAGAATTGGATAACCCTGGTAATTTGAATTATTACATAAAGGATAAATCTTCTATCAAAAATACTGATTGGACTCGTGGTGACCTTGGTGGTGTTGATGCATTACCATAATTGTAAAACTTTCTAACTAAGATGAATTTAAATACTTTTGTTTTTTTACGATAGTTTGTTAAGGTTTATATTAAGTTTTTAATAAAATTTTTTATGTCTGACAATAAAACTAAAGTTATAAAAATTATTTTAATAATTTTATTTATTGGATTAGTTTCTTTTATATCCTTTAATTTAGGTAAAAGTACTGATGATTTAGAAGATAATAAAATAAAAAATATTGTTGAAGAACCTGAAATAGAGCTGAATATAGCAGAAGAAAATATTGTTGAAGAACCTGAAATAGGTCTGAATATAGTAGAAGAAAATATTGTTGAAAAAAAGAAAATTCCAAGAAATTTAGAAGACACTTTATATATGGGAATGTCTATACATGTTGAAGGGTGGAAGGAGGCAAATAATATTATAAAATATGAAAATCATGCAGCAGAAATCGATGAATTTGCAGCTGTTTTTGAAGAATATAATATGCCACTCACCCTCGAGCTGAGGCCAGATGAATTTGTAGTAGGAAGTATTAATGCTGAAGACAGTGACTTTATTTTAGAACTTGCCGAGCGTGGTCATGATATTCAAGTTCATGCAGATCTTGGTCCTAAATTTTCAGTCTTAAAACCTTTTATTCAAACCTTAAAAGAATATAAGGGTATTATTAACTCCGTTGGTATAGAAGTTAATGGTGTTTCTGGTGTTTGTGCTGAATTAGATTGGGTTACAGCTGTAAAAAAATCTGGATTTAAATTTGTCACAGGTGTTGTTGAATACTGCATGAAGTCTTTAGAAGAATTGCCTGAAGGTTATGAAGATATTGCAGATTGTGATAATCCTGTACTTTGTCATAGTAGACCTATGGCTTCAAATTTGGATTTTTCGATGCACCCATTACGACCTATTAGTGCTACTAATTGGATTACAGATGGTGGAGCAAAAGATATGCCTGTAATTTTTATTGGTGGTAATTTAGGGGAAATCAAATGTCTTAGTGAAGGAGAATATGGAAAATGTGATTTTGACATAGATGATGTTGATATAATAAAAACAAGAATTGACGAAGCTTTGGAAAATTTAGATCCTGCAAGAATTAACACTTTGAATATGACTATTAGTATTGGTAAATCTCCTGATGAAAATTTTATTCGTGAACTGTTAGACCTTATTAAAACTTATGTTAATGAAGGAAATGTGGAGTGGATTAAAATGAGTGAGCAATATGAAAGATTTTTAGAGTGGGAAAAGTAGAAATTAAGCCATAAAATTATTTTTTCCTGTCGTTAATGTTTAAAAAAACTTTAAGTTTTCCACCTTTCTAACAAGTAAGTTTTTCTATATAATTCAAATCCAATAAAAATTTTATGAGTAAAATTCTTGAAGGATTAAATGATAAGCAGGTTGAGGCAGTAACCCACTTTACTGGTCCACTTTTAGTTGTTGCTGGTGCAGGTAGTGGAAAAACAAGTGCATTAACCAATAGAATTGCTTATTTAATTGAAGAAAAAGGAATAAGTCCTTGGAATATTTTAGCTGTTACTTTTACAAACAAAGCTGCTAATGAGATGAAAGGACGAATTCTTAATCTTTTAAAGAATACAGACCTAGA
>Ga0310121_10005781_pt1 | contig 10540 bp, 6 predicted proteins | sample CB27_Tmax_986_MG_FD_203504 | JGI IMG/M metagenome (GOLD analysis project Ga0310121, IMG submission 203504) | Marine microbial communities from Western Arctic Ocean, Canada - CB27_Tmax_986 | ecosystem: Environmental > Aquatic > Marine > Oceanic | place: Canada: Western Arctic Ocean | collected... | reverse complement strand
GAATTAATTCAGAACGATTACATTTGTTACAGAGTAAGGATAAAGATATGCCTAGTTGGTTGTTTGATATGTGGTATCCATCTGAATACGATATATCTAAAATAGATATGATGTGGCACGAGAATCCCAAATTTTTAGAAAATTTTAAAAAAGTTGCTCCAAAATTAAAAAGATTGTATGTGACCGGTGGAGAGCCAAGTATTATAGAAGCTAATACTAAAATTATAAATCATTTAATTGATATTGGAAATAAAGAATGTCATGTATCTTTTACAACAAATTTGACAACTTGGAATTTAGATTTGTATGAGAAATTAGAATTTTTTGATAGGAGTGAGGTTCAGGTTAGTGTGGATGGATATAGAAAATCACAAGAATATATACGATATGGTTCGGATTGGAGAACAGTATCAGATAATTTTAAGAAGTTAATTCAGTTACCAGATAAAGTTAGAATACAAGTTTATAATGTATTTCAAATATATAATATGTTTGAAACTTATAAGTTAATGAAATGGATGGATTCTTTAAGTACACGTGGTGTGTTAAAAAGAAATGTAGGATTTTATTCTATATTAATAGATCAACCTTTATATTTAAGAACGAACGTAATGCCATGGTCAATTAGAGATAAAGCTATGCGGTTGTATAGAGAATTTTATGATTATTCAACATATGATAATGAGTATTTAGATTTTCATGGAACGGCAAACAAACTTATTTCTTATTTGGAAAGTAATTGGGAACCTCATGGAAGTTATGATAAATATTGTCAGGGTGTAGAACAAACAGAGTTAAATCAAAGAAAGATGTTTTATCAATATACGTATTATATGGATAAGGTTAGAAATACAGGGTTTTTTAGAACATTTTTAGAATTTAGTGAATTGAAACAGGAATTTTATGATAGTCTGGAAGAACATTTAGTAACACCAAATTGGTGGATAGACGGTCAATCAAAAATAAAGTAATGAGTGAATTAGTAAAAATATTACCAGGTGAAAATAAATACTTGAGTGTAACATGGCAAGTTAATAATTTTTGTAATTTTAGATGTTCATATTGCAATGAAGGAAATTGGAGTGGAACACATAAGAATGATGATATAGATACATATATACAATTTTTAGATAAATTAATCACACGATTTCAATTTAAAGGATATGAGTCATTTAAGTTTTTCTTCTCTGGTGGAGAACCAGTATACTGGAAACCATTATTAGAAGTTGCTGATTTTATTCATGAGAAATGTGATAAACCTTTATTGGCAATAAATACTAATTTGAGTAATTCATTAAAATGGTGGGAAAAGAATTATCATTTATTTCAGGATGTAGTTGCGAGTTATCATATTGAGTCTGTAAATAATGAAAACTTTCTTGAAAATGCAAAATTTTTACAAGATAAAATGAATTATTTAGCAATTAGAATGATGATGCATGACCATGATTTTGATAAGGTGATTAAAGCAGGTGATAAAATTTGGGAAGAAATGGATAATTGCGTTTTAGAGTGGGTACCATTGTTGGATGAATTAGGTACTGGAGCTGAGCCGTGGTATTATAGAGAACAATGGAAAAGAGATTTTTTTAAAAAGACTGACGGCTATAAAAGAAAGTGGGGTACCGTAAATGAACATAGAGAATTTAGACCAGCTTATAGTTTAGAGGTGTGGGATGATGGAAAGGTAAAACCAGTAAATTCTAATAGATTAGCTGCAGAAAGATTAAATAACTTTGAAGGCTGGCACTGTTGGTTAAGTGATGCTATATTTATAAATGCATATGGAGATATTTCTGCAGGCAGTTGTGGGGTTAGTGGTAAAATAGGTAATATAAATGAGGATTGGATTGAATTTTATGATCAACCAATAATATGTCCAAAATCTCACTGCACGTGTGGAACTGATATTATAATTCCTAAAATAAGTTATAAAGTTTACGATGACGAGACTGATTATGATATAATGAATAAGGATGATATAAATGCAGAATAAAATAGCACTTTGTATGTGCCCAGCTTGGTCATTAGAGACTCCACCATTAAGTCTTGGTTTATTGGCTGGGTCATTAAAATCAAAAGGTAAAGAAGTTAAACAGTTTCATATTAATTTAACTTCAGCAATGCACGTGGATAAAGCTACACAAGAAGAATTGTGGGCGCCTACTGGTCATTTTTATTGGACTAACGATCATTCTTTTGAGGATAGAATATTACCAGCATATAAGGATCATTGGGATGATGTAATAAATGAACTCAAAGATTTTGATATAGTTACTTTTACAGCATATTTTTCTAATATTGTAGTAACTGATTATATATCTGAAAGATTATTTAAAATTAATCCAAAAATTCACATATTTTACGGAGGACCTTATTGTTGGAATGCCCCAGATGGTGGACTACGTATGTCCAGTCCTACTGGAGAACCAAATAGAGATTGGATTAAAGTTTCTTGCGATGCTGAAGGAGAAATGATAATAAATGATTTAGTAGATTGTTATGAAAAGGGTGAAAGTTATGAAACTGTAAGTGGTATTTGGACTTGGGATAAGGATGGTAAACCAATTTCTACTGGAATGAGAATACCACAAAAGAATTTAGATGCTATTCCTGTTGCTGATTGGGGTGGAGTAGAATTACAGGATTATGCACAATTTCACTATGAAGGTCATACACATTTACCACTACAGGGTTCACGTGGATGTACTTATAAATGTACGTTTTGTTCTGAAACTAGAATTTTTAGATTTAAACGGGGTGAGAAAATAAAAGATGAAATACTTAATCAGGTAGATAAATATGGTATTACTCATTATGGATTTGTAGATTCACTTGTAAACGGCTCTATGCCACAATTTAGAACATTAGTAACTGAATTGGCAATAGAAGTAGATAAGGATCCTGAACTAAAAAAATTAAGTTTAGGTGGGTATGCTAGAACACATAAAGAAATGGATAATGATTTAATGGCAATTGCTGCAAAAGCAGGTTTTAAATGGTTATCTATTGGAGTTGAGAGTGGAACTCCTAAAATACTTGAATTGATAGAAAAAAGACAAACTAGAGAATTAATTGAACAACTTTGGGAAGCTTGTTGGCAAAATAGTATTCGTATGGATGCAAATTGGATTTCTGGATATCCAAAAGAAAATCATATTGATTGGTTGATAAGTTTATATTTTTTATATGAAAATAAACATTATATACCAGTTGTAGCAGCTAATCAAGTTCCTGCAGGTGTAACACCAGGAACTGCACTTGATCAATATAGAGATGTATTTGGTATTTCACAACATACTACAATTTTTTATGATTGGTGTAGTGAAAATTTTAAAAGTTCTTTTATTAATAGATTTTTAAGATTGAAGTTAACTCACTTATATTTGGAGTTGTGGAAAATATATTTTTCAGGGTTTTGGACTGTCAGAGAAGCTATAAAACATATTGAGTTTAAAGATGAAGATTGTATTTTTAATAAAAAAGATTATAAAGAATGGCCTCAAAGAGATAAAGGTACATTTTGGCAACATACATATTTGAGAGATATGTTTCCAGATGCTTATATAATAAATAAATTAGATTATAATGTTCCTTACTTGGAATTTGCTAATATACCAGTAGATGATGAGTATGATCCTTCTGTAAGTATAGAAGATACTATAATGGTAGAAACAAGGAATGAAATACGTGTTTGGTGTTGGTTGATGTATCATTTAGTAGGACCATTTGATATTGAGGTAGAATTTGATGAAGATTATAGTGAGAGAAATATAGATGGTGCTAGGTTGTTGAGTAATTTTAAATTTACATCAGAATTTGACGGTTCTTATAAATTGATTATTAATAATAAATTGACTGTTGATAGAGATGCTAAAAGAACTATACATTTATGTTTACCAAACAAAATAAAAAACTTTGATCTATTAGAGTATAGAATGAGGAAAAGACAAATTAGACAAAGGCATAGTTTAGATGAAGATTTAGACGGTGTTTTATCTGATAATATACATATTACAGAAGATGGTATGATTGTAAATTATTATGATATATCGTTTGATGATAATTTTGTAGATGAGGGAAATATGAATGATAGGTATAACGAACAAGATATTTTAAACTTTAAAGATACGTTTGGAGTTCCTAATTATATTGATGCTATGGATTTAGAAAAATATACAATTAATTTAAAAAGAACATTTATGACAGGAAAACATTAATTAGATAAGAGAGAATGGTTATGAAAGAAATACAAGAATCAAAAACTTTTTGTTCACATTTATTTACAAGTTTAAGTTTAACACAAAAAGGAACTGCTAGAGTTTGTTGTAATAATTATGAAGTTCCAAGAGATGAAGATGGTAACGAAATAAGTGTTTATTCTAGTAATTTTAATGTTAGTGATGTATTTAACAGTGATTTACACACTCGTATAAGAAAAAATATTTTAGATGGAAAACGAGATCCAAGTTGTATTAGGTGTTGGCAAACAGAAGATAATGGGGCTGAAAGTTATAGAACTATTTGGAATAGTACTCTATCGCGCGATTATTTAAAAACAATAATGATGGAGTCGTGTGATAGTGAGGGATATATAAAAAAACCATTTATAACATTTTTAGATTTTACGTTAGGTAATAAATGTAATTTAGTTTGTAGGATGTGTAATTTGGAAAATTCTAATCAATGGGACCTGGAATCAGATTTATTAGGAATTTTTCCAGCGTGGGAAAATGCACATACCACAACACTTACAGTAGATAAAAAATTTATGAGTGATGAATTTTTTATTCAAAATTTTAAACATCTTAGACAAATTAATTTTCTAGGTGGAGAACCATTAATAATAGATGAGCATTATGAGTTTTTAAAAAAATGTATAAAGTTTAAGGTAGCTAAAAGAATAGTATTATCATATACTACTAACTTAACTGTTATAAAAAAAGAGTTAAAAGAATTATGGGAACATTTTAGACACGTTTCTGTAGGCGTAAGTGTTGATGGAGTTGATATAGTAAATGATTATATTAGATATCCATCTAAATGGAAAAATATACAAAAAAATATTGAAAAAGTATCAACTTTTAAAGATGATATTAGTATGGATTTACAGATACATGCTACATTTCAATTGATGAATGTTTTGGATTGGGGTAACTTATTAGAGTGGACATTTTCATTGGGTGAGTTAGGATTTTGGAGAATTCCATTTAGTAATTGGGTAACGTATCCAGAATGGCATGATGCTAGATTTTTACCTAAGAATTTAAGAGATACAGCATTAAAAAGAATAAATAAATTTCTTGATAGTAAAAAAGATGTTGAGTGGACAATAGGAGAAGAACAATGGTTAGGAATTTTAAAAAGTAATTTACTTACAATAAAGGAACCTATTGAACACGATAAGTCTAGAGTAACTGAATTAGTTGAAACTGTAAAAGAACATACTACACTTCTTGATTTAAATAGAGGTCAACGTATAAAGGATTATATTCCAGAACTAGAAAAGTTTATATATGAATAAATTATATTTTGGTTGGGATTATTATAATTATTCCAAACAACCAGATATAAGTAAAGTTATATCAGAAAAATTTCCAGATTTAAGACCTGATGGTACTTATCCTAACGATTCTGATACTTTACCATTACAGGATGATAACTATGTTATTACAAATCCATGGCACCAACTTACTGGTATATTGTCAGGATATGGTGGTGATATAGAACTAATTCATAGAGATTCTTTAGAATTGATAGAAAGGGAAATACCATTTATTTATCTTATAGGAATTAGATCAGGACCTCAAGAATGGGGAACTGATGATAGAAATAAATTATTTCATAATATAAAACAACATACAAAAAATTATATTAAAAGTGGTAAAGTTTTAGTAATATCAGACATGAGTGGAGAAGGATATCCAGTTGAGAACGTAGATGAATTAACTTTTACAGAAACAGGAGGTATTCCAAGAAATATACCATTATATATTGAAGAGGCTGCAAATAGAGAAGAATTTCCATTAATTAATATGTGTTATTTAACTGGTAATGGTAATGCTTCAAAAATTATGAAGATCTTCTATAGATCTATAATTGAATCTAAAATTAATATTATTCATTTATGTAATTCTGAAATAGGTTTAAGAAAATCGGTGGAGGAAAATTTTATTTCAAATAATTTCAATAAAGTGTTACAATATAAAAAAGATATTATTGAAAATCCAAATACTAAATATTTTTTATCTTTATGTAAGTTGGTAAAGGATTCACGATTATATCATTCATTAGGATTAAATTATTATGATTTATATGATAAGGCATTAGCTTCTTTAATGATACCTGAAGTGGAGTTTCAAGTAGCTAAAGTTAGTGATGGTACTGATTCAACTGATATAAATGCTTATGATTTTAATAAAGGATTAATCACAAATCCATTACTGGAAGATTACATTGATATAGTTATTTTGAAATTACGATTACTTGGAAATGTAGGATTGGGGCAGAAGATTAAATCTAGAGATAATATAAGAAGTTTACTAGAAAAATTACCAATGTATATTGATAGAAAATCGGTAAAGGGTATAAGTGGATTTACTACGTGGGATGATAGTTTTTATAACGATACTTTTTTTTCATACTTATATGAAAGTTATGCATATAATAATAAGACTATTTATATTACAGAAAAATTCTGGAAGACGGTCATAAATTTTCATCCAATGTTGTTAGTTACTAATCCATATGCTTTACGATATTTAAAACGACGTGGTTATAAGACTTTTTCACCATTTATAGATGAGAGTTATGATGAGGAAGAAGATTTTAATGTTAGATCGGAAATGTTATTAGCAGAAGTACACAAACTTTGTCAGATGAGTAAAATAGAATTATTATCTTGGTATGAAGATCAAGAAGATATTTTAAAATATAATTATAAAAAATATTTACTTGATGACCCTATTAGTGAATCAGTAAATAAAATTACGGAATTGTATAATTTATTATGAGTGTAATTAAATTTGGCTGGGATTATTGGAATTATTCTAAACAACCAGAAATAAAAGATATTATACAGAGAGATTTTGGAGGCTTTTCACCAGATGGAGTATATCCTAATGATTCTGACACTTTGCCTTTATTTGATTCTACTTATCAACCAACAAACGCATGGCATAATATTCTTAATATAGTAGATAGACACATAGAACCTCGTTGCACACTTATTAATAAAGATACTATAGATTTCATAAAAGATAGTGAAACATTTGTATATATTGTAGCAACTAATGGTGGTCCAGAACTTTGGTGTGGAGGTACAACAGAGAGAAATACTTTATTTCATAATATAAAAGAACACACTAAAGAATATATTAGAAAAGGTAAAGTTTTACTAACAATAGATTTGTCTTTTGAAGGATTTCCTATGGATGGAACTGATAAGTTAAGTACATTTGATATGGGACCGAATCCACATTTGGCGGAAACAGTTCATAAAAGAGCAGAAGAAGAAAAGTTTCCAATTGAAAATATTGTTTTTTTAAGTGCTAATCATAAAGATCCTGAAAATTATAAAAAGTGGTGTGAAGAAAATAATATTAAAATACCAATGAATTGGGTATTGTTAGATTGGTGTGAAAGGGCAATTTCTTCAGATTATAAACATTTAACAGATAGATTTGAGGATCACTTTAATTATAAAAAAGATAATTTAGATAAAATGAAACATTATTTGTGTTTATGTAGACGATTAAAAACACCTAGATTATTTCATCATCTGGCATTAAATTATTTTAATTTGTTAGATAAAGGTTCTGTATCTTGTATTTTACCAAGAAGGGAAATTTCACATTTATTTCCCGAATTAAATATAGATAGATCTAAGATGGAAATGGATCATGCAGGAATGAAAACTTTTAGTGATTGTGCAAATTTAGAAGATTATGAATTTAATAAAACCTTGAATGATACTGAAATATTAGATAGTATTGTCGACGATTTTTATGAAAGATTAAAACATCTTGAAGTACTTGGACGTACAAAATATTTATATAAAGTTAGAAGTAAGGATAATATAAGAGATTTTTTAAAAAAGTTACCTTTGATTGTAGATAGAAAAACTCACGATACATTAGATTCATTTCATCATTGGGATTCTAAATTATATAAAGATACTATGTTTTCTTATATATATGAAACTTGGTCATTGTCAACTAACATGGTTTTCTTTTCGGAAAAGATTTATAAAGCAATTTTAAATTTTCATCCATTTTTAGGAATGATTAATTATGAGACTATTAAGTATATGAGAAAAAATGGATATAAAAGTTTTACTCCATTTATAGATGAAAGTTATGATGATGTAGGTGATCCAGATATTAGAAGTGAACTATTATTAAAAGAAATGCAAAGATTATGTGATATGCCAATTAATAAAATGTTAGATTGGTATGGAGATCAATCAGATATATTGATTCATAATTATTACATTTTTATGAATAATAATAGATTGAAAAACAGTGCAGATAAATTTTTAAATGTATGGGAGAGAGTTGATGGATAGGAAGAGAATACCTTTATATCATGAAAGAGCTAAGGAAATTTTTAGTTGGACAGGTACTAAATCGAAATTTGGAAAGGAAATTGGGAGAGATGGTAGTATGGGATTACCATTTCCAAATTGTTTACCAGAATTAGTATGGAATGAGTTTAAAGAAAGTGAACATGAAGATGCAAATTGGTTTTTACAAGAAGGTAGTGAGGAAGTAAAGAAAATTAGAGCAGAACAAAAACACCCATTTCTAATAATGTCACATTATGGATTTTTAGTTACAGTAGAATCAGAAAAAGAAAATTATGAAAAAATATGTAATGATTATGAGTTATTAATAACAAATAAACGAGATGAAAAATATGTTTATTTAATACAACCACAATCTGTAGATAGTAATTATATTTTTGAAGTTATGAATTACAATATGCCGAATGATGTAAAGGAAGATCTAAAGAATGATAAGGCTGTTTTGTGTCTATCGTTTATTCAAGAAGGTGATTGTTATGAAACATTTTTTATAGATGTTTATAATTTTTGTAATGAATTAGGTATGCCACATAAAAATTTTGTATTTTGTTCGAATAATGCTAATTTAGAAGTTCAATATGATGAGTATTGCGAGAAAAATAATATTAAAGATAAGTCTACAATGATTTCAATTTATTATTATTATAATCATGTTTCAACAATGTATAGATTAGATTATAAGTGTTATAAAAATGGATTGGAGCCACCTCAAACTATAAGAATTACTAAGGAAGATGAAGATTCAAATTTTCAACATGATGGATTTAGAATAAATACATTAGAGAGATTTAATCCATTGAGAAAGAAAATTAGACCGTATCATTATATGTGTTATAATAGGCAACCAAAATTACATAGGACATTAATGGTAGCTTATTTGATGAAAGAGAATTTATTAGATAAGGGATTGGTTAGTTTAGCTTCTGTATATGCTATAAGTGCAGCTGAAGCTGATAATTATCAACCTACTTATAGAAATATACGAACACCAATATATACAGAAGAAGAAAAGGCAAAAATAATGCCATATTGGGATAAAGTAATAAAACAGGGTTCTTTTACTGTAGATTTGAATGAAAAAGAGATGGAGCATGTTTGGTTATCTTCATGGATAGATGTTTTTCCAACTGTATATAATCAATGTTATTTTTCAGTTGTAAGTTCTACAAGTTTTGATACTACATGGTGTCATCCAGATGAAAAATTTTGGAAGGATTTGGGACAATTTAAACCATTTATTTGGGTAGGCCCTGCACATTCATTACAACATTTACACACACAAGGATTTAAATCTTTTTCTCCCTGGATTGATGAATCATATGATGAAGAAGAAGATTGTGAAAAAAGAATGCTGATGATAGTGAAAGAGGTTAAACGATTATGTGATAAGAGTTTAGAAGAAATGCATGAGTGGTATCACGAAATGGAAGATGTTTTGAAGCATAATTGGAGGAGAATATTGGATTATAATCCTACACCATTTGAAAAACCATATAATAAACTTTATGATTTACTAAAATAATTAACTATTTATATATAAGTCTAGTAGAGATAACCCGGGTGAAAGTCCTGAAAGTCCAAACCCTCTACATTAAAAAGACTATAAACATGGGTGGCATCAAGACAAATTGGTGCCTTCAATTTTGGAGGCTTTTTTAATGCGAGTTTTAATTACAGGTATAACAGGTTTTGTTGGTAGTCATATGGCTGATTATTTACTTAAAAATATACCTGATATACAAATCTACGGTCTTAGAAAATGGCGAAGTAGATATGATAATGTTTTTCAGTTATATGATTTACCTAACGTTACTTTTATCGAAGGAGATTTAACAGATAGAAGTAGTTTAAGTAGAGCAATTAGCATATCGAATCCAGATATAGTTTATCATTTTGCTGCCCAAAGTTTTCCTGAATCAAGTTTTGTAACTCCTATTTTAACATTAACAACTAATG
>Ga0310121_10005780_pt1 | contig 10541 bp, 9 predicted proteins | sample CB27_Tmax_986_MG_FD_203504 | JGI IMG/M metagenome (GOLD analysis project Ga0310121, IMG submission 203504) | Marine microbial communities from Western Arctic Ocean, Canada - CB27_Tmax_986 | ecosystem: Environmental > Aquatic > Marine > Oceanic | place: Canada: Western Arctic Ocean | collected... | reverse complement strand
CTTCACCGCTTCCGCCGGAAGGGTCGAGGCGATGGTGGTGCGGGCCGGAAGCAGGCGGTGCGAAAGGAGGAGCAGGTAACCCATCCCCACCGCCACAACCGCGAGACCCACCCACGCGAATTCAAACATCCCGATCTTCCCGAACCCCGCCTCGTCCGAAATCGACGAGACCAGGATGTTCGAGGAGGTTCCGATCAGCGTGCAGCTTCCGCCCAGCATGGAGGCGAAGGAGATCGGCATCAGGAACTTCGACGGGCTCTCCCCCAGCCGCGCGCACACCGTCAAGACCGCCGGGATGAAGACCACCACCACCGGGGTGTTGTTAATGAAGGCCGACAAGAAACACACCGCCGTCAGGGAGAATACCATGAAACGCATCGGGCTTCCCCGCGAGAGATCCGTCAGCTTCCCCCCCAGGGCCGCAACCAATCCGCTGCGCATCAAGGCCGCACTCAGCACGAACATGGCCGCGATCGTGACCAGCGCCTCGTTTCCGAAACCCAGCAGCAACTCCTTCGGCTTCAGGATCCCCAGCAGCCCCAGCAACACCATGATCATCAAACCCACCAGATCGGTACGGACCCGGTCGCTCACGAATAGCACCACCGTGAGGGCCAGCATGATATAGACCGCAACTATCTCCCAAGTCATTCTTCGCTGAACAAGCAATGCACGGCGCCCGAATGGCGGTCAAACCAGAACCGTTCCGCCGGCATTACAAAGTACGAAGTTGACAGGGAACCAGCCGTGGGAACCGCGTTCCCGCATCAGTTCGAGGTCTTCTTGATCGTCGCGGCCAGTTCGGCATTCGCATCGAAGACTCCCCGCTCGTGCCCTTTCGCGTAATCGAACAAGTCCTTGTGGCCGTATTCCACGAAGGCCTCTTTCTGCTCGTCGGCGAGCCGGCGCCAGATCGCGATGTTGAAAGCCCGGTTGACCTTCATCATCATCTTGAGGGTCAGCATGCGGCCCGTCCGCGCGCGGCGCACCTGCCTGTGAGTCAATCGCTCCGGGGAGGCCTCCACCAGGTCGTGGTTCGTCAGCCCCCAGGTCTCCATCAGGCCGTCCAGCGGCTGCGTTCCAAGGTCCCTCTCGCTCACACCCGCTCCCTAACAGTCCGGGGCCCGGAGAACAACGCAGGAGATCTCCCACCCTCCATCCTTTCTCGCCCTACACGCTGCGAACCGCACGCCACTCCATCCTTTCCAATTCCCCATTCATGGCTACCTTCTCCCCATGCCCAACAAGATCGACATCCTCGACCTCTATTTCATGGATGCGCGTTACAAGCTCATCGACATCGCGGCTTTCCTCGACCGGGTCGACCGCCACGATGGGGAGACCGACTTCCGCCATGCCGGATTCTTGAACGCTCTCGACGCCATGCTCAACCCCGGTGACCAGCCGCGGGCCAAGGCCGTCCTCGATTCGCTCTCGGACCACTCCACCGAACCCGCCGAGAACGCCCAGATCCAGTTCGCCTTTGGAGCACCGCAGGGCGGTAGTCGGTAGTCGGTAACATGATCAACAACCCGGAATCCTGCCTTATCTCCAAGTAAGCTCCCCCCTACCGTCCGCCGTCCACCGTCCACCGAAATGCGCTACATCGAACCCCACGCCCACATGGTCAGTCGCACCACCGACGACTACCAGGCCATCGCCCAGGCTGGCTGCCAGGCTCTTTGTGAGCCGGCCTTCTGGGCCGGATACGACCGGGGGTCGGTAGAAGGCTTTCGCGACTACTTCCGGCAGCTTACCCATTACGAACCGGCCCGCGCCGCAAAGTTCGGCATCCCGCATTTCACCTGGCTGTGCATTAATCCGAAAGAAGCGGACGATGTCGTCTTCGGGCGCGAGGTCCTCGCCATGATCCCCGAGTTCCTCGACCGGCCCACCGTCCTCGGAATCGGCGAGATCGGTCTCAACAAGAATACCAGGAACGAGCACACCATCCTGGAAGAACACATTGCCCTCGCGATGGAGCGCGACCTCCCCATCCTGGTTCACACCCCGCACCTCGAGGACAAGCTCAAGGGCACCCGCCTCATCGTGGACGCCATGAAGAACGCCGGCGTCAATCCCGACTGCGTCATCATCGACCACGTCGAGGAACACACCGCCGCCATCGCTCTCGATGCCGGCTTCTGGGCCGGGATGACCCTCTACCCCGAATCGAAGTGCACTCCCGCCCGGGCCATCGATATTCTTGAAACGTTCGGGACCGAGCGCATCTGGATGAACTCCGCCTGCGACTGGGGAATCTCCGATCCCCTCGCGGTCGTGAAGTGCGCCCTCGAGATGAAAAAACGCCAGCACTCCGAGGATCTCGTCCAGAAAGTCATCTACGACAATCCCCGCACCTTCCTCAGCCAGAGCCCCAACTTCAAGCTGGCCTGAGGAGGCCACGCGCTGCGCACCGCGACCCGCCGACCGCTTCGCAGCACAATTTGTAAGTGCGCGGAGGCGGGAGAGGGTGTAGAAAAGATAGGGGCCCGCCTAGTCCCCGGACCCGGCCGATCCTCCAGAACAGCCCATTGCAATGCGGATTCTCCTTCCCCTTTCGCCCGGCATCCTGATCCTCCTCACGGGGGCGTGGGTCCGGGCGCAAACCACCCTGCGGATCGGCGATCTCTTCCTCTCCGAAGACAAGCGCATTCATTTCGAGATTCCCTCCACCGCCGACCACTACTACGTCCTCTTTTATCGCCGCGAACTGGATCAACCCACCGGCGAGTTTCCGGTCGCCGCAAAATTGGGCGAAGCGGGCAGCACCACCATCTCCGAGCCATTGGGAATCGGCCCCGCCGGGGGCTACTACCGCGTCGCCGAATTTCTGCGGTCGCAACCCGGGGATCTCGACCTCGATGGTCGGGACGATGTCACCGAGCTCCTCGATACTGCCGACGGAAGAAACTCGCCTCTCAACGGCTCCGATCCGATCGACTTCATCGACGGAACCTGCATGATCCCGGATCGCCAGACCTTCCGGGACCTCTCCTATCAAGGAGAAGACGTCGTCATCGACTTTCACCTCGAAGGCCTCGAATTCGTGAAGTTCTTCGTCCTGAATTACGACACCGACCATCCGGACGTCTACTTCATGAATACCAACACCCACCGCGCCCACTTCCTTTTCGGCCGCGAGGTCGTTCTTCCCGGAGGGCCCTTCGGCGGACCGTTCGCGATGCGCGGCGAGCTTGTGTACCACCCCTATCTCACCGCTCCAAATGGCAAACCCGGCGTCTATCGCTTCGAGTTCGAACCGGACGACGAGTACCCTTTCCATCTCGTGCAGATGGCGCACGAACTCCTCGCCGCCAACATGCCGGTCGTGGAAAACAATCTCGCCTACTACCCGATGCCCCTCGCCGCCCTTCCCCTTTACCTGCAGGAGAAGGCCCACTACGACGCCTCCCGTATCCCGATCCTCTTCGAGGAGGAACTCTTCGCGGACATCAGTTTTCTGCCACTCAACATCGAGGAGGGCTACGGACGGCTGCGACTCATGGGCCCGAATGACCGCCCGAATTCACGCGACATCGTGATCTACCAGTCCCTCCCCAACGAACTTCCCCGCGTCGGCGGCGTCATCACCACCGTTTCCCAGACTCCTCTTTCCCACGTCAACCTGCGCGCCATCCAGGACAGCATCCCCAACGCCTTCATCGCCGGAGCGGTGGAGGACGAAACGATCTCCGCGCTTCTGGGCAGCGACGTCTACTATCGGGTCAACGCGGACGGCTACGAGATTCGGGAAGCCACCCTGGAGGAGGTCGAGGCCTTCTACGAGGACCTGCGCCCCTCCGATCCCCAGTTCCCGCCGAGGGATCTGAGCGTCAAGAGTTTCCTGGACCTCGACGTCATCAACTTCGCCGACTCGGACGCCTTCGGGGCCAAGACCGCGAACCTCGCCGCCCTCCGCAAGTTCGCCTTCGGTGCCGCCGTGGCCCCCGACGGTTACGGACTTCCCTTCTACTTCTATGACGAGTTCATGAAGTTCAACGATTTCTACGATGAGCTGGCCGATATGCTCGCGGATCCCGGCTTTCAATCCAACGTGGAAGTCCGCGAAGGTATGCTCAAGGATTTCCGGGAGGATCTCGAGGTCGGCCTCATGCCCCTCTGGATGGTGAATGATCTCACCAACCTCCAGTTCTCCTTTCCGATCGGGACCTCGATCCGTTGCCGCTCCAGCACCAACAACGAGGACCTGCCCGGATTCAGCGGGGCCGGGCTCTACGACTCGTTCACTCACCATCCCCGCGAGCACCACCTTCAAAAATCCATCAAGCAGGTCTACGCCAGCCTCTTCAATTTCCGGGCCTTTGAAGAGCGCGACTTCTTCCGCATCGATCACTTCACCACCGCCATGGGCGTCCTGCTCCACCCCAGCTTCAAGAACGAGCAAGCCAACGGCGTGGCGGTCACCGACGATCCTGTTTACCAGACCATCGGTTATTACTACATCAATACCCAGGTGGGCGATGACCTCGTCACCAACCCGCAGGCCGCGTCCATTCCCGAAGAAATCCTTCTCAACATCTCCGCCCTGAACAGCACCGACCACATCGTCGTGCGCCACTCGAACCAAGTCCCGGAGGGCCAACAGATCATGACGCCCACCTATCTCCAGCAAATGCGCTCCCTCCTGCAATCCATCAACCAGCAATTCCGAACCCTCTACGGAGTTTCAGGGCAGGACCAGTTCGCAATGGAGGTGGAATTTAAAATCACCAAGGCGGGCGATCTCGCCATCAAGCAGGTGCGCCCCTGGCTGTATTGAGTCCTCCGCCGCGGCAGGTTCCCGGATTTTTCTCGTCCCTTCGCTTGCCATTCGTGCTTAAAACCCCGGCGTGCGACTCGATCACGACCACCACCTCGCCTACTGCACCAACATCCACCCCGCCGAGACGTGGGAAGAAACCCTGGGCGCCCTCCAGGAACACACCCTCCGGGTGCGGGATTGCGTGACGGCGCTTTCCAAGCGCCCGGCCCAACCATACGCCATCGGACTCCGCCTCTCCGCCCGCGCCGCCTCCGATCTCCTGCGGGGCGACAATCTCCCGCCATTCCAGGACTGGCTCGCCGCCGAGAACTGCTACGTCTTCACCATCAACGGCTTCCCCTACGGCGCCTTCCACGGCACCCGCGTAAAGGAAAACGTCTACCGTCCGGATTGGTCCACCCCGGAGCGCCTCGCCTACACCAACCAGCTCTTCGAGATCGTCTCGCAGCTCGCGCCCGAGGGCGTGGAGGGCTCCGTTTCCACCCTCCCCGGCTCCTTCAAGCCTTTCGCGGCCGGCGAAGCGCAGATCTTCGCCAACCTTTCAGCCTGCGCCCGCCACATCGAGGAGCTCTCTAACAGCTCCGGCCGCGACCTCCACCTCGGTCTCGAACCCGAACCGCTCGGCCACTTCGAGAACACGGAGGAAACCCTCGCCTTCTTCGAGCGCTTCCTGAGCCAGGGGGACGACCCGGACCTCCTTCGCCGCCGCATCGGGATCAACTACGACACCTGCCATTTTGCGGTCGAGTTCGACGACTGCCGCGAATCCCTTGACGCCTTTCGCTCCGCCGGCCTCCGCCTCTCCAAGGTCCACCTTTCCAATGCCCTCGCCTTCGATCCCGCCGACCCCACCGCCCTCCTGGCCATCGAACAATTCGACGAACCCACCTACCTCCACCAGCTCATCCTCAAGCAAGACGGTGACCTCACCCGCTTCACCGATCTCCCCCAAGCGCTCGAAAGTCTGAACACCAAAGACCATTTGCTGAACACCCGGTCCGAATCGCGAGTCCATTTTCATATTCCATTGTACTCCGATCCCACCCCGCCCCTCCGCTCCACCGCGGACCACGTCACCGACCTCCTCGACTACCGGCGCGGCAATTCGGAGTTCTGCACCCACTTCGAGATCGAGACCTACACCTGGGGCGTTCTCCCCGGCGACCTCCAGAAACCGATTGTCGACCAGATCGCCGAAGAATACCGCTGGGTCCTCGCCCAACTCTGACCGTGGCGGCGCTCTTCCAGCGCCATGCCTCCATGCCCCTTACCATCCGCCAACGACTCCTCGATCTCCTCGCCATCGGCCGCGTGGCGAACCTGCCCACCGTGTGGTCGAACCTCGTGCTTGGAATCCTGCTCGGTCTCGCTGTGCCTTCGCACATCCTGACGGTCGGTCCCGTGGGGCCCAGCGGCACCAGCTACTGGTCCTGGAATCCGGATGTTTCCCTGCCGCAGATTCTCAGCGCCCTCCTCGGCGTCACCTGCGCCTATCTCTGCGGAACGTTTCTCAACGATTGGAAGGATGCCGAGTTCGATCGGAGCCATCGGCCCGAACGCGCAATTCCCGCCGGCCGATTTCTCGGCGGAACCATTCTCCTCGCAGCAATCGGCTTCGGAGCCGTCTCGTTGGCCGCGTTCTTCCTGCTCTCGGTTGCCGCCCTGGCGGCAGGGTTGGTCCTCATCGCCTGCATCCTGACCTACACCTGGATTCACAAGCGCACCCCCCTGGCCATCATCCCGATGGGCCTGTGCCGGGCCTGCCTTTATGTCATCGGATTTCTCACCGTCGCCTCAGACCAGTTATGGCAAGTCGTCCTGGAGGATCTTCTCCGTCCCGCCCGCCTGCTGGGCGATCCGGTCCCGGGCACCGTCTTCCTGCAGACGTTCTTGATGGCTCTCGGTATCCTGGTTTACATCGCCGGGCTCACCCTCGCAGCACGCTACGAAAGCCGGCCGGAGGGTTTGAAAGCCCCCAGAGTCCTTCTCTGGTTCCTCATCTTCATCCCGTTGCTCACCCACACCTGGTGGTGGATCTTCCACCGTCCCCCCTTTCTCGAGGGCTGGCATCTGGCCATCCCCGCTCTCATCGGCCTCCTTCCCTTCCTGCTCTGGACCACTCGCGCTCTCGTGGTCCTGAAAAAATCGATCCCGGACTTTGTCTCCCGAACCCTGGCGGGTTTGTGCCTGGTCGACCTGCTGGCCCTCCCTGGAATCGCAGCCTCGATCCAGACACCCTGGCCCTTTGTCAACGCCTACTCCCTCCTCCTCGCCATCATTCCGCTCTCCCTCTTCCTCCTCGCCCTCGTCCTTCAGCGCCTCGCCCCGGCCACGTAGGAACCTCGGCCTTCGCCCCTCCGCGGTTCACCTCAACGCCACACCTCGAAGGAGTGCGCCGCAAATCCCGCCCCAAAACTCGTCAACCACAACCGCTCGTCCTCGCCGTCGTTTCTCATTCTCTCCTCCAGGGCGAAGAGCACACAGGGACTACTGCAGTTTCCGTAGTTTCGCAGGATCGTCCACGTCTCCGCCAGCTGGAAATCGGGCAGCTCCTCTTCGATGGCCTCCACCACGTCCCGTCCCCCCGTATGCGCCAGGATCTGGTTCGGGTCACCGGCCCGCTTCGCGAAGAGATCCTTCACGGCGCGCCCGGCCACTTCCGGCACGCTGCGGTGGAGCTTGTTCTTCAGTTTCCCGCCTGCATTTACGAACCGGATCTTCTCGCGATCCTCTGGACGATGCACGGTGTGAAAGGCCCCGGCCTGGTACTGACCCTCCACCCCGCTTCCCTGCCAGACCGCCGCCGCCGCTCCGTCCCCGAAGAGGCACAGGCTGACCAGCACGCCCGGATCGTTATCCATGTAAAACGCCGCCGAACAGATCTCCACCGCCACCGTTACCACCGTCGCCTCGGGATGAACGGCCAGGAAGCCTTGTGCAGCACGCAGCATCGGCACCGCCGCCCCGCACCCGAGCCCGACCACGTCGTTCAGGTAGGCGTCCGGCCGCATTCCGAGATCCTCCGCCAGGTGGCTGCTGATCCCCGGACACAGGTACCCGGTGCAGGTGCACACGAAGAGGGCATCGATCGCCCCCGCTTTCAGTCCCGTCCCGTCCAACGCCTTCACAACGGCCTGCCCGGCCAGCTTCGGCGCTTCCTCCTCAAACTCCTGGTTCAGTTCCTGGGGCCCGCGCTCGAATATCAAGGACGGATCGCCCAGCGCGAAGTGCCGCTTCTCGATGCCGGAATCACCCGCAAGAATCTTGAGCAGAATGTTTCGCGACCTTGGCTTCAGTCGTTCCACCACCGAAGAGTTCTTCGCAAGCTCCAGGCACTCGGCCTGCGAGTAGGCATCGGACGGAAAAGCGCTGGCGAGGGATTGCAGATACATGAAGGAGATGACTTCCGAAGCCAATCTGGACCATTAGCCGGTCCTGTAAAGAACCGGATTCCCCCTCGGAGCAAGGTGGTAATTGCCTTGGCTCCCCCGGTTTGTTACAGAGAGCCGTGGCAGCACAACGCAGGCGAGTTCCGGGGATTGCCGCCGTCGCGATACCCGCCCTCCTCTCCGCCTTTATTTACTGCAGTTGCCACACCATCGCGGTGGCCCATCACCGCGAGAAGAAACCCTCCGGCCGCCCGACCGGAAAAAAACTCGTCACCGTGCACTGCCTCCACTGCCACTCGGGATCGCCCGACGCCATTTTCCCGCGCCTCACCAGGACCTCCCCCCCGCTCTTCACGCCTCGGGAAAAGATGACCGCCCTCGGACGGGAGTACCTCACCAGCATCATCCGCGATGGCGGTCACAAGGTCGGACGCAGCCGGTTCATGCCGCGCTGGAAAGAAGTGTTCAATGACGAGGAAGTCGACCGTATCGTGTCGTATCTCCTCGGGGAAGAAGATGGCCCGCCCGCCAGCTCCAAATGAAACTCGATACCGACGCAACCATCATCGGAGGCGGCCCCGCAGGACTTGCCGCGGCGGTCACGCTCGGCCGCCGAGGCGTCCACGTAACTGTCCTCGACCGGCAGTCACTGCCGGCCGACAAGGTCTGCGGGGAGGGTATCATGCCACCGGGACTGCGCTTCCTCGAGGATATCGGCGCCGACCGCCTGCTTCCCGCCACCGACCGGGCTCCCTTCGCAGGAATTCGCTACATCGCTTCGTCCGGCCAATCCATCGAGGCCGAGTTTGAATCCGGTCCCGGTCGCGGGATCCGGCGTCCTGCCCTCTCGGCCGCCCTCCGCGAGGTCGCCTGCGCGGCGCCCAATGTCTCCCTCCGCGAAGGCGTGCGTGTAACCGGGGTGGAGCGGACCGGCGGTGCCATGACAACCCGCTGCGAAGATGAGCCTCCCGTCACCAGCCGTCTCATCGTGGGCGCCGATGGTTTGCGCTCGCGAGTCCGTCGTTGGGCCGGGCTGGAAGGACGGCCGGCGAAGAGGCGGCGATTCGGCATCCGCCAGCATTTTCGCATCGCGCCCTGGAGCCGCTTCGTGGAGGTGCACTCCGGGCGCGGCCTCGAGGCTTACGTCACCCCCTGCGGTCCGGACTGCATCGGCGTCGCGATTCTCTGGGAGCCCGCCCGGCATCCCCTCGCCGCATCGGGCCACCACCTCTTCCCATCTCTCCTCGAAGCGCTTCCGGTCCTTCGCGACCGCCTCTCCCGGGCCGAATCCGCCGGCACTCCGCGCTCTACCGGACCGTTCCACCAGCGCACCACCCGCCGGACCGCGGACGGGATTGTGCTCCTCGGGGATGCCTCCGGATACCTCGATCCGTGCACCGGCGAAGGCCTTACCCTCGCCTTCAGGCAGGCCCTCGCCCTCGAAGGATGTGTCGTCCCTGCTCTGCAGTCGACTTCCGGAGTCCTCTCCACCAGGTCCCTGCGTCCCTACGAGCGCTCCTGGCGCAGGATCATGCGGTCCTACTTCCTCTGTACCCGCGTCATGCTCTTCTGCCAGCGACACCCGGCCCTCTTCGGTAAATTGGTCGAGTTCATGGTCCCCCGCCCCGATCTGCTCCGGCACTTCTTTTCCTTCAACATGGGAACCGCTCCCCTCCTCCCCGGCGTGAAACGCGCTGCCAGCTGGTTCCTCCCCCCCGGCGCGACCCATGCGGAAAACTCGTGACGCCCTCGCCCACCCGGACTCCAAGCGGGAGTTGAATCGGTCCCTTTTCGATCGCATCGCCGGCCGCTACAACCTCGCGACCCGCGCCCTCTCCCTGGGACGGGATGCCGCCTGGAAGCGGAAACTGGTGGGTGCCCTGCCCGTCGAGAACCCCGCCACTTGCCTCGACCTCGCCACCGGCACCGGCGACTTAGCCGCCCTCCTGGCCGCCAGGTTTCCCGACGCCCGTATCCTGGGTCTCGACCTCAGTAGTGAAATGATCGCACGCGCCCGCCAGCGCCTCCCCGGCTCCTGGTTCGAGTTTCAATGCGGCGACATCGGCGATCTCCCCTACGGTGACAACAGCGCCGATCTCATCACCGGCGGATATGCCCTTCGAAATGTTCCTGACCTTCCCGGCGCCCTTCGCGAAATCCACCGTGTTCTCAAACCCGGCGGCTTCGCTTTCTTTCTCGAATTCGTGCAGCCCCCGCCCGGTCTCCGCCGTTTCATCCATCACGCCCTCCTCCACACCTGGGGTGCCCTGGTCGGGTTCGGGTGCAGGACAAAAAAGTTAAGATGGTCTAGTTTAATGAAGAAGACCAGCGGCGTTTCTCTTGACGTCGCGTCTTCAGGATGTCGC